>Ga0207857_1000053_pt1 | contig 36359 bp, 39 predicted proteins | sample LuqExpMetageno22_FD_187780 | JGI IMG/M metagenome (GOLD analysis project Ga0207857, IMG submission 187780) | Tropical forest soil microbial communities from Luquillo Experimental Forest, Puerto Rico - Sample 22 (SPAdes) | ecosystem: Environmental > Terrestrial > Soil > Tropical forest ... | reverse complement strand
GCAGCCCTCTCTCTATCTCTCCCCCAGAGGGGGAGAGCATGCCTTGTCCTCTCCCTATGGGAGAGGGATTGGGTGAGGGACCGCAGCGCTACGCCGCACAAAGGGGGTTTCGAGGACGGCGGCGAGATGGCTGTTTTTCAACAACCTGCTACACGGACGCGCCGTGCAGGTCCCGCTTGTGATACCGCCAAGCAAATGCCGCTCCCCGGAAGTACCAGTCGATCAGGAACACCCCCCATACAGCGTACAGGGAAAGGTGCAGCCCTTCGGCGGCCACCCACGACAACGCCACCCGTATCCCCCACATGGCCACCAGCGTGACAATGAAGACGAAGAAGGTGTCCCCCGTCCCCCGCAGGCTGCCGGCGTAGACGAAGGAGACGGCCAGCGGCACCTGGGCAAAGGCCACCAGCCTCAGGAACACGCTCCCCTTTTCGATGACGTCGCCGTCATGGGTGAACAGCCCGATCAGGTAGTGGGGAGCGCAGAAAAAAAGCAGCGCCATGAGGGACATGACCACCACGGCCAGCCGCAATGCCTCGTTGTGGCTGATACGGGCGCGGCGCAGCTTGTTGCCCCCCAGGGCCTGCCCCATGAGGGTGGCCGCGGCGATACCCATGCCGGCGCCGGGCATGAAGGAGAGCGATTCGATGGAAATGCCGATCTGGTGTGCGGCGTAGGCGCTGGTGCCGTAGCCGATAATGAAACTTGAGTAGAAGAGCTGGCCGCTCTGCTGGGCGACACGCTCCAGGGCCACCGGCCACCCCACCCGCCAGATCCTGCCGAAAAGCGGCCCGTCGGGCCGGCCGAACGCAAGATACCGCTTGCGCACCGCCTGGATCAGCAGATAGGCGCAGCCGACGAATTCCGAGCTGTTGATGGCAATGGCCGCCCCCTTGACCCCCAGCGCCGGAAGGCCGAACTTACCGTAGATCAGCGGCCAGGCCAGCGCCACGTGCAGGATGTTGACCAGAATGACCGCCTCCATCGGCGTGCGCGTATCCCCGGCACCCTGCATGATGGCGGAAAGGATGTTGAGCCCGGTTGTCCAGATCAGCCAGAGAAACACCAGGCGGATGTAGTCGGCAGCCAGGGCCTGGACATCGGCGCCGACACCCATCAGGCGGGCGACATCCCCCCCCCAGACGGCGCCCGCCACGGTGCAGACCGCCGTCATGGCCAGGCAGGCGAGGCAGCTCACAAAGGCCGCCCGACGGGCCTCGTCGTGTCTCCCGGCTCCCCGGAGATGGGCGATCACCACCGTCGCCCCGGTGGCTAATCCCCAGAACACGGTCATGGTGACGAACATGAACAGTTGGCCCAGCCCGGTGGCGGCGATGGCTGCGGCTCCCAGGCCGCCGGTCAGGAAGATATCGACGATGGAGACCAGCCGCTGGAACAGCGAGGAGAGGAGAACCGGCATGGAAAGGCGGAAAACATCGCGCCGGATGGAGACCGGCTTATGGCGGCGCGGGCCGGCTTTGAGCGGACGGTGGGACATGCTTCTTTATAAGGCTCGCCTCACACAAGGTCAATGGCATTCGGATAAAAAAAAGCGGGACCTCGTGGCCCCGCCTGGTACACCCCGACACAACGGATCACGACAGATAATTAAGCAGCGACATCTGGGAGATCTTGGCCGTCGCGGACAGGGCGGCGCTGTAGGCGGTCTGCTGCTGGCTCAGTTGCACCCCCACCGTGGCCAGATCGACCTCCTGAATATTGCTGGCCATGTTCTGCAGCGTCGTCTTGTTGCTCGTGTTCATCTTGGTCATGCTGTCGAGCCGGGTCATCCGCGAGGCCAGGTCAATCTGGGCATTGGTGATCTGCTGGGCGCCGGCATCCAGATCCGTCGAACCCTGCTTCATGGCGGTCACGTCGTTCGCATTCACCGCGGCGATCAGGTTGTCGAAGGTCTGCAGGATATCCGTCGAACCGTAACTGGGGTTTGAGCCGGTGCCCTTGAGAATCCGGTCGCCGGTGATGTTCATGGCCTGGGTGGAGTTCTGGGCCACCTCGATATTGATCTGGGTGCTGTCGCCGGCGTAGGCATTGCTCGAGTTGCTGAAAGGGGGTGTGGTGCCGGTGGTGCCCCCGAAGATGTACTGGCCGTCCGCCGACTGGGTATTGGCCATGTCAACGATCTGCTTCTTGAGCGTCGCCAACTGGTTGCTGACCGTCTGGCGCTGCGTCGCGTCGCTGGTGCCGCTGCTGATGCTGTCCATGAGCGATTTGGCCTGGGTCATGAAATCGGAAAGCCCGGTCAGCGCCGTACTGGTGACCTGCATGAAGGTGGAGGCCTTGGTGATGTTGCTGTTATATTGATCGGTCGCCTTGAGCTTGTCGGCGATATCCAGGAGAACCCCGGCCGAAGCCGGATTATCGCTGGGGGTGTTGATATTCTGCTGGGTCGTGGACAGCTCCTGCAATTTGCTCAGGCTGGCAAGGTTCTGCTGGAGGTTGTAAATGGCGTTGTTGGCGGTCATGTTCGATGTGATGCGCATGGCGGTAGCTCCTAGCTTATGAGTCCGAGGACCGTATCCATCATTGCGGTCGCAGTGGTGATGATCTTGGAGGAAGCCTGATAGGAACGCTGGTAGGTAACCAGGTTGGTCAGTTCCTCGTCGAGGGATACGCCGGAATTGGATTCGCGCAGCGTACTCAGCTGACTGCTGAACGCCTCGTCCCGGGAGACCGTGTTCTTGATCGACTGGACGTCCAGGCCGACCTTGCTGACCAGGGTGTTGTAGGAGCCGCTGAAGGTCGATCCCGCCATGGTGGTGGTGTCGTTCTGCAGCGCGGCCATCGCCAGGGCATTGCTGTTGTCGCCCGAATTGGCCGCGCTTCCCGATGCCGCGGCCGCGATCTGGCTCGTACCGGTAATGGCCGGGTTGATGGCAATGGTTGCGGCACTTGTTGTGGCCGGGGCGAACAGGGCGATGCCCGCCGCACCGGTCAGGTCGGCTCCTGATGCCTGCAGGGTGTTGACCTTGGAGGCGATGGTGGTTGCCAGCAGATCCACCTGGCTCTGGTAGCCGGGGATGATCGTATCGCGCAACGCCAGGGTCGCCCCCAGCACACCCTGGGTCGGCGTTACGGTGGTTGCGGGCCCGGCGCTGCCGGCGGCGGTCAATTGAACGACGTATTTGTTCGGGTTGGTCTGGTCGAGGGAAAAAGCGCCGGCCTGCTGGCCGGTCACCAGGGCGGCGCCGCCGTCCGCGAACTTGATGTCCGTCGTCCCGTCGCTGTTTTCCGTGGAGGTTATGCCGATCTGCTTGGAGAGGTCCTGAACCAGTTGGTCCCGCTGGTCCTTCAGTTCATTGGCGTTGCCGCTGGCCATCTGGGTCGTCTTGATCTGGCCGTTGAGTTGGGCGATACTCTTCAGGGTCGCATTGATACTGTCCGTCGTGGCAACGAGCGAGGTGTTCTGGGCGGTAACGGTGTCGCTCAGGGCCGTGCTGACGGCATGGAAGTTATCCACCAGCGTCTGGGCGCTGGTCAGGACCGCCTGGCGTTCCGCCGTGCCGGTCGGATTGAGGCTCAAATCCTGCCAGGAACCGAAGAATGTGGAAATCGCAGCACCCAGGCCGTTCGTGCTGACCTCGTTAAAGGTAGGCTCGATCTGCTGCAGGACGTTGGACTTGGTCGTATCGTAGCCGAGGGTGGTCTGGGCGGTCGCCATCTGTTGCTGCAGCAATCCGTCATAGTAACGCTGTACGCCGGTGACCGTAACGCCGGTGCCGAGGGAAAAACCATTGGACGAGCTCTGCGGTGCCGTCTCCAGCACGACCCGCTGCCGGGAGTAGCCGGGGGTATTGACGTTGGCGATATTCTCGCCGGTGACCTCGGTAGCCACCTGATATGCGCTGACACCGCTCATGCCGATCTGTATGATTGAATTAAGACTCATCACGCCTCCTTGTTGATCATGACCGACCCCGACGTGCGCTGCTGGTATCCGCCCGATGCGCCGTACACATTGGACTGATTGATGAGACGGGTTAAAAAGCTCAGCGTCGTGGTGGCTGTGGCCGCAAAGCGCTCCGCGATCTCACGGTTCATGGCGGCGCGATCCTGAACGCGCCGGGCGGTGGCGTTGAGTTCGCGGTACAGCCGCGGGATTTCCTTCTGTGTCGTTTTGGCCACAACAGCACCCAGCGTTGCGTCCGCAGCAAGTCCCAGATCGAGGGCGGCCCTAGAGATCTCCCGGCGCAGCAACTCGGTATGGGCCTCGATGCGTTCGGTAAGCCCTTCCCTCAGCCGGTTCACCTCGGCCATGCCGTCCAGGTTCATATCCCCAAGCTCGCGCGTTTCCCGCTCGAGGAGACGGTAAAGTTCCTCAAGTAGTTGGAGCTGGATCGAGAGTATCTCTGACAGTGTTTTATCCATAGGTGTTATCCCCGGACAACGGCACGGTTCATTCCTGCCGATCCGTTTTTTTGACGGGATTCCGGCTTTCCTGGCGGATGATATCCTTCTCGATGATGGGCGCCAGACCCAGGCTGCCCCGCTTGGCCGCGGCAGCGGCATACTCCTGGTCCAGCAGGGAACGGTACACCTCTTCGCCGTGACCGCCGCCGGTCAGTTTGTCCTGGCCCACCGTTGCCCGCATGGATTTCATCATCATGCCCACCATCAGGGCTTCAAAGTCCTGGGAGACCTTGCGGGCCTGCTTGAGCTGTTGTTCGCTCAGGCCGCCTGAGGCACCGCCTGCCGTCTGCCGTTGCAGTTGCCGGGCCTTTTCGGCGGCAGCGGTATCGGTACCGGTGGTTATTTGGGAGATGCCGATATCCATAGCCATTCTTTCTTATCGCCACATCGGCCGACTTCTTGAGCGGCCGGGCCTAAATAGTTCCATCAGAAAACCAGCTGGCTGTTGAAAACCTCGGGTTGTTCAAAAATAGTCAGATCGTCGCACCCGCAGAAGGCCCCGCGGAGGCAGCCCTCTCTCTATCTCTCCCCCAGAGGGGGAGAGCATGCCTTGTCCTCTCCCTATGGGAGAGGGATTGGGTGAGGGACCGCAGCGCTACGCCGCACAATTCAGCTTGCTGAATTGGACCGCGAAGGCGCCCGAAGGGTGAGGCCAAAGGCCTCAGTCACAAAGGGCCTTCGAGGACGGCGGCGAGATGGCTGTTTTTCAACAACCTCCTAGATGATGGAGAGGTCCGCCTGCAACGCCCCCGAGGCCTTGATGGCCTGGAAGATGCCGATCAGGTCGCGGGGGGTCACTCCCAACTGGTTCAGGGCCCGCACCACATCGCCAATGCTGGCGCCTTCCGGCATAACCATCAGACGACGCGACTCCTCGGTCACCTTTAACTCGGTCCGGGGCACGGTCACCGTCTGGCCGCCCGTACTGAGCGCGGTTGGTTGGGATACCTGCGGCGTCTCCCTGATGACCAGGGACAGGTTGCCGTGGGACACCGCCACCGTGGAGATGCGGACATTTTCGCCCATGACGATGGTGCCGGTCCGTTCGTTGAGTACCACCTTGGCCTGATTATCCGGCCTTACCTCAAGGGTCTCCAGGGCGGCCACGAAATCGACCGTACGGCTGGCGTAGCTTTCCGGGATCCGCAGGATCACCGAGCCGGGGTCGGTAGTCGAGGCTATGGACGAGCTGAATTTGTTGTTAATGGCGGCTTCAATGCGGGAGGCGGTGGTGAAATCCGCCTTGTGCAGATTGAGCCGCAGAGTCGTTTTGCCCGCCAGGACGTTGGGGAGTTCCTTCTCCACGAGCGCGCCGCTCGGAATGGTGCCGGCCGTGGGATGGTTCTTCTGGGCGCTGGCCGCCTGCCCGCCGAAGGCGAAAGAGTTGGTCAGCACCGACCCTTGGGCAACGGCATAGACCTGGTTGTCGCCCCCCCGGAGCGGGGTCATGATCAGGGTGCCTCCGGCGATGCTCTTGGCGTCGCCCAGGGAGGACACCGTGACATCAAGCTGGTTCCCCTGTTTCGTAAAGGGGGGCAGCGTTGCCGTGACCATGACCGCGGCCACATTCTTCAGCTTGAGTGAACCGACATTCGTCGTAATCCCCATGCGCTCCAGCATGTTGACGACGGACTGGATGTGCATGAAGGCCTGGTCGCTGTCGCCGCTGCCGTTGAGTCCGACCACCAGTCCGTATCCCACCAGCTGGTTCTCGCGCACGCCTTCGAACGAGGCGATATCCTTGATGCGGATGGCATGGGCGGTGGAAGCCAGAAATAGGACGCCTATGATGAAAAAGAGTGTTCTTCGCATTTCACATCACCTTTGAGCAATAAACCTTAGAAAGGCCAGACCTTGTCGATAATATTCATCAGCCATCCCGGACTCTGGCGGTCGGAAATGATGCCCCGCCCGGCATAGCTGATCTTGGCGTCGGCCACAAAGATGGAGTTGACGGTATTGTCCGTGCTGATGTCGCGGGTCCTCACGGTACCGGTCAGGATGATCTCCTGGTCCTCGTTGTTGACCTTGATGTTGCGGCGCCCCTCGATAAGCAGGTTGCCGTTGGCGAGCACATCGATCACCTTGGCGGATATGGTTGCCGTCAGGTTCTCCTGGCGCGATGTGGAGCCGGAACCGGCATATTTCGAATCAACGTTGGCATTGATCAGTTGGCTCAGGTCCATGTTGTTCTTAAGTATGCCGGCCTTTTCCAGACCCAGGAAATTAGGCATGCCCGCCGTGATCGACGTGCTCCGCCCCGTGCTGGTGCTGGCCTGTTTGGATGCGCTGGCCGTCTCCGAGATAACGATGGTGATGATGTCACCCCGCCGGTAGGCCTTGAAATCCTCGGTGACACCCCGGGAGGCCGCCTGCCAGAGGGACCCGCTGGAATAGTCCAGAGGCGCTTTCTGGATCTGTTCGTCGAGGCCGGCGGTCCTGACCTCGGTTTTCTGCGTGGCGCAACCGGCGCACACCAGCAGCAGGCAAAGACATATACTCCGTTTCATACCATGTTCCTTTTTTCTTGCACATCTAGCAAGCTGTCGAAAAACTCAGGTTGTTCAAAAATAGTCAGATCGTCGCCCTGCGAGACAGGCCCTGAGGAGACGCAGCAGCGCTACGCCGCACGAAAGGGGCTTCGAGGAGTGCGGCGTATAAATTATGCGTGAGCATAATTATCGGTGACGGAGCCATAGCGTAGTCATCCCGTTGAGCGGGACGCCGATAGGCGCTAAGATGGCCGTTTTTCAACAACCTCCTAGAACCCCACCTGTACCGTGGTCGCGTTGATCACCCTTGCCGGGATCTCCTTAAGTGAGCTCAGGTTCTGCACCATGATGGTGTCCCCTTCCGCGCCGGCGCTCCTGGCCCGGCCGGCAACGGTAATCTTCAAGACCTCGTTCTCAGCCACGATGGTCACCAACTGCCCGGATTTGATGAGCGGGATCTTTTCCACCTGGTCGGTCCGGACCGCGGCATTGGCCTTGATCGACACCCTGGCGCGCCGGCCCAGAACGGCGTCCAGGTCGCGGGTGTACTTGCCGCCCACGGAGGCGATATCCCGTTTTTGCACGGCGACATCCGCTCCCGAGATAACCGCGCCGTAGTCGATCTGCCGCAGCGCGACAACCATGCCGGCCAGCGCCTCCACCTCCACCTGCACGGAGGTATTCAGCACCACACGGTCACGCTGTCGCGCGACTACCGCGAGATTGGCGTTGCCCCACCCTTCCCACTGTTGCGGTGCGACCACGTCGAAATCCAGCGGCCCTTCCGGCAGGGCGGTGTTGCCACTGATGCTCAGACGTTTGATGCGAATCTCCAGGCCAAGATGAGCCGTTTTTTGCAGGATATACCCGGACACGGCCTCCTGGATCCTGGCTTCGCCCGGCGAAACGCCCTGTTGCTGCACCGCGGCAGCCCCGGCCATGGGCAGCGCCAGGAGGAGGCAGAAAAGGAGTATGCCGATAAATCGTCGTATCATAGGTTCGTTTGCGACCTGCCCTGTTGGTGTGAAGCGGACGGGCGGCACGGCGCAAAGCCGTCAAAAAAGCCGGTCCGTTACCTCTTCATGTTGTTGGCGGTTTGCAGCATCTCGTCGGAGGCCTGGACCGCCTTGGAATTGATCTCGTATGCCCGTTGCCCGACAATCATGTTGACCATCTCGCTCGCCACATTGACGTTGCTCATCTCCAGGAACCCCTGGGTGATGGTCCCGATGCCGGTCTGGCCCGGGGTGCCGGTGGTGGCGTTGCCGGAGGCGTCCGTCTGGAGAAACAGGTTCTTGCCCTGGGCCGCAAGCCCCGCCGGGTTGGCGAACTGGGCAAGCTGTATGTTCCCCACGTTTGTGGGGGCGGTCTGGCCCGCCTGGGTCACCGATACGGTGCCGTCGTTGCCGATGCTGATCTTGGTGGCGTTGGTCGGAATAACGATCTCCGGAAGCAGGGGATAACCGTCGGAGGTGACGATCCGGCCCGTGCTGTCCTTCTTGAAGGCGCCGGCCCGTGAGTACGCCGTTGTCCCGTCGGGCATCTGGATCTGGAAGAAACCGTCGCCTTCGATGGCCATGTCCAGATCGTTGCCGGTCTGGGTGAAATCGCCGGACGTAAAGAGCTTGGTGACCGCGGCCAGGCGCGTCCCGAGGCCGATCTGGATACCGGTCGGCACCTGGGTGGTATTGGTGGACGGCGAACCGGTCGTCTTCAGGTTCTGGTACATCAAATCCTGGAAATCGGCCCGGCTTTTCTTGAATCCCGTCGTATTGACGTTGGCCAGGTTGTTGGCGACGACATCGATATTCGTCTGCTGGCTCTGCATGCCTGAAGCGGCTGTCCAAAGGGCGCGTAACATGGTTTCAACTCCTTTTTACGATAAATTGATTGGATTATTTACTAACTGGCTGTTTTTCAACAACCTCATAATTTGCCCAGGTCGTTGGCGGCCTTGCTGGCCATATTGTCATAACCCAGTATCACCCGCTGGCACGCATCGAAGTAGCGGTTGGTTTCGATCATCTGCACCATCTCGCCGACCGGGTCCACATTGGCGCCCTCCAGATGCCCCTGACGGATCTCCGCCGTGGCTGCCCGGGGCGTGGCCTGGGGATCGGACGGGACGAACAGGGCGCTGCCCGTCTTGGTCAGCTTGTAGGGTTTGGGGAAATCCGCCAGGTTGAGCACCCCCGCCGCGGTGCCATCGACCATGATCTCTCCCTTTGCGTTTATGTCAACCTTGCTCCCTTTGATGTTGATCTCGCCCCCCTGGCCCAGGACCGGGAAACCGTCGGTCGTCACCAGCGTACCGTCCGCTGTCAGCCGAAAAGTGCCCTGCCGCGTGTACGCGGTCCCGCCGGGGGTCGAGATGGTGAAGAAACCGTCGCCGTCAATCGCCACATCCAGGGTATTGCCGGTCTGGCTGACCGGCCCGGCAGTGTAGTCGATATAGACGTTTTCCTTCTGCAGGATCGGGTCGGCCGTCCTGGATTGGGGAACCGCCGGCGGCGTGGTGGTGCTGGCGAGCAATCCCTCAAAGGTCATCTTGTCTTTTTTGAAGCCCGGGGTATTGACGTTGGCCAGATTGTTGCTGATGATGTCCATCCGCTTCATGGCCGCAATATTGCCGGAGAGGGCCGAATACATACCACTGTTCATATACTGTCTCCTTTAGAACTTACAAGTTCTTAGTCCCGGTAGAGCTTCAGCTTGCCCTTCAGCCGTATCATGGCCTGGCTGAGGAGCTGCGATATGCGCGACTCGGTCAGCCCCAGGGTTGCGCCTATTTCCTTGAGGTTCATGCCCTCATTGTAGTAGAGCGTCACCGCCAGCCGTTCCTTCTCCGGCAGGGCCTCGATGGCATCCCCCAACGCCGAGATCAGTTGCATCCCCATAACCTGATGCTGCGGGCTCTTTGCATCCTGTTCGCTCAGCACATCCGCCAGGCAGAGCGAGTTTCCCTCTTCATCCTCCCAACTGTCGTCCAGGCTGATGAAGGTGAGCACATGCACATCATCCAACAGGGCGAAGTATTCGTCGAGGCTCAGGGAAAGCGCCTTGGCCACCTCTTCTCCGGTGGGGTTCCTGCCCAGGGTGTGCTCGAGGACCGTCACTTCGTGCTCCAGCCGCTTGTACTTCTCGCGCATGGAGCGGCTCAGGATATCGTAGGAGCGCAATTCGTCAATAATGGCTCCACGCACGTGCTGCTCCGCAAACGTCTTGAACAGCACGCCCCGACCGGGATCGAAACGATCTGCTGCATTTATCAGGCCAATTACCGCCGCACTTGTCAAATCCTGGGGATCCAGGTGCGGCGGGAGCTGGGGAATAATGCGCCCCACCAGATACTTGACCATGGGCATGTTTTCCATGATCAGGGTATCACGCAGTACTGGTTCAGCCCCGGCGTAGGGACTGTGTAATCTGCCGGCGCCCACGGCCTAGTCGCCCGTCGGATTATCGAGAAACCGTCGGAAAAAGAACTGGATATTCCCTTTGAGCCTGGTTTGGCTGGTATTCTCGATGACCCTCCGTGCCAATGTGGTGAAACAGGTGGCCGCCTCGGATTCGGGGAAAAGATCGTAGACCGCCTTCTGTCGTCTCACCGCCTCCACCACCTTTTCGTCCTTGACGACGCATCCCAGGTAATCGAGGGAGATGTCGAGAAAACGGCCGGCGACGTTGGCCAGCTTGCGGAATACCTCCAGGGCGTCCTCGCTGTCCTTGGCCATGTTGACCAGCACCTTGAAGTGATGCTCCGAATAGCGCGTTGCCAGGAGCTTGATCAGGGCATACACATCGGTTATGGAGGTCGGCTCCGGCGAAACGACGACGATGATTTCCTGGGCCGCAACGGTGAAATAGGTAACATTTTCCGATATGCCGGCCTCGGTATCCACGATCATGATGTCGAACTGTTCTTCCAGCATGTCCAACTCGTCCAGAAGCCTGAGCTTGTCGTGCTGGCTCAGGCTGGTCACCTCCTGGACGCCGGACCCGGCCGGGATAACCTTGATGCCGGCCGGACCTTCGACAATGATATCGCTGATGCTCTTCTCGCCATTGAGCACATTGTTCAGGTTATATGCGGGGGAGAGCCCCAGGAGCACGTCCAGGTTCCCCAGGCCCAGGTCGGCGTCGATGATGAGCACCTGCTTGCCCTGGGCGGACAGGGCCATGGCCAGGTTGGAAACCACGTTGCTCTTGCCCACGCCGCCTTTGCCGCTGGTCACCGAGATGACGCGAATGCCGCTTCCGTCTTCGTCCGCCGCGGTCGGCTTGGGCGCGGTGTCCTTGCGATTCTGCCGGGCCATCTGACGCAAGGTATCGGCCTGATCACCCATTCCGGTCACCATGCTCATTCGGCCGCCTCCCTCAGGATCATGTCGGCCAGTTTGGCGGAGGTCGCCACCTCGATATCCTCCGGCACCCGTTGCCCGGTGGTGAAGTAGGCGATCTGAAGGTTGTCCTTCATCAGCAGATTGACCATGTTGCCAAAGCTCTCACTCTCATCGATCTTGGTAAAAACAACCTTGCTGATCTGGAATATTTTGAAGCGGTTGAGGATCTCCTCGAGTTCACGGTCCTTGGTCGTGGCTGAGAGGCACAGATAGACCTCGATGGGAATCTTGTTGTCGAGAAAGTTCTTCATCTCGTCCAACTTCTCCTTGTCCTTGTGGCTCCTGCCGGCCGTATCGATGAAGATCAGGTCGCAGGCGGCATGTTTCTCCACGGCCTTTTCCAGCTCTTTGGGGGTGGAAGCGACCTCCAGCGGGATACCCATGATGCGGGAATAGGTCTTGAGCTGTTCCACCGCGCCCACGCGAAAGATATCCATGGTGATCAGCGCCACCTTGTTGCCGCGGTTCAGGGCATACATGGCGGCCAGTTTGGCGGTGGTGGTCGTTTTGCCGACGCCGGTCGGTCCCACCAGGGCGATGATGCGGGGGGAGTTCTTGCGCATCTTGAGCGTGCCGGCAAACTTGATCAGCTTCGATAACGTGGCCCCCAGGCGGGTTTTGAGGGTCTGGCCGCCGTCATCGGCCGGCAAGGTGCCCAGGGTGTCGAGGATCCTTCTGATCAGGTCCGTGGAAATCCCTGCCTGGACCAACTCCCGGGCCAGCGGCGAATCCTCCGGCAGGAGATCCAGGCCCGACTGCGGCTCCGCCGCGGCCGCTTCGGACGCAAGGGGCCACTGCACCGCCTTGGCACCCCCGTCCTGGCTCTTGGCCAAGGTATTCAGCAGGAGCTTCTTGATCTCCTCCAGATCCTCACGGGGCACATTCTTGAGGTTGAAACCAAGCGGCTGCGCGTCTTCCTGGCCTTCCTCGCGGCTGTGCTTCTTGCCGTCCTCTTCACGCCGGGAGAGGGCGTCAACCTTCTCCCGCAACTCCTTGAGCTCCCGCGCCAGAGGTGCGAACATGGAGCTTTCCAGTTCCTCTTTCGCCGTGCGCTCCCGCTCCGGCCGGGGGCGATTGGCTCCATACGCCGGTGCGGGCGGCGGAGCCTGTTTTTGCACCGGATCGATGGCGGCCGTCACACGGTACACCGACTTGCTGAAAAACCCGAGGATCCCGCCGGTGTTTTCCTTCTTGGTTGACAGGATCATCGCATCCGGGCCGAGTTCGGCTTTGACCATGCGGAGCGCCTCGGCCATACTCGCTGCTTGAAAGGTTTTAACCAGCATTGACGCTCACCACCCCTAATGACTGGATTTTGATGTTCTGCGGAATTTCATTATGGGAAAGCACCGCCATATGCGGCACAAACCGCTCGATAAGCTTTCTGACGTGGCGCCGGATCGTGGGGGACGCCAACAGCACCGGTTGGGCGCCGCTGGAGCCGAAACGGTCCGCCATGGCACGAATGGTGGTAATGATCTGCTGGGCGACATTCGGCTCTATTGCCAGGAAACTCCCCTGATCCGACGGCTGGATGGCTTCGGCGATGAGATCCTCCACCCCGCGGTCCAGGGCGACAAGGTACAGGGTATCGTCGTCCAGCTTGTACTGATCGACGATAAAACGGCCAAGCCCCTGGCGCACGAACTCGGTCAGCACGTCCGGGTCCTTGGTGAGGCCGGCATAATCCGCCAGGGTCTCCAGGATGGTGCGCAGGTCCCGGATGGAAACCCCCTCCTTGAGCAGACTCTTGACCACCCGCAGCACCGTACCCAGGTTGAGTTGGTTGGGTATCAGGTCCTCCACGACCTTGGGGGCACTGACCGCAACGTTATCAAGCAGTTGCTGGAGTTCCTGGCGTCCCACCAGTTCGTGGGCGTAACGCTTTATGATCTCGCTGATGTGCGTCGCCACCACTGTGGTGCTGTCAACGACGGTGTACCCGTTGACCTGCGCCTGATCGCGGTCTTCGGAGCGGATCCAGACCGCCGGTAACCCGAACACCGGTTCCTTGGTGGCGTTTCCTGGCAAGGTTGCGGTCACCGCGCCGGAATCCATTGCCAGGTACTGGCCGGTCAATTCGCTGCCGCCGACGCGGGCCCCCCGGATAAGCAGATTGTACTCGTAGGGCCGAAGTTGCAGGTTGTCGTGGATATGGATGGGAGGGACGACAAACCCCATCTTCTGGGCATACTGGCGACGGATCGAGCGGATACGCTCCAGCAGCTCCCCATCCTGGGAGGCGTCCACCATGGGGACAAGGCCGTAACCGACCTCCAACTCAAGGACGTCCACCGGCCGGATCGTCGAGGCCTGGTCGATGGCCTCTTCGCCGGCGGCGGTTTCGGGCAGGCCGGCCTCTTCGACGACCTGCGCCTTCTCCCGCGCCATCTTGCCGACCAGGAAGGCCGCGCCCGAGAGCAGGAGGAAGGCGAAGTGCGGCAGGCCGGGGATCATGGCGAACAGGAACAATACCCCTGAAGATACGTAAAACGCCTTGGGGTAGTTCATGAATTGGCCGGTGATCTCGACGCCGAAGTTATTCTCGTCGGCGGAACGGGTCACAATGATACCGGCGGCGGTGGAGATGATCAGGGCCGGGATCTGGGCCACCAGGCCTTCGCCGATCGTCAGGAGGGTGTAATTGGCCAGGGCGGCCTGGAGCGGCATCCCCTGCTGCCAGACGCCGATGATCAAGCCGCCGAAGATGTTGACCATGACGATCAGTATGCCGGCCACGGCATCGCCGCGGACAAACTTGCTGGCGCCGTCCATGGAGCCGTAAAAGTCGGCTTCACGGGAGATTCTGGACCGCCGCGCCCGGGCTTCTTTTTCGGTGATCATGCCGGCCGACAGGTCGGCATCGATGGCCATCTGCTTGCCCGGCATGGCATCCAGGGTGAAGCGGGCCGTAACCTCGGCCACGCGCCCGGCGCCCTTGGTGATGACCACGAAATTGATGATGACCAGGATCAGGAAGATGACGGCCCCGACGATATAATTCCCCCCGACCACAAACTGGCCGAAGGCCTTGATGACCGCGCCGGCCGCTTCGACCCCCTCGCTGCCGTGCAGCAGGATCAAGCGGGTCGAGGCGATATTGAGGGCCAAACGGAACAGAGTGGTGATCAAGAGGACGGAGGGGAACACGGAAAAATCGAGCGCATGTTGCGTATAGAGGCACACCAGCAGGATGGAGAGGGCAATGGTGATGTTGGTCGCCAGAAACAGGTCCAGGACAAATGCCGGCAGCGGGATGATCATCAACGAAAGCACGCCGATCAGGGCGATCGCCACATAGATGTCCGAATTCTTGCGGAAACCCTGTAATTCTATTGCTTCGGTTGTCCCGTTTGCCATGATTGATCCGTTGCCGCTTGCTTTCTTGGAAAACTGAAAAAATTACCAGCTTTTATGCATTTTTTGTGCCGTAAAACAACCCTTTGGAGCTGCGCCCGGCGACCATTACCGCCTGCGGCGGCAGCTCCATGGCGGTTCGGCCGCCACGTTTCCCGCGAGTCAAATCCTTGAAATTGTCATAATATTGACTTAATCTCCGGGGGCCGGCGTCACATCTTGCCCTTGAGGCGATACACGTACGCCAGGACCTCCGCGACCGCCGCATAGAGCGACTCGGGTATCGGCTCCTCTTCCTTCACCTGTTCGTAGAGCTCGCGCGCAAGAAACCGGTTTTCCACCAGAATGACCTGATGCTCCCTGGCAATCTTCTTGATCGCCTGGGCCATCTCGTCGGCCCCCTTGGCGATGACGACCGGGGCCATCATCCGCTCCCGCTCATACTTGAGGGCGACGGCATAGTGGGTCGGGTTGGTTATGACGACGTCGGCGGTGGGCACGATCTTGATCATCCTGCGCCGCGCCATCTGGAACTGCGCCTTCTTGATCCGGCCCTTGACTTCCGGCGGCAGGTCGTGCTCCTTCGCCTCCTCCTTGACCTCCTGCTTGGTCATCTTGAGGTTGTCGATGTAGCGCCATTTTACGTACATCAGATCCAGAACGCCCAGCACGATCAGGATGCCGCATGCATGGGTAATGATGTTGAACGCTATGTGCCCCACGTACGCGATGATCGTTTCCAGGTCGGCCTCGGCCAGAAAAGCGATGTTCTGGTTTTCGTCCTTCATGACCCGATACGTTATGTAGCCCACCACCAGGAGCTTGAGGAACGACTTCGCCATCTCCATCAGCGCGTCCCGGTTGAAGATCCGGCCAAAGCCGCTCAGCGGGCTGAGCTTTGAAAAGTTGAACGCAAGCCGTTCGGTTTGAAAATCGAACTGCCCGTTGTCCTGGATGATATTCGCCATCACCGCCGTTACGATGACGGTGATGACCAGGGGGGCGAGCAGCATGATGATCAGCCCGAAGAGTTTGAGAGAAAGCGTGTAGGTGTTGGACTCGGTCAGTTCGAAGTTTCCCATGGTGCCGAGGATCGCCACCATGTTCTTTTTCAGGCCGTCCATCATGTAGCTGCCGAAGACATACACGCTGACGATCCCGGCCAGGAGGGTCAGCGACGAGGTAAGGACCTGGCTTTTGGGCGGCGCCCCCTTTTTCCGTGCCTCACCAAGCTTTTTCGCCGTCGGCTGTTCTGTTTTGGAATGTTTGTCGGAATCTTCCCCCAGCCGTCATCCCCCCTTTGCCATCAGCCTGAAAAGGGTGTTGATCTGCCCGCTCAGATTACCGAAAGAGACCTCCAGGACGTGAAAGAATATCATCAGCGTCCCGCCCATGATCAAAAAACCGAGACCGATGTTGAGCGGCATGCTGACGATGAAGACATTCATCTGTGGAAAAGCGCGGGCCATGACGCCCAATGCCACGGTGGCCAGGAGGAGCGATACCATCACGGGAGCCGCCAGGCGGATGCCGAGCACGAAAATATCGGAGGTTCGCTGGACCAGGAAGGAGACCAGTTGACCCGAAACATGCCAGCCGCCGATGGGGATGACCCGGAAACTTTCGACGACAGCGCGAATGAACACGTGGTGCACATCGAGCGAGAGAAAGAGCAGCGTGGCAAACAGGCTCTGCAACACGGACATGATCTGGACCTGGGTGCCCCGGGTGGGATCGAGGATCGAGGAGATCGTCAGCCCCATCTGCAGGCCGATGATCTGGCCGCTGAATTCCACCGCGCTGAAGACCATCTGGGCGACAAGCGCCAGCGTGAGCCCGACCGCCACCTCGCTCAAGGCCAAAAGGCCCAGGCTGAAGGCGTCTGTCGGCATCGGCGGCGGGGTTATCTTCAGGATCGGGAAACAGACCAGGGTGATCATGAACGCCGTCACAACCTTGATGTTCGTCGGTACCGCCCGCCCGCCAAAGGTCGGCAACGCCGCGAAGATACCGGCTATGCGGCTCAGCACCAGGGCAAAGACGATCACCTCGCCCGGCGAGGGGAAGGGATAGAGCGGCATCATGCCCTAGTACCCCGTATGCAGCCGACGCGCCGCCATATCAGCGGCGCATGGTAGCGATGAAGGAATAGATCTCGCGGGTAAAGTCGCTCATATAACTCATCATCCAGGGGAAAAAGATTATCATGGCGATCATTACGACGATGATCTTCGGGGCAAATGTCAGCGTCGCTTCGTTGATGGAGGTCACTGCCTGGAAAATGCTGATGAGCAAACCCACCACCAGACTACCGATAAGGAGCGGGGCGGCCAGGAGGAGCGTCGTTTCAAAGCTGCGGCGCGCAAGCTGGACAACAAATTCAGGTGTCATAAAAACCTCTGGGGGAGGGTGGGGGTAACGACGGATTGAACCTGCGACGGCTACCTCGCCCTTGTTAACCGAAACTTTTCACCAACGACCCTATCACCAACCCCCACCCGTCAACCAGCACAAAGAGCAGGATCTTGAAGGGAAGCGAAATCATGACCGGCGGCAGCATCATCATGCCCATGGACATCAGTACCGAGGCGACCACCATGTCAACCACGATGAAGGGGATGTAAATCAAAAAGCCGATCTGGAAGGCGGTCCTCAGTTCCGAGATCATGAAGGCCGGAATGATCGTCAGGGTCGGGATGTCGTCGGCATTCTTGGGCCGCGGCAACTTGGAAAGGCTGACGAACAACGCCAGGTCCTTCTCCCTGGTCTGGGTAAGCATGAACGTGCGCACCGGCTTGACGGCCCGTTCCAAGGCCTGGTCCTGGCTGATCTGCTGGGCCTTCCAGGGTTGATAGGCATCCTTGTTTATCTGTTGCCAGACCGGGCTCATGATAAAGAAGGTCAGGAACATGGAGAGCGCCAGAATGATCTGGTTGGACGGCGCCTGCTGGGTCCCCATGGCGGTGCGTACGAAGGAAAGCACCACCGAGATGCGGGTGAACGAGGTCGTCATGATCAAGAGCCCCGGAGCCAGGGAGAGGACCGTCAACAGCAGGAAAATCTGGATGGTCATGGCAACGTCGCCCGGCTTGCTCGCCGCACCGACGCCGATATTCAGCGTGGGAAAGGGCAGGGGCTCGGCCGCAAGGACCGTGGCCGAGACGAGAACCGCCACAGCGGGAACCGCCAGAAAACAGAGTTTTTTTGTCATACGGTCCATGTTCATGAGCGCAGCCTGTCCAGAATACCCGCAAAGCCCGTTTCGGGCCCCTTGCCCTCGGGCAGGACCTCGATTTCCTCGAGCATGTCGATGTGCTTGATCAGGGTGAGCCTGTCGTCGGTACACGACAAAAGCAGGTATTCCCCCCCCACCTCAACGAGTATGAGGGATTTTTTGGGGGCGATGTAGCGGGTTTCCACCACACGGATATTCTTTGCAGCGAATCTTCCGGCAGCAGCACCCCGGGTGAATTTGTTGAAGAAGTGCCACGTAATGAGGATCAGGCCGATAACAACCGCCAGGGCGGCAAGCATCTGGAGAAAACTGGAAAAAAAACTGAATTCCTGTCCGGTGGTGCTTTCGGCGCAGGCGATGGCTGGCAGGCAAAGGAGTAGTGCGGTAACCGCACCTCTCACAAAATCTTCTCCACGCGCTCGTTGGGGCTGACGATATCGACCAGGCGCACGCCGAACTTGTCGTTGATGACCACCGCCTCGCCGCGCGCCACCAGCTTGGAGTTGACGAAGATATCCAGAGGTTCGCCGGCCAGCTTGGTCAGCTCCACGACCGCCCCCTGGTTAAGCTGGAGGATATCCTTGACCAAAAGCTTGGTGCGGCCCAGTTCCACGGTAACCTGCAAGGGGATGTCAAGGATGAAGTCGAGGTTCTTCCTGTCCTGTTCCGGCTCGTTCACTTCAGGCTTGTCACTCACTGCTGGCCCCCTTTATCTTGGTGATTTGAATTGCTTTGTTGCCATGGCGGATTCCGGGGACACAACTGAATTTCGGCATCCCCTCAACCTTGGCCACCAGTTCGCTGGAGCAGGGTTTATCCAACATGATCGTATCGCCGACCGCAAGGTCCAGAAGTTCCCGCAGGGAGATGCCGGCATTACCCATCTCCACGGAGACCTCAAGCGGAGCCTCGAGAATTTCCGATGAAAGCCGGTATGACCATTGGGGGTCGATGGCCATCAGGTCAAACTGCATCCCCGACTTCAGCTTGTCGCGTATCGGGTCGATGGTCATGTACGGGACGGCGAACACGATATTCCCCGTTGCCTCTTCAATCTGGATTTTGAGCGACATGGTCACGATCTGGTACTCGGGCGGAACGATGTTGACCAGGCGAGGGTTCATCTCCATGCGCAGCAGATTCATATGGGTAGCGTAGAGCGGCACCCACGCCTTCTCGAAATCCTGCAGGATATCCTTGGCGATCTTTTCGATCAGCCGCACCTCGATCGATGAAAAGAGCCGGTTGGCGAGCGGGACCTTTGAGTTGCCGCTGCCGCCGAGCAGGCTGTCCACCAGGGCCAGCACCAGTGGGCTGTCGAAGGCGATCAGCGCGGCCCCCTTCAACGGCTCGATCTTGAAGATCGCCATGCAGGCGGGCGATGGCAGGGTCTGGAGAAAATCATCGAACTTGTAGGAACGGGCGCCGACCTTCTTGATCTCGACCACTTTCCGCAGCCGGTTGGAGAGGGTGACACGATTGTAGCGGATCAAGCTGTCGTAGACGATGTCCAGGTTGGGGACAAACCCTTTGTGGGCCTCCGTGTTGAAGAGGTCGTAGCTGACGGCGGTCCCTTCGGTCTTGGCCAGCTCCTTCTCCGGCTCGATCCTGCCGTCGAAGACGGCGTTCAAGAGCGCCTCGATCTCTGCTTTGGTGAGAATTTTTTCCATATCGGCTCGGCGCTATCTACTGGACAACGAAATCGGTGAAATAGACCTTGGCGATCTTGCCGGGCGGGATATTTTTGTTGATGGCCCCCAGGATCTCTTCCTTGAGCTGGTTTTTCCCCTGCACATCCTGGATGTCCTGCAGGGTCTTGGCGCTCAGGAGCACCAGGATCGAATCCCTGATGGCCGCCAGGCGCGAGTCGATCTCTGCCTTGACCCCGGTCCCGACCATCTCCAGTTCGACTTTCACCTTGAGATAGCGCAGTTCCTGGCCGTCGTAGATATTGACGATGAACGGCTCCAGCGGATAGGTGTTGCTTGTCGCCGCCCCTTCCTTGCCGCCCCCCTCGCCGCCATGTCCCTCGGCCTTGGTTTCGGCCTTGCCCTCAACCTTGGCTTCGTCCTTGCCCTTTTCCTTTTTGTCCCCTTTACCCGCCATCATGAAGACGACGGCGCCCAGGATGACCGCTACTGCAACGGCAGCCCCGATGATGATAAACAGCTTCTTGTTGCCGCCGCCTCCGCCTTCCGTCTCAACAGCAGCCTGATCGTCCTTGGCCATCTTCTTCCTCCGTGCACATCAATGCTGATTCCAATGAAGTTGATGAGTAGTATCTTTATTAAAACTTCTTGCGTGCTAATGCAACCAATTAAACCGGTACGGAGGCGCGTTCCGCACAGGGGACGCACCTCCGTACCCTTACCCGCGTCCGGTTACTGCTTCAGGCTCAACACTTCCTGGGTCATCTGGTCCGCCGTGGTGATGGTCTTGGAGTTGGCGGAATAGGCCCGCTGGGTGGTGATCATGCTGACAAGTTCCGTCGCCATATCCACGTTGCTCTGCTCCAGATAGTTGGAGAGCATACTTTCGGAGGTGCCGTTGGCCGTGGTGAATACCATCCCCGCTGCCGGCGTACCGGTCGTCGTTCCCGACGCGCTGGTCAGCTTGTAGAGGGAATCGCCCTGCTTGGCCAGCCCGTCGGGGTTGGCCACGGTGGCCTCGGCTATGGCAACCGAGCCGCCGGCAACGGTTGTGACGGGAGCATTGCCGACGCCGGCAGCGCTGCCTGCATAGTATACCGTGGCCGTGTTGCCGGCCGCGTCGGCATAGAGCAGCGAGATGTTGCCGTTGGAATCCACGCCCGAAACCTTCTGGAAATTGAGAGCCGTCCCCCCGGCCGGGGTGTATGTGCTGGCAAAGACGATCGCGTTGCCGTCGGCTCCTAACACCTTGTAGCCGTCGGAATTGACCAGCCCCAGGCCGCTGCTGTCGAGTTTGAATGAGCCGGCCCGGGCGTAATAGGCCGTGGCCGCGGTGGCGGATGTGGAGCCGGGGCCGCAGAGAGCGAAAAAGCCGCTGCCCTGGATGGCCAGGTCGGTGACGTTGGTCGAACTCGCCAGCGACCCTTCGGTAAAGTTGGTGTTGACGCTGTCAACCTTCACGCCGGTACCGATCTGTGCGTTGTTTCCGGCGGTTTGATAGAGAAGATCCGCAAAGAGCGTGCTGGCGCTTTTGTAACCAACCGTATTGGTGTTGGCGAGGTTGTTGCCTATAGTGCTGATGGCTTGCGCCTGGGACAGCAGACCGCTCGTTCCCGTGTACATCGCGGATGTAAGACTCATGGTGATGCCTCCTTAGTTTTTTGAGTTTGGGTGAAACGCGTCAATCGATCGGCGTTTCAAGGGCTTCCTCAAGGAGGTCCAGCCCTGTTTCGTTGTCAGATAATGACTGCGGAATCGATATTCGTAAAAACGTTGCCCTGCATCTGGTTTCTGTCCAGTGCGGTTACCACGGTGCGGTTCGTGATGCTGACCACCAGCGCCGCATCTTTCATCATGACCAGAGATTCCTTGCCGCCCTTCTGGGCTACATTGTTGACAGCCCCTTCAAGATTGGCGATATCGTTGGCGGAGAGGACGATGTTGCGCGACTTGAGTCTCTCCTGGGCATGCTGCGAGAACTTTACTCCCTGAGCCGGGAGCTTTCCATCCAGTACTCGGGCAAACGAAGAATCCGAAACCTGTCCGCTTGTCGGCTTCTGCGGCTGGGGGCGTTCTTGCCTCCCCGGCTGGACGGGGTTTGGGAAAAAAATCTGGTCTACCATGTTCCGGTTACACCCCCTTAACGTTGATGATATCCGATAATGCCACCGACACGGAGCCGATGGTGAGGGTTGGGCTGCCGTTGACGAAGGCCACGCCGTCAACCGTCCCGGTGGTGTAGGTCGTTGCCGTCACGGCAGAGCCGCTGGACGACGTACTGGATATGGAAAAGGTGTAGGCCCCCGCCGGAACCTTTGTTCCGCTGTTGTTGGTGCCGTCCCAGGTGTAGGTGTTGTCCCCTGCGGACTGCGCAGTGACCGTGGCGGTCTTGACGGTATTTCCCGACGAATCGGTGATGGTGATGGTGGATGATGCCGAAGCGCCGGAGAGGTTGTACTGAAGCGTTGCCGGCGTTGTCCCGTCGAACGATACGCTGCTGCCGTTCGCCTTGACGCTCTTGCCGATAAACGACACGCTGTCCATGCTGGTGGCGTTATTCTGGGCCGTCAGCAGGCTCTGCAGATTGGTGTTTGTATCATAAGCCTGTTCCACCTGCGCCATCTGGGCCAATTGCGTCATCATCTGCGACGAATCCTGGGGTGACAGCGGATCCTGATTCTGCAACTGGGCGATGAAGAGCTTCATGAAATCCTGGCTGGTAAAGCCCAGGTCCTTCTGCATCGAGGCAGCGGCCGACGATGTGCTGGTCGTTGAAGTTACGCTGCTTACCATTGGAAATCACCTCGCTTTCCTTTAGAAATGAAGATCGACCATCGTATGCGCCGATGGGGTTTGATACGCCAGCTGGCTCGGGAGTGCCGCAACCTCCGGCAGACGGTAGCCACCGGCCGACATCCAGGCGTTCTGCTGCTTCTGCTGGGCAAACTCGCGCCAGCCGTTCTGTTGCTGCCCCTGGCCGGGATTTCCTGCGCCGCGGCCATCGGTTGTCACGTTAAACGAATCCATACTGATATTCTGGCGCGCCAGCGACTCCTTGAGAGAGTCGGTATTTTGCAGCAGGGTATCACGCACCAGGTGATTTTCCGCAACGATCTCGACCTTCAGACGCTGCCCGTCCATGGTCAGGTTCACCTTCAAATCGCCGAGGTTTTCCGGCGAAAGCCGGAGTACGATCTGATCGCTGCCCGTTTTGACTTCGTGACTGGCAAGACGATCATTCACCTGCTGCAAGATCTGCTCCGAAAGACCAGTCTGCGGGGCACCGCTTTGAACCGGAGCGGAGACGGTACCCGCTGCGCTTGCACCGTCCATGTTCCCCTGCTGGTGCATCAGGGTGGCGTGGAACTGGCCGTTCATGAAATTGTCGGCCGTACCTTTATCGTCACCGGTGCCGAATCCTCCCCCGGATGACCCCACGCCGGCAAATTTTACCGCCTCGACCGCGACGCTTTGCACCGGCTTTGCCGCTACCGTGCTTTCCGGCTGCGTCTGGACGACTTCCCCGCCCGCTTCCGCGTCCTGTTTTTCCGCCGCAGGCAGAACGGCCGCCTGAGAAGATCTGGCTGCTTCAAGGGTACGGTTGCCGGTTGTTGCCGCTTGGTCCGGCTGTTGCGGAGAAACGGGGGACAACGTCACCTGCCCTGGCGCCGGGGCCGCTTGTGCGGAACGGGCATCCAGTTGCACCGGCGTCGTCTTTTCCGCCGGAGCGGCCGGGATTTCTGTTACCGGCGTATTCTGCGCCGATGAAACATCTTGAGTCTGTCCTGTTGTGCGGGCCTCATTCTGAGAAACGCTTTCCGCCAGCGCCACCTCAAGGGGGGCAGAGCGGAACAGGGCTGCTTCCTGCTGTGGTTGTGCCGTTACTTTGACCCCGGCCGGCAATGGGGAAACCGGAGCATCGGCGCCGCTGACGCTTCCCTTCTGGTAGCTTGGTGCTGTACCACGTTCTGTGGAAACCGTGTCACTGCCGACCGCCTGGTTCTTCTGCCCGGCAAGGGCCGAAACCTGCTGTGACGGAGCAGCCGGCAACGCCGTTGCATCCGCTTGCCCTCGCGGGGCCTGTCGGAGCGCATTCGCTACCCCAAAGGCGGAGGAGTCGGCTGAAACACCGCTCGCGCCCGAAAATGCCGTGACGGCCGCATCGGCCGGGGTATCGCCCGCGTACTGCGTGCCCGCGCCATCTTCCTGCAGCATTCTGCCGCTATTCGCCTGAATCGTTTGGGCCACCAGCATCCCAACCGTATTCAGAACCACATCCTGTGGTTGCTTGTCCGAAGCCTCCGCCGGCACCGGAGTTACCGCGTCGCCTTCCGTGGCCGACGGCTCGCCGGTCCCTTGGGCTGTCTGCTGCCCAAGCGTGTCATCGACCTGCGGCATTCTGCCGCTGTTCACCTGAGTCAGCAGGGCCATGTTGATGCCATCTGCATTCAGGGCCACATCCTGTGGTTTCCTGTCCGAGCCGTGTGCCGCCGTCCGTACCCCGACGCCGGGTTCCGTACCCATCGCCGACGGTTTGCCGACCGTGTCGAGCGACGCCAGCAGCCCTGCCAGCAATCCGGACAAGCCATCCTGCTGCACCGCCGCCCCGGCGGCCTCGGTGTTTTTCTCCGCTGCCGAAGCCTCTTGGTCACCGGAAACCGGCACCGCCGCTCCCTGGGGGGTGTCCGGAGGGGTCATCGCCGCCAACAGCCCGACGAACAGCCCGCCCGCCTGAGCCCCCGGATCCGGCAGCGCAGTCGCGGAGGATGATGGTTGCATGCCGCTCAGCACCGGTGCGCCGGCAGTCACCGGCATCATATTCAACTGTCCTGTATCCATTTTGTCTCACCTCCTTTCCTGCATGGATTTTTTTATGGGCATGGACAGTTACCTGCCCATAAAAGCCGATTCGCTATCTTCTCATCCGGAGTTTCCGGATGGGAACTATTTACCCTGAAGGTTTTCGCTTATCCACTTGACGACCCGGGGCTGGTTGATGAAGGGGGCCAGTTTCGCCACCGTTTTCGTATCCAACCGGCTCAACAGCGTCAGGGCCAGGTCTTCGTGCAAGCTGTCGATAAATTGGCCGGCCTGTTCGCCACGCAAGGTCTTGAACAGTTTGACCATCTTTTGCACCTTTTCGTCCTGCTGCTTTTTCTGGGCCGACGAGCGCACCTTCATGCTGTCATCGACCCTTTTCTTGCTCTCCTCAAGGGCCTTGACCTGGGCTTCAAGCCTGGCGCTGAGCTTTTTCAGCTCCTGCTCCTTGGCAGCCAGGGCCGCCTCTTTTTCGGCCAGCTGCTGGCGGCGCGCATCCTGGATGGCCTTCTCCTCGCGGGCGGCGCGGGACGCACTGAATGGCTGCTGCCCCTGTGCCGCTTCCCTGCCCGTCTCCGCCCCTCTCCTGGAGGCGGCCCCGCTCTCGGGCGCCGCCCCGGCGGCACCTTGAGTCAGGAGCCCCAGGGCGAAACCGGCGACGACCACAAGGGAGGTCAATGGCCTGGCCTGGCGGAGCATCAGAGCTTCGTACCCTTTTTCTGGATGGAGATTTCATCCAGAAACGTCTGTTCCCTATGGTCCATCATCAGTTTAAACTCTTTCGTCTTTTGTTCTTTCAGCGATTCCAGCACTTTTTTATCCTTGGTCGCGTCCAGCAGGAAATCCCGCCGGTCGTTCATGATATTTCCGAGCTGGTCGAGCCGGTCCTTTTGGTTCCTGATGTCCTCCCGCTTCCGGGCAAAGAAGTCGGCGTACATGCGCATCTCCTGGATGCTCTCCAGCTCTCCCTGGCGGTGGCAGAATTCCTCAGAGATGTTCTCGACACGCTCCTTTTCCCGTCTGAGCCGGTCGCCGGCATGCTCAAAATCCTGCTTGGCGCTGGCAAACTCCTGTTTGCGCATCTTTTCGATCTCGCAACGGTAGTTGAGCACCTGCTCCAGTTTAAAGCCGTTACCTTTCACGACTGCTCACCTCGGTCTGCCGTTCAGGCGTCAAAAAGCCTTTTAAGGTCCTGGACCGCATCGAACATGGCTACCGGGTCCTGGACAGCTTGCTTGAGATAGGCCACCATGCCGTCGTAATGTGCCACAGCATAATCTATACCCGGATTGCTGCCCGCCTTGTAGGCCCCGATATTGATAAGGTCCTCCGACTGGCGGTGCGTCGCCAGGGCTTCCTTGAACCTGCCGGCCAGGTCAAGCTGTTCACGGGGGGCCACGTCCGCCATGACCCTGCTGGCGCTGGCCAGCACGTCGATGGGCGGATAGATGTTGCGCGCCGCCAGGTTCCGCGAAAGGACGATATGGCCGTCCAGGATGCTGCGCATGGCGTCCGATATCGGCTCGTTGAAATCATCCCCCTCGACCAGCACGGTGTACAGGGCGGTGATACTGCCGTCGGGAAAATTGCCGGTACGCTCCAGCAGCTTGGGCAGGGCGGCAAAAACCGACGGCGTGTAGCCCTTGGTGGTGGGCGGTTCGCCAATGGCCAGACCGACCTCGCGCATGGCCATGGCAAACCGGGTGGCCGAATCCATCATCAGCAGCACCTTCTTGCCCTGTTTCTGAAAATATTCGGCAATGGTGGTGGCGATGTAGGCGCCCCGCATGCGGACGAGCGGCGGCTGGTCCGAGGTTGCGACGACCACTACCGATTTCTTGAGACCCTGCTCCTGCAGATCCTTCTCGATGAACTCTCGTAGTTCACGGCCCCGTTCGCCGATCAGGGCGATCACGTTGACGTCGGCCTCGGTATAGCGGGCGATCATGCCCAGCAGCGTCGATTTCCCCACACCGGAACCGGCCATGATGCCGACCCGCTGCCCCTGGCCGCAGGTCAGAAGCCCGTTGATGCTGCGTATGCCCAGGTCGAGCGGTTTCCTGATCGGAGGCCGGGTCATGGGGTTGACGGGGGTTGCGTAGATCGGGTACTCCTCCTCAACCCTGATCGGCCCCTTATCGTCAATGGGGTTGCCGAGACCGTCGATCACCCGCCCCAGCATGAGCGGCCCCACCCCCAGCGAGGCATTTTCCCGCCGGACGGAGATCAGGCTGTCCAGCCCGACTCCCCGCAACTCTCCCAGCGGCATAAGAAGCGTTTTGTTGTTGCGGAAGCCCACAACCTCCGCCGGGATCGGGTCCCCTCCCTGGGGTCTGATCTCGCAGATGGCCCCAACCGAGGTATCCGGGCAATAGCCTTCGATCACCAGCCCGACGACCTGGGTGACTTTGCCGTGCAGTTTGACCGGCTTGGCCGACTCCAGGGCTGCCCGGTATTTCTTCATCAGGTTGAGTGGCGGCATGGGGTTCCCGGATCAGGCGCCGGGAGCCGCGGCCAGGCTCCGTTCTTCAAGCAAACGCCGGTAGATTTCATCAAGCTGGGCGTCAATGCTGGCATCGACGGTCCCCAGCTCGGTGTCAATCTGGCAGTTACCCGGCAAAACGGCAGCGTCCGCCTTGAAGTGCATCTGGTCGCTCTGCAACTCCTGGCGGAAATAGTCACCGTGACCGCTGGTAATCATCGCATAGTCGTCGGGGTTCAGGCGCACGGTTACACTGTCGCGCTCGGAGAGCCCCGCGACGACCGAGCGCACCATATCCTCCAGGATGGACCGGTCCGCTTTGACCTCGCGCAAGATCACCTTGCGGGCGACCATAATGATCAGACCGAGGAGTTCATCCTCCGACTCCCGCATGACCTTTTCCCGCAGGTCGCGAATCCCTTCGGCCGCGCCCCGCAGCGACCTGAAGACATTGACCAGACCACGTTCCGCCAGGTTTTTCCCCTCCTGGAGGCCACTATTGAAGGCATCGCGAAGCTGCTGATCCAACTCCTCCTCGGTCAGGACAACACCTGCCGGTTCCTCAACCTGCAGGACCTCTGCGTTGGCCGGAGCCGAGCGGGCCGTATCGATCTCCGACGAGTCGAAGATGCCCATGGGGACGAATCCGGTCTCATCGGCTCCGCCACTCCCATGGCCAACCTGGCCGAAGGCGTACTCGGTCACGACGATCCCGCTGGCGTTGTCGGATTTCAGTATCCTAGACAAGGACATCGTCTCCCCCGCGGCCGGCCAGGACAATCTTGCCTTCCTCTTCCATCTTGCGCACAACCTTGATGATCTCCGACTGGGCTTTGTCCACATCCGAAAGCCGCACCGGCCCCATGACCTCCAGGTCCTCCTTGATCATCTCCGCCGCGCGGCTGGAGATGTTCTTGAAGATCTTGTCCTTGACCTCGTCCGGGGAGGTCTTCATGGCCAGGGTCAGGGTATCGTTGGAAACCTCGCGCATGATGGCCTGAATGCTGCGGTCATCCAGCTTGAAGATATCTTCGAAGGTAAACAGGTGCTTGCGGATGATCTCGGCAAGGGGGGGGCTGAGTACGTCCAGCTTGTCGAGGATCTGCTTTTCCTTGCTGCGGTCGAAATGGTTGAACATGTCCACGACCTTCTCGACGCCGCCCACCTTGTAGCGCTGGCCGCCGCCCATGGACTTGATCTCCCGCCGTATGACATCGTCGATCTCCTGGAGGATCTCCGGCGAAACCTGTTCGACATCGGCAATCCTCAGAACGACTTCCGCCTGCAGTTCCTGGGGAAGCAGGCTGATGATCTCGCTGGTCTGCTTTGATTTCAGCTTGGCCAGGATGACCGCAACGGTCTGGGGGTGCTCCTGGGACAGGAAGTTGGCGATACTCTTGGAATCCATATTGCCCAGGATATCCACCAGGTCGCCGTAGCTGGAGGCTTGCAGTTCCTCCATGAGCATATCGGCCTTGACGGGGCCGAGCGCTTTTTCCAGGATCTTCCGGACAAACTCCTCTCCCTGGGAGAAGATGCCCGCCTCGGGGTTGATGACGCCGGTGAAATCCTCAACCACCTGCATAATGGTGCTTCGCGGCACATGGCCCAGGTGGGCCATGCTCTTGCTGATCTTTTTTATCTCATCGTCATCCATATGCTCAAACACCTTGCTGGTAACCTCGTTACCCAGGTAGAGCAGCAGGATGGCGGCCTTTTCAGACCCTGTCATGGTGGAACCCGTCATTGCATGCACCCGTTCATCGCGATAAATATTTTTTTAGTTGTTCTCTTCTCCCAGCCAGTTCTGAAGTATCTGGGCGACCTGGTAGGGATCCTTCTTGGCCGTTTCAACGAGACTCTGCTGTTCGGCCATCTGCACCGCTATCTGGGCCTTTTCGGCGGAAGAGAGCTTTTCGGGCATCTCGCCGATCGGCTCAAACGCTTCGAAAGCGGGCTGCTTTACCACTTTGAGCGACTTGAGAAGCGGCCTGATGACGAACATCACCATTGCCAGGAAGCCCAGGCCGATCAGGAGGTTTTTGTAGAGCGCCATGAAAAAGGGGCTGCTCCACCAGGCAGCCGTCTCGGCCGCGCCGGTATCGCCCATGTCCTGGAACGGGATGTTCTGTACGCTCAACTGGTCCCCCCGCTCGGCGCTGAAGCCTATCGCGCTCTTCACGAGGGTTTCGATCTTCTGCAACTCCTCGGGGGAACGGGGGGTGTATTTGGCCTTGGCCACCTGGCCATCCTTGACGGCGGCGGGCATCTCATACTTGCCGTCCACCAGGACAGCCACGGAGATCTTGCTCAGGGTCCCCACCGGTTCGATGGTCTTGGAGGTTGACCGGCTCACCTCGTAGTTGAGGGTTTCGTCGTTCTTGGAGCCGCCGCCGGAAGCCGAGGCGGGTTTGGGCGCAGTCTTGCCCAGGTTGGTCTGGACGCCGGGGACGCCGGCGATGGCGGAGCTTGACGCCCCCTTTTCCTCGCTGCGCTGTTCACTCCTGACGGCGATGGTTTCCGGGTCGAATTTCTCGTCAACCCGCTCCACCTGTTTGAAGTCAAAGGTTGCCGTCGCCCGCGCCACCGATTTCCCCGACCCGACGATACGGTCCAGGAGCGACTGGATGCGCTCCTCGACGTTCTTCTCGTAGGCGCGCTGGGTATCCTGCATGGAGGCGGTCATGCGGGCAGCCGGATCGCCGCTCCCCCCCTTGCTGAGGATCTTGCCCCGGCTGTCGAGCACGGTGACATGTTCCGGGTCCATTCCCTCTATCGAGGAGGCGACCAGGTGCACCACGCCCTGGACCTCGCCGTCGCTCAAGGAACGGCTCGATTTCATCTTGAGGACAATGGAGGCGGTGGCGGGCTTTTCATTTTCCTTGAACAGCGATTTTTCCGGTATCACCAGATGAACGCGCGCCTGCTCGACGCCGTTGATCTGGGAAATGGTCCGGGAAAGCTCCCCTTGCAGGGCCCGCTGGTAATTGAGCTTCTGGACGAACTCCGTCATGCCGAAATTCTTGCGGTCGAAAATTTCGAAGCCAACGCCGCCGCCCTGGGGCAGCCCCTCAGAAGCAAGGGAAAGCCGCATCTCGTAGACCTTGTCGGAGGGGACGAGAATCCCTTTGCCATCAGCCGTAATCTGATAGGGGGTCTTGGTATCCTTTAGTTTTTTTACGATCTCCCCCGCATCCTCCGCGGTGAGATTGGTAAAAAGCGGCTTGTAGTCGGTGCGATTGACGACAAAGATCAGCACGGCAAACGCCAGCGCCGACAGGAAGGCTATTCCGGCAATGAGCATGCGCTTGCCGGGGGACAACGCCATGAAAGGCTCTATGAGTCTTTGAAATCCTTCGGGCATGTAAAACGCTAACATCCTTTCACGTACAGGTACAAAAGCGGGTTATCTCTCAGGGCGCCCCGCACGGGACGCTGACAGTCTGTTGAAAATTCAGGTTGTTCAAAAATAGTCAGATCGTCGCACCCGCTCGACGAGCCCTGCGGAGGTGCGAGCTTTGCTACGCCGCACGAAAGGGCTTTCGAGGATACGGCGAAACGGCTGTTTTTCAACAACCTCCTACACCTGCATGCGCATTACTTCCTGATAGGCCTCCACAGCCTTGTTACGCACCTGGGCCAGGAACTGGAAAGAGATGCTGGCCTTCTCCATGGAAATCATCACCTCATGGAGATTCTTGTTTTCTCCCGTGGCAAGTCCCTGAATAGCCTGATCCGACTGCGTCTGCATGTCGTTGACCTTGGAAACGAGTTCACTGAAAAATTTTCCGGCCCCTTCCACCGCCGACGTGGATTTTGTTCCGCTGACGCCGGGGAGTGCCGCACCGAGGCCGAGATCGCTTCCAATACCTTTCAATTCCACACTAAACCTCCCGGAGGGTTCAGCCGGTCACGCGCAGCACTGCGGCGCGGCGACGCGGCTGGAAAACTATTTGCCGATTTCAAGGGTTTTAAGCGCCATGCTCTTTGCGGCCTGCACCGCCGTCACATTTGCTTCATAGCTGCGGCTGGCGCTGATCATGTCGGCCATCTCCTCAACCACATTCACATTGGGCATGGCCACGTAGCCCTGGGCGTTTGCGTCGGGGTGGCTGGGGTCGTACTGCATGCGCGGAGGATTCTGGTCCTCGACGATCTCCGTGATCTCCACCTGGCGCGCCTGCTGGCCGGCAGCGCTGTTCAGCGCGCGGTTGAAACCGCTCTCCGCGGGGGTTGCGGCAAAGACCGCATCCTTGCGTTTGTACGGTCCCCCTTCGGCGGTGCGGGTTGTGCTGGCGTTGGCCAGATTGCTGGAGATCAGGTTCATCCTGGTCCGTTCGGCCGTAAGGGCCGAGGAGCTGATATTCATCGAACTGAAAAAATCCATTAGTTACCTCCCTTGATCGCCATGCTCAAGTCGCTGAACTTCTTGGAGAGCATCTGGACCGAGGCGTTGAACATGATCTGGTTCTCCAGCAGCCTGCCCATCTCATTCTCCAGCTCCACCGAATTGCCGTCTTTACCGGGGGTCTTGGCCGGGGTTTCCACAACCTGCCCCTCCACGGTCTGGAGACGGGTTGCGGCCCCTTTTAAGGGCAGGTGCCGCGGGTTGGTGATGGCCGGCGTCCCCTTGCTGCCGTTTTTGACCGCACCCTGCAATTCCTGCTCGAACTCCAGGGCCTTGGGAGTGTAGTTGGGGGTTTCCGCATTGGCGATATTGGACGAGATCAGACTCTGGTTTTTGGTCCGCAGATCGATTGTTTTGCCCAGCAGGTCAATGTTTGTGCCAAAAATTCCCTCAATCGGCATGGCGACTTCCCTCTCCAAAAAGAATAACCCATGTTCTCACTTGCAAAACACATTCCACTTTACAACCGGATACGGAACGAGTGCCTGCGCCACAAGGAATGCGGCCATTCATAATGCCGCCGGAGGAGCTGTCCCGTGCACAATCTTATCACAATCCGTGTCGGTTTTTTGACCGGGTCCGATTATTGACAGTTTCGCCGCTCCCGCCGGCTACCGCTTGGCGGGCTCCGGGCCCAAGAGATCGATAGCCTGTTGCGCCAGCCTTTTCCAGTCTCCGTCCTTACCCTTTTTAACCACCTGCTCGAAATACGAGCGTGCGACCAGCTTCTTCCCCTCAAGGGCATTGATCTCGCCCGCTTTGTAGAGGAATTCTTCGTTGCGCTCGTTGTTGGGCAGCTTTATGCCGGCGTCGAGCAGGCGCAGGGCGCCTTTACGGTCCCCCGACGCCAGACGCGCCGAGGCGGCCACGTAATAGGCGTCGGGGAGAAAACCGAGGGCCTTCTCATCCCGGCCGGCCGAGGCAAGGTAGAGGTCCATTGCCTTGCCGGCCTGGGCGCCGGCCTTCTGCTCCCACAAGGACCGGCCGAGGTAGTAGTAGCTTTCGGTCCTTTGCGCATGCTCCTTCTTGTTAAGCACCCACAAGAGGGTATCCCGGGCCTCCCGATACTTGCCGTCCATGAAATACATCCCCCCCAAACGTTCCAGCATGAGCCGCGCCCGGGGATGGGTGGGGTATTTCAGCAGAAAGGCGCGCAAGGTTTTCTCGGCCAGGACGCTGTCGCCGAGAAGATCCGCATTGGAGGCGATTTCCTCATAAAGATAGGGGGCGCTGGCGGCCGCCCATTGATGGTCGAGCAGGGTGGTGTAGAATTTGACCAGTTCAATGAGCCGGCCCGCCTCATCGTAGGCCTTGGCAACGCTCGGGAGAAAATCCGGGATATCCATGCAGGCGGCCAGGTAGTCCTGGTGCTCCTCGACAAACCTGATCAGCCCGGGGGCGTCCTTCGCCCAGGTGTTTTCACGGTAAACCTGTGCAACCAGCACCTCCCGGATGGTGCGGCACACGGTGGCATAGACCCCGCGCGGAAACCGCTTCTGAAACAGCACGAGCTGCTGCAAGGCGTCGGAAGCCTCACCGTTGATGGCATGCAGCAGGACATGCTTGAACAGAGCCTCCTCGCGCATGTCCACATCGCTGCTCTGGCGCGAGATTTCCAGATAGAGGTCGCTCAGGCGCCGGTAATCCCACGGGGCGGCGCGGAGAAAATCACGGTCGGCCAGCCGCAACTGCGCCATCTGGTTAGCCTTGTTGTCCGGGAAGTTGGCAACCACGGTGCGATAGATGGCCAGGGCCTCCGGGTCGTGCCCCTGGCGCGTCAGGATGTCGGCCAACCGCACCAGCAGGGTCGGGGCGAATTTTTTGTCCGCAAGCCGGGCGATCAGGCGGGCAAGGAGCACCCGGGCGCTGGCAAGGTCCCCACTCCGGGCGATGCTGTCCCCGTAATAGAAGGTGACACTCGGGTTGAACACGAGGTATGCCGGCCAGATCTTCTCGGCTTCGCGAAAGGCGGCCAGCGCCTGGGGATACTTCTGCAGCTTATACCAGGTTTCGCCGAGCCGGTAGAGGGCCAGCGGCCTCACCGCGCTCTGCCGCGAGGCGAACTGGGTGAAGGGTTCCTCGGCCTCGGTCAGAAAACCTTTGTAGAGGGCCGCTTCGGCTGCAATGAATGCCTGTTGGTCGCTGTCGCTCAGGATGTTCTTCAGAATCTGCCGATCGGTCGGCAGAAAAGGGATGTCCGTTTTCAGCGGCGGGTCAAAATCCCGCACCAGTTTCTCCACGCCGTTCCAGATCCGCTCACGTCCCGCAATGTACAGACGCGGCGGCGCCGGGCTGAACCTTTTGCCCACATCCAGGGTAATAGCGCCGGTGCCTTCTACGCTGAGATCCCGCCATCCCGTCCCTGCCGCCGTTTGAAACGTGACGTTCAGGTCCGCGCCGCGCCGGGTGAACAGCAGGCCCCCGATGCTGGAATCGGAATAGCGCCGGTATTTGTGGAAAAGTGGCCCCTCCGTATCCTGAAGCGTCAACCGCAACCTGTTGCCGGGCAGGGACGAAAGGGAGAAACGCGGGCTATCTTTGAGTCGCAGAACAATGCGGGTATACCCCTGTTTGGGGGTGATATCGACCCGGAAAACGTGGTTGGGAATGGCTGCCTGGGCCGGGAACGGGCACAGCGCCGCGGCAAGAAAAACGGCCCGCACCATTGGCATGGCTTTCGCGACAGCCACGCCGCGTGTCAGAGCACCTATGCCGTTCCGATAAGACAACATAAAGGAATCTCCACGACCGTCACGAGCCGCTACTGAACCGGCGGGTTGCAGAACCTGCGCACCTTGGCAGTCAGTTCCTCCTGGCTGCAGGGCTTGATGACAATCTCCCGGGCACCGTATTTCAATGCCTTCAACACGGCCGTCCGGGTCCAGCGCTGGGCACTCATGATAATCGGGGGGGGAGAGTCCTGGCGGATGGCGTTGACCTTGATGCAGACCGCCAGTTCGTGGTCATTCGCATCCTGTGAGCCTATCAACACCAGTCGCACGTTGCGGCCGGCGAAGAGCTCCTTGATGTCGGCGTTAAGCGTCCCTTCAACCACCTGATAACCGCTCAGACCGGCCACGGCAACCATCTGGCGACGCTCCTCGCCATCGTCTTCCAGCACCACAACGCTGTCGATCCCGCTTTCAGCCGAACCGGCCTCCGCCACGGGGGCGGGCACTCCTCCCTCGGCGCCCCGCGCCTGCGGCTGCTCCGGGGCATCCTCGGCCTCGTCCGCCGGGACGGCCTCCTCTGCCGGAGGAGCCTCCGGCTCCGCGCCGGGGGGATCGAACTGATTGCCCAGATCGACGGGTATAAGCACATCCAGGTAATTCAGCTCCTGGTCCGGCATCTCCAGCTTCGAGCGGAACATGAGGTAATCGCCCTCGGGAAGCGGCTCGCTCTCGCTCAACTCATCGACTTCGGGGATAAACTTTTTGGGTGAAAGCAGCTTCAGGTGCACCTTGTTGGGAAGACTGCCCTGAAAAACGGTATTGAACGCCCCGTTGATCATATTGGCGATCTCGGCAAAGGCATCGATATCGTCGGTTTCAATAATGCACAGGCGTTTCTTTTCCTGGATGCGGGCGGGCGGGATGCCCAGCAGGATACTGCTCATCACGATGGCGTCACGCAGGGAGAACACCAGAAAAAACTGACCGGTGTAGGCCTCCCGCGACTCCACGCCGATCACGAAGCAGGAATCTTCAAGACCGCCAAAATAGGACGTTTTGCTGGTCTTGAGCGAATCCGAAAGGGTGATGGCAAGCTCCTGCCCCAAAAGCATGCCGCTTTCTTCGCCGGCCTGCTTCAGGGCAGAGGTCAACATCTCATGTAACGTGGTATATCCATCCATCGGGGATTGTCTTCCGGTCCGGGATCAGCCTGCGCCCGGCGTGCTGTTAGTCTTCTTTTTTAAGGGTCAACCCGACGAGGAACTTGGTGTCGTTGACCTTGAAGGGGATGACGACGCAGTCGAGGTCGGAAAGCGAGTTGACGGTATAGTCTTCGCCGGAGATAACCGTCGGGATCGAGAGTTTTACGTCCATCCCTCCCTTGGAAAGCACCTGCTTGACGCTGCCCCCCAGCATATTGGCGATTTCACCGATGGCGTCGTTCAAGTCCTCGTTGACCTCCTCGCACTCCATGCCCAGCATGCTGGAGGTGATCTGGAGGGCCAGAGCGACCGGGCAGTGTATGGAGATCACACCCGAATAGATACCCGCGAATCCCACCATGCCGGTGATGCTGCACTGAAAACGATGAATCGGGTCCTTGAGGGGATAATCATCCGCCGGGTCCATCATGACCATCGTGGAAAAAACGTCCTTGGTGGCATCGATCACGTACTTGGCAAGCTGCTCTTCCGTAAATCTGCCCGTATCAGCGATTTCGGCGTTCAGGCTCATATCAGCGCTCCCAGTTTTTCCTGCAACTGTTCAGGCGTAAAGGGTTTTTTGATGCTGTCGCTGGCCCCGCTCGCGATAGCTTCCTTGAGGATCTCCTCGCCCCCTTCCGTGGTGATCATGACAATCGGGACCGGGTTGCCGTTGGCCCTGACCTGCCTGATGAATTCAAGGCCGTCCATGTTGGGCATGTTGATATCGGAGAGGATCAGCGTAACCGGTTTGCCGGAGGCAAGCACGCTCAACCCTTCAATGCCGTCGCCCGCTTCATATATTTCATCGACCGTCAAGCCTGCTTGCCTGAGTGAACGCGAGATTATTTTGCGCATTGTGGAAGAATCGTCAACGATGAGAATATTCGCCATACCAGTAATCCTCCTCTTTCAAGTATCCCGTTGGGCTTAGTATTCACGCAATTTTATACGTGGGAATTTTAATACCATAAAAACAACAAAATTCATCCTTTTTTTATTATTCCTCCACTGTTACAACCCGTTCCACCATCAGGTGCCGGCAGACCGCGCACCCCATAAAAAAAGCCTACCCGGATAACCGCAGTAGGCTTTATCCCGAACCGATCGTGTGGCCCCTCTTTCCAAAAGATGTTTGGACAGGTGGCTTTGCGTCACACGGTTGCCCATGTTTTGCCCTTTGATGACCAGCCGATTATGTTAATCGGTC
>Ga0207857_1000049_pt1 | contig 39231 bp, 22 predicted proteins | sample LuqExpMetageno22_FD_187780 | JGI IMG/M metagenome (GOLD analysis project Ga0207857, IMG submission 187780) | Tropical forest soil microbial communities from Luquillo Experimental Forest, Puerto Rico - Sample 22 (SPAdes) | ecosystem: Environmental > Terrestrial > Soil > Tropical forest ... | reverse complement strand
CGCCAAGGTGACCCGCGCGCCGCTTTCCACCGTGAAATCGCGGCTCTACCGTGGTTTGGCCATGATCCGGCCCCGTCTGGAACGGCTGGCCGCGCGTCCCGCGGAGGCCATCTGATGGCAGACGGTCTGGCCCCACGGCCGGCCGTCGAACGTGAAACGGCCGCTCAGCACAAATGCGATCTGCTCTCGGCCCTAGCTGGCCGGGAAGCCAATCGGGACTGTGCCGCTGCGTACCGGACCCGCCGCATTGTTCTGGCCTCGCTCGGTGTCATGCAGGAGCAAAAAGCCAACCGCAAGCGCAATCGCGCCGTGGCCCTGGCCGCCCTTCTGCTCATGGTTCTGGCGCTTGGCCCCTTCATCTGGCATCTGACCGATGAGCTCTTCGAGGGCGAGCACATGACCGATATTGCCGCGCAGTGCGCTCTCTGGGCCTGCATTCTGAGCCCGGCCATCCTGGCCGCGGCCTTGATGGCCGGCTGGCTCCGCCGCCGTTCCTGACCCCCTGCACAGATCAAGATTTTCTCCTCCGGTGCGCAACTTCCGTTGCCAGCCCCCCGTCCATCCCAATAGGCATTAATCTGAAATTAAGCTTTCAGGTTTTCTCTCAGAGCAGGCGCATCTATGCACAACCCCGAATCCATCACCGTTGACCGCCAGGAACGGATACTGCCCATCTGGTCGATCTGTCTGGCCGCCGCCGCCTTTGTCGCGGTGGAGTACTACTTCTGGCAGGTATTGCCCGCCCATCGCCATCATGCACCGCCGTCGCTCGGCTTGCAGATCTACTTCAACCTCAGTTGGGGCGTGATGAGCGCGCTCTATTTTCTGATGGTGGGCTACATCAGCAAAGACGCGCCGCGCCGCGCGATGAACACGCGCTTCTGGATGCTGGTTTGTTTCGTAATTCCGGCAGGCATTGGCGCGGTGCTTTACTTCCTGCTGCGCGCCCCTGAGGTTTCTAGCTGCCCAGCTTGTGGCACCCAGGTTCTGGGAGACTTCCACTTCTGCCCGCAATGCTGCTACCAGCTCACCGCCAGTTGCGGCCATTGCTTCCGCACCGTGCGTACCACCGACCAGTTCTGCACGCGCTGCGGTCACGAACTGGCTGCCGACCAACGACCCGCGCGCTTGCACGTCCTGGGCGAGTAGCCACCGGTCGTCTCAATCGCTGGCCCCTGCCTGCTCTGGGGTCAGGTCGGACGCGACCTGATTCCGCCCGCGCAGCTTGGCGGTATACATGGCGGCATCGGCCCGGCGCATCATCGCTTCCCATCCGTCGTCGCCAGAGATCAGTTGGGTCACGCCCGCGCTGATGGTGATGTGTAGCGGCTCCGGCTCAAACCGGATATCCAGCGCTTCTATCTTCTGCCGCAGACGCTCGGCCACGGCCAAGCCAGTAATGCCGGAGGTATTCGGCAGCAGGATGGCAAACTCCTCGCCCCCGGTGCGAGCCAGATAATCGCAGGTGCGCAATGCCTCGCGAATGGCGGAGGAAAGAGCCTCCAGCGCGCAATCTCCCGCGGCATGCCCTCGGGTGTCATTCAGATGCTTGAACTTGTCGATGTCGATCATGATCATGCTGAGCGGATACGCGTAGCGAAGGGCGCGGGCCACCTCGCGGGAGGCAGCCTCCTTCATCGCGCGCCGGTTGAGCGCACCCGTCAGCGAATCTGTGGAGGCCTGCACCTCCAGCACGCGACCCAGCTCCGCCACCAAAAACCACAGGTAGCACATGGCCATGAAAGTGGCCAGGAAAGCCATCCCGGCCAGAGAGTAGAGCCAGCGCGGATCGGTGTGGGCGTTCAGCGTTTCCCACGGCCGCATGTAGTGCAAGTTGGTAATGAGAGCGCGGTAGCCAGAAACACACATATCGCCCAACAAGATGGCCGCCGTACACAGCGAGAGTACCCGGAATGCGCCTTTCCCTTTGCGGATCAACAGCCAGGCCGAGGCCCCGCAGAGCGCCACAAATGGCAGGTTCATCAGATTGCCCGTATACGGCACCTTGCAGAGATAGAGCGTGGTGTAGAGCGTCAACAGAGTCAGCAAGACGGGCAGGTGCCAGCGGAACTGGAACGGCTTGCGCACAACAAACCAGTGGAAGCCCAGGAATTGCATGCAGAACGAAATCAGGTAAAGCTCATTGGCCACCATGCTGGTAAGGACAACCGGAGCATGGCCATCCAGCCCCTGCAACACCAGCTTGACCAACCCCACCACCAACGCCCCAGCAAACCAGCGCAGGCCCACCACGGCGGGCCGATAAATGGCCAGCAGACAGAGGCAAACCGCAAAGACGGTTACCGAAGCGATACTGGTAAAAAAGTAGGTTCCGTAGTCCATGGTTTGATTCCGGTCGGCGCGCTGGGGCGGTAGAACTTTGCGGCCCACAGAGTTCCACGCCGCCATCATACTAGCCACGCTGCACCAGACGCACCTGCCACAAAAGAAAGATGGTTACGTATGGCAGGCCGGGACGTGCAAATGGGTCCACGGCCCTTTTGCGGAAGTTGCCGTGGGCGCGGTCCGGAGGAATCTCAAAGCGTGCTTCAAGAAGCTGCATGATGTGATTTCTGCACTATTGACACGGCTTCGGAACGTCCTATCATGGATCATTTCCTGATTCCAGGAGGATAGGGTATGGGCTCGACAACAAGTCGCCGTAATTTTCTGCAGGCCGGATTGATGGTGCCGATGGCAGGTACCGGCATGGGGCTGTTTCGTCCCGCCGATGGCCCTGCTAAAGGCTCCGCCGCACCGGCCAAGCTTGAAACCCGTGTGCTGGGGCGCACGGGATTGAAGGTCACCACAGTTGGATTCGGCTGCATGATCACCTCGGATGGCAGCGTGATCGAGCGCGCCGTCGATGCCGGCATCAACTATTTCGACACCGCACGCACCTACCAAAGCGGCAATAACGAACGCATGGTGGGCGCAGCCCTGGGGGCAAACCGCAAGAAGGTGGTTCTATCCACCAAGACACACGCACCGGACAAAAAGACCATGCTCGAGCATCTGGACAAGAGCCTCAAGGAGCTTGGCACCGATTACGTCGACATCTGGTATCAGCACGCGCGCTCCAAGCCCGAAGAAGTAACCGATGAAACGATTGAGGCGCAGATGCTGGCCAAACAGCAGGGAAAAACTCGCTTCATCGGCATCAGCACTCACAGTGGACAGCAGCAGTTGATCCCGTGGATGGTGGACAAGAAGGTCTTCGACGTCGTGCTGGCCGCGTATAACTTTTCCATGGACGCCACCATGGTGCAGGCGATCAACACGGCAGCCAAGGGCGGCATGGGCGTGGTGGCCATGAAGGTGATGGCCGGTGGTCCGCGCCGTGTGAAGAGTGACGCCCAGTTGAGCCAGAAGCTGGCCCAGCCTGGCGCGATGCTGGCGGCACTCAAGTGGGTTATCAAGGACCCGAACGTGGCCACAACGATTCCATCCATCACGGATATGGATCAACTGGATGAAAACCTGTCCGCCATGGCCGCACCACTATCCAAAAACGAAGAGCGGACTCTGGCGGCTCACCTGGACAACATCCGACCGCTCTATTGCAGCACCTGCGGAGCCTGCAACGGGCAATGCCAGCAGGGCCTGCCCGTGCACGATGTGCTGCGCATTCTCACCTATGCCGACGGTTACGGACAGTTTGCCCTGGCCCGCGAGCGCTTTCTGGAGTTGAGCGAAGCGCATCAAGCCGTACGCTGTGGCGACTGCACAAGCTGCACGGTAGCTTGCCCGAATGGCGTGCACGTGCGCGAAGGTGTGGCGCGTGCACAGGAGCTGCTCGCATGAGGGCTCACCTTGTTCTGCTGGCCGCGCTGCTCACTGCTTCCGCGGCCGGCGCACAATCCTCCGTTCAATGTTCCGTTGCGCCTGGCTGGCAGGCGCAGGGCGCGGCGCGCGCGCATACTGCGGACAATCTTTTTGAATATAAGGACGGCGGAGCGGAAGGCTACCTGCAGTTCGGCTTCACAACCCTGCATGGCGTCACCTGCGTGAAGGATGGCACCACGCTCGACATCGACATCTCAGAGATGGCCGATGCCGATTCTGCCTACGGCATGCTGATGGCCAACGTTGATCAGAGCCAGCCCATGGAAAAGCTGGGCATGGGAGCGCAGGTGCTCCGGCAGAGTGCGCTGGCAGCCAAGGGCAAGTACTATTTGGAGCTAACGGAGACAGCGGCCAAAACCGATGCCGACGATGCCGTCTTTCTGCGCGGACTGGCCACAAAGATCCTTGCCGGCCTGGAAGGCAGCGAAGCTCCTCCCGCCACTCTTGGCTGGTTTGTCCCAGACGATCTTGTACAGGTGAAGATGGTTCCGGAAAGTGTGCTCGGACTCAAGCAGATCAAGCGCGGCTATGCGGCAAAATACAAGCAGGGCCAGGCCTTTATCGCCGAGCAGGCTTCCGTGGACGAGGCGGAAGCGCTGCTGAAAACACTCAACGAAAAGTTCGCCGGCACACCGGTGCAACTAGGCGATAAGGCCTTCACCGCAACGGCCAAGTATTTAAATGGCATTTGCATCTTCCGCAAGGGCAAGGTGGTTGCCGGTACGGCAAACCTGCCCGATGCCGATGCAGCCCTGGCGGCAGCCAGGAAGCTGAACGCGCGCATTCCATAACGTGCTTGACAGCGAAAGCCGCATGGCCCGGATAATCGTAACCATGCGAAATATCGCCTTTGCTGTCCTGTTGGCGCTGGCTGCCGGAGCGGCCAGTGCATGCGCACAGCGCGCAATTGAGTTGCCCGCACCACCTGCTGCCGCCGGCGTTGTGCTCGACCGCTTCAGCTTCGCCTCCGATGGCCCCACAGGGCCAGGGTGGACGCGTCCCGATGAGATTGCGCGTAAATACTTCCAAGAAGATCTGCCCGCCATCTTCGACCGCACCCTCACGCTTAACGGTCCCATTGCTCCGCGCACCACTCTGCGCTGGATCTTCACCGGGCCCCATGCGGGCGTTACCGTGGAGCTTGGCCCCAGCAAAGTCCGACTAGTGGAACGCTACTTCGATTCTTTCGGATTGTACGAAGGGCAGGGTAACTTTCCGGAGAAGAAGACGCTCGACATCGAACGGCAATTCACAGGCAATGCGCGTACGCTGGAGGTGATTGCCGACCAGCATCTGGCCGTGCGGGTTCTGGTGAACGGAACCGAGCTGATTGAAGCGCCGATGATGTTTGACCTCTCGCGCCATCAACTGATGTTTTCAGCACCACGCGCCGAGCACATCGAGTTGGCAGGCGCACTCCAAAAGCCCACCGTCAAGGCTGTTACGGTCAACCTTGCACCCGGCAAAAAATATCAGACCATCCTCGGCTTCGGGGGAAGCCCCAGCATTCCTGCCTACGAAAAGCTCAGCGAGCCGGGCAAGAAGATGTATTGGCAATTGATCCGCCGCTACAATCTTCTGCTCAATCGCGAATACCCCATGGGCACCGAGCTCAAGCAAGATCTGAGCAACATGGACCATCTGGCGGATGCCACGCCGCATTACTACGGCGACAACTTTCCTAACGGCGAGGTTTCGAGCTTCGACTACAACAAGCAAGCCACTCAACTCGGCGCCGACACGATCTATGAACTGTGGGCTCTGCCCAAGTGGGCCACCCAGCCTTACAACGGTCCTAAGGTAATCGACGCCTGGAACAAGTCCATCAAGCAGCAGGCCATTGCAGAAGAATACGCGCGGATCGCGGTCGAATTCTGCAAAAAGGAAAAAGCTGCCACCGGTGTGGCGCCCTTGGTGATTGGCGTACAGAACGAAGTGGAGCAACCGCCCGCAATGTATGCGGAAATGACCAGCGTACTGCGCCGCGAATTGGATAAGGCGGGCTTCGCCACCACGCGCATTCACATGGCAGACGCGCCCTTCATGTATATGGGCACCGCCCGGGTCAAGGATCTGACGCAATTTCCGGAAGCCTGGCGCGCCTTCAATTACACCACCGCGCACGAATACGATTTTCAGGAGTTTGCCGCCAATCCCGATATGTACGATGCGCGGATGCAGGCAATGCGCGCGGCCTCAAAGGAGAAGGAGTTCCTGGCCACTGAAATCTGCCTGAACGACGCGCATCTGCAGGAACACAGCTATCGTGTTGCCTTTGCCACCGCGCAGCTCTACCACAAGAACATGACGATTCTCGATGCGGTCGGCCTCATGTATTGCTGGCTGATTCTCGATGTGGAGCAGCCGAGTTTTGGCGGATCGCGCGCGCTGCTGGTTCCTGACCGTACGCGCGGCTGGATTCCCGTTGCATCCAGCTTTCAGTTGCGCGTTCTGGGAGCCTACAGCCGCCACGTCTTGAAAGGCATGCAGCGCGTGGGCGCCAGCGTGGAAGATGGCGACCTGCTCACGACCGCATATGCCGATGCAAAAAATCAAACTGTGGTGATGATCAACCGTGGCCTTGCCGCCCGCAGCGTCAAGATTGCAGGTGCAACACAGGCCTGGACGGAGATGGAGCGCACGGGCTCAGAAGCTGAGAACAGCGTAGGTTCCGTGCCCAGTGACGTCGTGATCGAGCCGGGTGAAATTGTCGTTCTGTCTACCGTGCATGCAGAACCGGTACAGTAGTCCGGCACAACAGAGAACAACTCCCATTTGTAAATTGAGGATAGAGCAATGCAACGTAGAAACTTTCTTTTGCATGCCGGTGCAGCAACCGCGGCTGCCTGCCTTGGAAAAAACTTCGCTTGGGCCAATGATGCTGCGCCCCTCCGCGCTTCGCTGGCCGTGGATTGGACGCGTAAGGGTTTTACACTGCCCGCTGACTACACCGGCCTGAGCTATGAATCGCGGCAGTTGGCAAACCCCAAGTTCTTCTCCGCGGAAAACAAGGAACTGATCAAGCTCTTCCGCGAGTTGGGCGCGCAGGGTGTGTTACGCATCGGCGGCAGCACCAGCGAGTACACAAAGTTCACCACCGAAGAACCCACGGGCGAGCCGCCCTTCGAGATTGCAGGCCCTGGATTGCCCGCACAGGACTACGGCGAAACACCCATCACGACTCGTGCGCTGACGAATCTGCGCGCCTTCCTGGATGCCACCGGCTGGACCTGCCTTTATGGCTTGAACACAGGACGTGGCACAGTGGAGAACGCCGCGGAAGAAGCTTCTTACGTATACAAAATTCTCGGGCCTAAATTGATTGCGCTGCAGTTGGGCAATGAACCCGATGCGTGGCGCAACCGCTATCGTGGGGCAACCTGGACCTATGCCGACTACTGGAAAGAGTGGCTGGTAACGCGCTCCGCCGTGCTCAAGCGCGTGCCCAACGCGAAGTTCGCCGGGCCCGACATCTCCAACAAGATGGTCTACGTGACCGGATTTGCCGAAGATGTGAAGCGGGAAGCACCTGAGGTGGTGATGCTCACCTCGCACTACTACACCATGGGGCCCGCAGGAAAACCAGGCATGACCATTGACCGCATGCTGGCACCCGATCCCAAGCTTGAAGCCGACATGAGAACCATCATGGACGCAGCGCGCGTGGCTGGCATCAAGCATCGCATGTGCGAAGGGAACTCCTGCTGGAACGGTGGTCAGGAGGGCGTGAGCGACACGCTGGCAAGCGCTCTATGGGGAGCGGATGCGATGCTGCATTTTGCGCAATGCGGATCCACCGGAATGAATCTACATGGTGGCGGCATGGGTCACTATGCGCCGATCATCGGCGCGCCGTCCAAGGGTTTTACACGGCAGCCAGTTTTTTACGGCATGCTCCTCGCCAAGGAATTTTTCGGTGCAACCTTGGTGGAGACCAAGCTCGATTGCAGCAGCGATCGTGTGCGCGCCTATGCAGCCATGGCTGGCACCAAGAAGCTACTGCTCCTCATCAACAAAACCGATGCGCCGCTAGACGTCAAACTTCCCATCGAACATGCACGCGAGGTCCTCACGCTCAACGGCCCGGCGATGGACGCCAAGAATGGAGTCGCCATCGAAAAGAAGGGGACCATGCAGGCTGGCCTGCTCGCACTCGGCGCACACAGCGCTGTGGTGGTGAAAGCGTAGCTATCCGCTGTAACCGAGAAAAGGCTGAGACATTTGTCTCAGCCTTTTTTGCAGAACCGCAATCTGTCTCTTTCCTGGCCGCAGATTTTTATTCGGCCTTCTTCTCCGGCTTCTTGTCCGCTGCGGCACGAATGGCAGCAAGCTCCTCAGCGGTGGGCTGCGCCTCGGCATAAGCAACAACACCCGCACTCGGCTCAATGCCCGCGTTCTTCATCACTTCCTTCGCATCCTCAGGCCAGTTGCCGTCCTTCACCAAGTGATCGTCCAGAATCAGATCGTTCTGGTAATTGGTCCACAAGCCGCCAATCTTCGTGCCGTCGTGCCAGTTGGCAATGGCCGTATTGTCGGGCGAAATGCGCATGGGCATGGCGGAGTGCACCGTGTTGATGTTGAGCCACTCGCACTCCGGCCCCTCCACCACATTGCGCCGCACCACCACATAGCGCGAGCCTTCATCCAGATACAAACCGATCAACTTGTTGTTGTCGAAGATGTAGTTTTCAGTAATCAGCGTACCCGGGCTTGCGGAAAGATTGTAGATGGCGCCGCCATCGTGAAACAGCTTCTTGGCGCCATGAATTCGATTGCTGGCCACCACCACATCGCGATGCGTAGTGGGTGTGGTGTACACCAGATTCTCTTTCCAGTCGTAACCGTGCATGCGCACGCGATAATTTGGATTTCCCCACGGATCATGCATGCCCCATCCATAGCCAATGTCGATGGCGTCGTAGGGAACATCCGAGATGTCGTTATGCACAATCACGCCGCCCGAAACATAGGTGCTCAGAATAGCGCTATTGTCGCGGTAGTCCTTGCTGACCGACTGAATGCGGTTGTTGGTGATCAAAATCTGCTGGTTGATTTGACGCGGATCGTGCGGGTGATGCGCATCGCGGCGCACGCCTCCGGCAAGAATTGCACCGCCGGCATTGTCCGTGAACACGGAGCGCGTTACAACAATGTCGCTCGCGCCCAAGCCGACTCCAGTCAAGTTCGCAGTGGAGTCGTTGCCAATGCCAAGCGCATATTGGCCGAGATGCGCGAACACATCTTCCTCAAACGTAACGCGCGCAGCCGCGGCAACCTGCACCGAAGCAGGCATCTGGCTCCATTCATTGCGGCGCGTCTCAAAGGCCGGGCAGCCGAAGGGACAGGTTTTGAAAGGGTCAGTAGGATAGGCCACAGCCGTGCCCGCTAGATACGATCCGCTCTGCTGGCTCGCATAGCCTTCTGCCGACGCTGGCCCTAACCACGTGGTATGCGAGAAACGCAGTCCACGAAAGATGAGATCCTCCACCGGAGCGTCAAGGCTGTTGCCCACAGCCAGCAGCGCAGTAAGGCGCGGCAGCTCCACCTGCATGGTTTCTGCCTTCGCGCCTGCTGGCGGAATCAAAAAGAGCTTTCCCTCCGTGGGATCGATGTACCAGTCACCCGGCTTATTCACAAACTCCAGTGCGTTCACCAGCCAAACATGCGAGAGCTCCGGATGATATGGGCTGTTCAGCGTGTCATAGCCCCAGGTGTTGTTCTTCCACGCGGGTTGCTGCATGATCAGCGCACGACCTTCGATCTTCGCTACCGGCGACACGCGGTCGGTAAAAAAGCCCGTGGCTTCCACCTCTACGCGATTCTGCGCAGCAAGCTTTTGCAGGTAATCGTACTTCGCGTCCTTCCATGCAATGCCTGTGGCATTGAAGCTTAAATCGGCGCGGGGAATCTCAATTGAGCCGCGCTGCACCAGCTTGTTGTTCACCCACAACTGACGCGCATCCAGGCCTTTTGGCGTTTGCGCAACATAGATATTGCGCTTGGCATCGAAAAGCTTGAAGCCCGTAACGGGCACCGCGCCAGAGAGCACAGGGTACTGGTCCGCCGACAGGCCTTTGGCCGATGCCCACGTCACGCGATGGCCATTGCGTCCGCCGTCTTCCGCGGTGAAAACCAATGGCGCGGCAAGCCGGTAAGTTCCCCCCGCCAGTTCCACCAACACATCGTGATCGTAGTTGAACTGACGCGCGGCAGCCTGCGCGCGCTCCAACGTGCGGAAAGGCTTCTCGCGCGTACCTGCATTCTGATCGTCGCCCGCAGGTGAGACTGCAACCACCAGAGGCGGCGGCTTGAGCTTTTCCGTTTGAGCATGTGCCGCAGCAGCACCCGCGAGCAATAAGGCAACCTGAACCGCAGCGGAGGCCATCCGCACACAGGAAAAAGTGGTATGAGACGAATCCATAGATACCTCGAAATCAATTGTTGATGGCGCGATAACCGCAGTGCAAGCGGATTCTCGCTGCCCTCCTGGCCATGCGCTTTTTCATGCTTTGTGCATGAAAAGCGCCGCATGTCCTTACTTCTTGCCGCTCGCCTCCGCACGGATTGCAGCGACTTCCTCTGCGCTAGGCTGTGCATCCAGATAGCCAACCAGCCCAGCGCTCGGCTCGATGCCAGAATTCTTCATCACCTGTTTCGCTTCCTCAGGCCATGCATCCTTCTCCACAAAGTGATCATCCAGTATGAGATCGTTCTGGTAGTTGGTCCACATGCCGCCGATCACGGTTCCATCATGCCAGTTTGCTACCGCCGTATTGTCCGGCGAAATGCGCATCGGCATGGCCGCATGCATGGTGTTGATGTTGAGCCACTCGCATTCTTTGCAAGCAATCACATTGCGCCGCACTGCAATATAGCGCGAGCCCTCATCCAAATACAGGCAGATTTGCCCGTTGTTGTCGTAGATGTAGTTCTCCGTGATCAACATGCTGGGGCTTGCCGACTGGTTGTAGATGGTTCCGCCATCGCCGAACAATCGCTTGGCGTTGTGAATGCGATTGCTGGCAACCACCACATCGCGATGCGTGGTGGGCGTGGAGTACACCAGATTCTGCTTCCACTCATATCCGTGCAAGCGAACGCGATAATTCGGATTGCCATTCGGGTCGTGCGTGCCCCAACCAAACCCAGTATCGATGGCGTTGTACGGCACATCGCTGATGTCGTTATGCAGAATCACAGCACCGATCACATAGGTGCTCAGGATGGCGGTATGGTCGCGATACTCCTTGCTGACCGACTGAATGCGGTTGTTCACAAGCAGGATCTGGCGATTGATTTGTCGTGGATCGTGGGGGTGATGCGCATCGCGCTGCACACCGCCTGCAACAATCGCACCGCCTGCGTTGTCCGTAAACACGGAGCGTGTTACCTGCACATCGCTTGCCCCGAGTCCCACGCCGGTCAGATTAGCGTTGGCATCATTGCCAATGCCCAAGGCATATTGGCCCAGATGCGCGAAGATATCCCGATCAAAGCTGACCCGCGCCACGGCCGCCACCTGCACGGCGGCAGGCATCTGGCTCCACTCATTCCGCATGGACTCGTACGCCGGACATCCCCAGTTGCAATCGGTAATGGGATCGGCAGGATAGGCCAACGCATGGCCGCGCAGATAGGTTCCGCTCTGCTGGCTCGCATAGCCCTCACGCGTTGAAGCACCCAGCCAAGTTGTATAGGAGAAGCGCAGGCCCTGGAAACTCAGATCTTCCACAGGCGCGTCCAGACTATTTCCGACAGCCACCAGAACCGCCAGCCGAGGCAGCTCCACGTCCATAGTGGCGGCATCCGCGCCCGCTGGAGGAATCAAATAGAGCTTGCCTGCCGCCGGGTCCAGATACCAATCTCCAGGCTTGCTCACAAAGGTCAGGGAGTTCACAAAATAGAGATGCGCCAGATCGGCACGAAAGGGATTGTTGACCGTGTCGTAGCCCCATATATTGTTTTCCCACGCAGGTTGCTGCATCAGCAGCTTGCGACCTTCGATGCGAGCCACCGGCGAAAAACGGTCGGTGAAATATCCCGTGGATTCAATCTCAATACGTTCTGGATTGGGCAGCTTGGCAAGATAGTCGTACTTTGGATCTTTCCATTGCATGCCAGCGGTATCGAAGGTGAAATCGGCATGCCGCGCTTCCACCTTTCCGCGCTGCACTAGTTTGTTATTTACCCATAGTTGGCGCGCATCCAGCCCTTTTGGCGTATCAGCCACATAGATGTTGCGAACCTTGTCATGGAGCTTGAAGCCTGTAATTGGAATTGCGCCGGAGAGCACAGGCGCATGCTCCGGCTTCAACTCGCCAGCGGCCTTCCAAACCACAGTATGGCCATTGCGCCCGCCATCGAGAGCGGTGAAGATGAGCGGCTCGCTCAGCCGATAGGTTCCACTTGCCAGCTCCACTTCAACATCATTGGCAGTGTTGACCGTACGCACTGCCACTTGTGCGCGTTGGAGGGTCAGAAAAGGCTTCTCGCGCGTTCCGGGATTGTTATCGTCGCCTGCGGGCGATACCGCTATCACATGCGCTGGACGCTTCGCTTTTTCGGTTTGCGCAAGCAGGAAGTGCGAAGACAAGAAAGAGAGAGCAAAGGCAATGCACGCAGAAACACGAACAGTACGCCCGATGAGTTCATCAAAACGTTTCATGTGAACCTCCATCGCTGATGGGTGGGTGCCGCCGTCGCTCAAAGCAGGACGGCGGCACGTTGGCGGACAGGCTAGAACGTAACCTGAATATCCGTAGCAGCACTGATGGTCTTGAGCGTAATGGAGTCCGTCGTGAACTCCTTTACCGCCTTGCCATCGACGGTTACACTGGCAAGCTTCTTTCCGGCTGGCAACGGAAAGCGTACCAGAGCCTCCGCTACGCTGACCGTGGGTGCCAGATGCAGCCGCATGGAATGCGCATTCACGTAATCAAGCCGTAAGCTCAGCTTGCCGCCCAGTGTCGTTGGCGCATCGGCAATGCCGATATGCTCGCCCGGCGCAATCCAATTGCTGGGAATGCCGGCCAGAATGCTCAGCTTGTCGCCATCCTCGTAAAAAAGCAGATCGCGGATGAGCAGGATGTAATTGGCGGGGCCCCATGCCTCGGGCTGATCGCCCGTGCCGTAGCCGTTCTCTACATCCTTTGCAACGCCCGAAGCGCAAGCCACCGGCAGCTTCTTATCCACCTTGATCTCTTCGCGGAAGGTGTCGGTCACATACGTATGGTTGAGAGTGGCCAGCAGCAAGCTGTGCACCTTGTCCAGTTCGCCGCGACGCAGATAAATCTCGGCTACGTTCATTGACTCGGACGGCCACACGCCGCTCGGTCCCATCCATGCCATGTGCGTCGGCAGACCTTCCAGCTCGTCCTTGCGCATGCGCGCCAGCAGGTTGGTGACCCACTCGTGGTCATGCCTGAAAAGGTTGGTGGGATAAACCGCAATCAGGCTTTGCGAAACGCCTGCATCGGGTGCGGTGGGCATGGCCGGCAAATACGGTTTGAAGTCGGTTTCCAGCTCAATCGCACGCGTCATCGAAGCCAGATAGGCCTTTTTGTAGTCTTCGTACTTGGCGGCGAATTCCTTTTCGTCAGCGCTCTTGCCCAGCGTGTGCGCAGCCATCTCCGCTACCTTAATGGCGTACAGACCCCAGGTGTTATGTGGATACGGATGTCCCTCGGGCAAGCCACTGTCGCCATAGCTCCACGGCAACAGGCCATACCAATAAGGCTTCTCACCGGGCTTCAGAGCGGGCGAAGTTTCCGTAGAACACTTCCAGGGAATCTGGCGTGCGATGCCTTTAGCAGCCTCCGGCGCATCGTCTGCCAACATGGACTCCTGGCGATGCAGATCCACCCAGCGCGCGGAAGACGCCAGATGCGGATAGGAGCTGGTGAGCCACTGCTGGTCACGCGTCAGCAGGTAATAGTCCCACACCGTGCCGGCATTGCCGCCGATGTTATCCCACGCGGGCCAGCCGCTGGTCACCGGGCCATCCCATTCCCCATCGCTTTTCTGCAAGCTGAAAGTATGCTTGGCCGTTTCGAGGGCAATATCCAAATAGCCGGCGAACTCAATGGAGCGCGCCTGAAAATATTCGCCGCGTCCCCAGAATTCGCGATAAAAGGCCGGGCCATCCAGCGTCCACAACTCGCCATTCTCGTCGCGCTCGGTGAGCATCAGGATATACGCCACCGAAGCCTGATAGAAATCGGCCAACTCTTTTTCGCGGGCGGGAAGATCCAATTGCGCGCCCTTGCTCCACAACGTTTCCCAATCTTTGCGCGCCGCTGCCAGCAGAGCCGGGGCATCCAGAGCGGTTAGGGTATCGGCCTTGGCCGCTGGAAAGTCATCGTGCGGCAGCTCGATCCAGAACGTGATTGTTCCATGAGCAGGCACCACGCGGCGTTCCACCAGCGTCATGCCATGCGCTTCCGAAGGGCGCAATTCACCACCAGCGCGCGGCTCAACGGCAGCCAACAGGATGCCGTCTCCAGTGGCCAGATGTGCGCCCTCAGCGCGCGCCGGCAGATTACGCTGGCGGCCATCCAAACGGATTTCCAGCGTACGCGGCTCGGCAGCGGAGTTGCTGGCTGTCATGCGCAGCATGTCAAAACCCTGCTTGTCCTTCTCGATGGTGAAGGCAGTCTCTTCCACCGTGAGATCAGCAGCCTTCCAGTCGGTGATCACGAAGGGGAAGCGGTTGGCCACCAGGCGCTGGCCGATAGCTGCCAGAGGCTTGGCGGTGGCTCCCAATTCCGACATGCGGATACCCAGCGCTCCATCCAACTGCTCACTGAAGCCGAACAGCACAGCGCGCCCCTTCTGCTTCAGATTCCACTGCGACCATTGCAGTTGGCCATCTTGGGTCACGATGGTCTTGTGGCTGCCCATGGGCAAACCGATCATGCTGCGCGCGTCTTTATTGGCGTATTGATGCGTAATGTGAATGGCGTCCTGCGCGGCAACGGGCAGAGCAAGCGCAGCCAACAATGCGGAGTGGAGAAGCGTAGCACGAGAGAACAAGGCAGTTCCTTTCCTTCGATGAGGCCATGCGCCAGGATATCGGACGATCCAGCAGCCTCAGAATTTGCCACGGATATTGTCTACCAAACCAGCGGCTCTGACGAGGAGAGCGACGCCGTAGCGCCGCTCTCTCTTGGTTGCGCAGGTTGAGGAGGTCTAGAAGACCAGGCGCAAACCCTGCTGAATAACACGCGGTGTATTCGCCGTACTGGTGATCGTACCGCGCGAGCTGGAGTTGGGCGTGACGTTGGGCGTGCCAAACTGTACGTGATTGAACACGTTGTACGACTCACAACGATACTGGAGCTTGATCGAGTCAAAGATCTTAAAATCCTTCAACACGGAGAGGTTCCAGTTGTTGGTCGGGTCCTGCCGTCCATAGAACAGCGGGAACGTACGGTAGTTGTAGGAGGTGGGCTGCACGCTAGTGCTCGCCATCAGGCTGGTGTCAAACGCAGCATTGTAATTGCGCGGGCTAATCTTCAAATTGGAATCCCACGCTGTACCATTTGCAAAGTAAGGCTGGCCGCTGCCGCCCGGTCCACCCCAACCAATAGCCGCACCCGAAAGGTAGGTGTAGATGCCGTTGATGGTGAAGCCGGAAATCAGACTATCAACCAACTTGTTCGACTGATTGAACAGCAACTTGCCGCGACCGATGGGCAACAAATAGCTGGCCGCGAGCGAAACGTGATTCGGGAAGTCCGAAGCATTCTCGCCATACTTCAGCGCGCCGCCCGCATTGAGCTGCGAGGTAGTGAGGTTGTGCGACCACTGATAGTTGAAGTTGACCGTCAGGCCGTGCGAGGTGCGCTTCTGCACACGGATTGCCAACTCATGGAACAGAGCGCTCGAGCCCGGAACCAGTTGCTGGCTCACGCTGGAGTACTGCGGGAAGGCCTGCAGCAACTGCGCCTTGGTAATGGTGGAGGCCGTGGCCAACGTGCCAGTTTCACCGCTCAAGCCCTTGAACGGGTTGGTAACCGACGAGGTCAGGTTCGTTTCAACTGTGGTATCCTTCTGCGCCGAACGGCTGAGGAAGGGCAGCAACGGAGCTGAACTGACTGCGTTGGTGTAGGTCTGATGAACCGAGTGGGCACCGATGTAGCCAATCTGCACCATCAGGTTCGGAATCACCTGATACTGGAAATCAATGTTCCAGCGCTCAGAGTAGGGTCCCTTGACCTGCGCCTGACGAATGCTGATGGCCTGGCCCAGATAGGTATTCACACCCAGGCTCGAGCCGGTCGGCTTGGTTACCGGGTTGGAAGCCGTCGGGAACGGATCGCTCAGAGTGGTGGCCGAAGTCAGATAGTTGTTCGAAGTCGGCACGTAAGCCATTGTCGAGGAGTAACCGTAGGTTTGCGGCGTGTAGTAGTCGTTGTAGGGGCTAAAGAACATGCCGAAACCGCTGTGCGCGACCAGCTTGTTGTTGAAGTACCGCGGCGACCAGGAGATGCCGGCACGCGGGCTGATATACATGCTCGGCGTCAGATACTCCGAACGGCGTCCGTTGCCTGGGAAAACCAGACCACCAGGAGCGCTGAACGAAGCTACCGGAAGCTCGGCAATCGGGCTGGCGGCATAGGCCACTGTGGCCGGTGCAGCCACCGAGTTCACCTGGGTTGCATCGAACCAGGAACCCATGTCATGCGACTCGACAATCGACGAGTCCTCTTCCATGCGCAGACCGAAGTTCAACGTAAAGGTGGGCGTAACCTTCCAGTCGTCCTGGATGAAACCGGCCGAATAGAAGCTGTTGTACTGCGGCTGCGGATTGATGTTGAATTGGCCGGAGGTGGGCATGCCCAGCAGGAAGCTGGCCAACGATGCGCCGAAGGTGGGAGCCGTGGCGCCAGTGCCCGCGCTCATAAAAGTGGTACCAAAGGTGAATGCGCCACTGGTGGCACCGCTCTGCACATTGCTGCCGTTGATGATGAGGTTCGATGCACTACCAATGTTGATGTAGCTGTACTTGTGCGCGCGGAAATCTACGCCCAGCTTGATTGTGTGGCGGCCACGCAGCGCGGTCAGGGCTGAGAACAGCGAGATCGTGTCATACGCCGTGTTGGCCGAGGGCTGAGAGCTGAGCGAGCGGTACGCGGTGCCACTCTCGGAAAAACCGAGCGCGGGCATCGACATCGGCTGGCCAGCCTGAACCATATAGCTGGGAAGACCGAGCGTGGTCGGGTTGAAACCGGCGCTCATGATGGACCCGTTCGTATACGTGCGGGTCAGGCCCACGCGCGTGTCAACCGTGTAGTTGGAATTAAAGGTGTGGATATAGTCCACCACACCGCCCTGGTGCACGGTGTAACTTACCGATCCCTGACTGATGTTGGGAAACACCTGCCCGGAAGTATTGGTGTACGCACTGCGATGGGTTTCGAAGAACACTGCGTTCTTCTCGTTGATGGTGTAGTCGAGGCGGCCGGAGTTCGAGGAGTAGTCAAATATGGTCGGATAGCTGGCTGCGTAGTTGCCTTGACCATCCGTCGAGGTGGGCGTCGCGTTGGCCGTCGGGAAATACTTGAGGAAGGCCAGAGCTGCCGAGTTCAGCGAGAGTCCTGCACTGCCGTTAGCAGCGCAATAGGTGGTGGTGTTGGTCAAGCAATTGTTCGGAATCGCGGTACGCACAACCTTTGTGCCGCTCAGCGTTGCAGTGGTCGGGTTATAGAGCTGGTACTTGCTGCCCAGTGCGAGAAGCGCAGAGAAATCACCCTGACGCTCGGCAGTAGTAGGAACCGTGGTCAACGTCGTGGTGGGCGTCGATCCCTTGAAGCCTTCGTAGGCATAGAAGAAGAACAGCTTGTTACGGCCGTTATAAACCTTCGGAATCCATACCGGACCGCCAATGGCAAGGCCATATTGGTTCTGACGCGTTGCATACTGCTTGGCCGTTCCAGCAAACCAGCGAGTGGGCGCATTGATGGCCGAGAACTGGTTGAACTCCGACAACGCACCGTGGAACTGGTTGCCGCCCGACTTGGTGATAATGTTCACCGTGCCATTCGAGGTATCGCCATAGGTAGCGTCGGACTGAAACACATCCACGCGGATCTCGGAGACCGAATCCTGCAGCGGGCTGAAGCTAGGCAGACGCGAGGAGTTCTGCATGTTCGGCACGCCGTTCAACAGATATTCGTTGGACTGCGAAGCACCGCCGCCGATCGAAAAGTCGCTCGATGCAGAGTTGTCAAATGGACGGCCCTGGATCACCGAGTTCTTCTGCTTGGGAATAACCGCAAACTCAGTCTTGGCCAACGCCATAGGCGAACGGCCGTTATCAGGGAGGTTTTCAATTTCCTGCGGCGTCAACACCTGACCGCTGGTGGCAGTCTCGGTCTGCAAAAGCGTCACATCTGCCGAAACCGTAATCTCTGCCGCTGCTGCCGCACCCACAGACATCGGAATATCGATGCCCAGCTTATCGCCGGTTTGTACCGTGAAGCCGGTATGCTTGAAGGGAGCAAAACCGGCCGTCGTACAGGTCATGGAGTATCTGCCAGGCAACAGGAAAGGCACCACGTAGTCGCCGCCGGCATTGGAAGTGGTCGTACTCTTCACGCCAGTTTCGAGGTTGGTGACAACAATCTGGGCGTTGGGGATGACGGCGCCCGACGGGTCCAAGACTCGACCGCTGATGGATGCGCGAAATTCCTGCGTATGGCCAACAGCGATCAAGCTCAGCAGAAGTACAAGAAGCAGACTGATGCGTTTCATTACGTCTCCTCAAGTGTGTCTGTCAGGCCTGTGGCACGCTGGAAATAACTTCAAGCCAAAAGGCTGCTGGCAACACGCGAGACACTATAGAAGCAGGAAGAGCGGTGTGATACGATTTTTCGCAGGCTTGCATTTTTATGCGATCTTTTTCCGGAAATCGTTGTAATTCAATCAATTTAATAGCTTTGGCAAGAATGAAAATAAGACGCCACCATTCCGCCTCTTGGAACCTCTCTTTAGAACATTCCTTTGATTTTCGGTTACTTTAGCGCTTACGTCGCAGGTGTAACCTGCACCTTCATCTGTGCTAATTTGACTTGTCTAGAGCGGCGTTTTACATCAAATTCACCCGGAACAATCGCAAAGAAAGCAGGCCTTCATCGATGACTGAAGGAAAGCTGACAATCTACAGAATGGGACATCACACAAAATGCCGCCTTTGTCTGGTCTGCAATCGACCAGCCAAGGCGGCATTCTCTACGCTTGTATTCGATCTGTGTTTCAGTTCAACCGCAGGGTAAAGCTTGCGTGGAAGCTGCGGCCCACCAGTGCATCCAACCGTTCCTCCGGTTTTTCCGGCAGGCGATTCTTCATCACGCGGCCTTCCATGCCGGCAATGGTTTCAAGCCTTCCAGCAGAAAAGCGAATGTAAGGGCTATTCTCCACACGCAGACTGCCGTTGTTTCCGCTAGGCCCGCTGAGTTCAGCCCAGCGCGTGCTCTTGGCGCCATGAGCTTCAGCGCTACCGAGCGCGGCTTGCCAAACGCCAAAGTTGCCCGCAGCGTGTTCATTCGGGTAGGTGTCGATAGGCCCCAGTCCCAGCCAGCGCATTGTGGAGAGTTCCTTCGGCAAAACAAGATCCATTCCCATGGTTGGCAGGAAAGGGGCTTCGATCTTGGGCGTAATCGTGTAGTCCACGGTCAGACTTGAATCCGGATGAATCGTATAAGCGTAGGCCACCGTATAGCTGTTCGCGGCATCTGCTTTATACATCGCATTTGCCGTAATACGAATCCCTGCGGCGGTCTCGTCCACCTTCCAATCGCTGATCGTAACCTTGGCTTGGTTCAGGTCAGGATACTCGCGTTTCGCCACACCTTTTGAAAACACCACCGCTTCTTCCATCATGTTCAGCGGCCGCCATACATTCAGCTTGGCACCGGTCACAATCTGCCGTCCGTCTTTGCTTGCAGAAAGCAGCAGTGCTGTTTCAGGGTCAAAGGTATATGTAACCTTGCCCGCATGGACCACGGTTTTTGCGCCACGTTCCACTGTGAGCGATACGTTCACAGGCGCCGCAGGCGGAAATGCGCTGGGGTTGGGAATAAGCTCCACGCTCTTCTGTGCAATCTCAGTGCCGCCCGCATCCTTGAAGGTAAAACGCACCGAGTAGGCTGCGCCGGCGTGTAGTTGCGTGAGCGCTGTAAGCGGCAACTCCAGCCAGGCCGTGGCATGAGGAATCTGCTCCAAGTGCGCGTCGGCTGCTGCCAGCTCATGATCGTCTTCCATCAGTTGCCAGTGAATTCCAACTGCCGAAAGGTTTGTGAAGTCGTAATCGTTCTGGATGGGTATCCGCACCCAAGCGTCGCCGGGCATGAAGTTGAGCGCACTCACGCGTGGATAAACGGGCGCAAACACGGCGCGCGTCTCCCAGTAGTCGCGCTGCGCCGAGCGGTCGGAGTTCACGATGCCGTCCACGCCGTCGGGATGCAGCACAAGCTCCTTCTTCATTCCCTGCGCGGTTTTGCGCGGCACCAACAGACCCTGATCGGCCCACATCCAGATGGCTGCTCCCGCAGCGGATGGATGCTGCATCAGCTCAGACCATTTGTCGGCAAAACCGCCAAAACCATCGGTTCCAGCAATGCTCCATGCGTGGACAAACTCTGTACTCAAGATGGGCCGCGTTGCCGACGCGCCCAGTTCGTCGTACCCATAAGGCGACATATAGTGCGGTGCCAGCATGTCAATTTCCGGTGGAGCGTCGAGTGCGCGCACCCATGGCATCAGCACAGGCCGCGTTGGATCGATGCCCTTCACTGCGCGCAATGCTTCCACATGCAGTGCGGTCACTGGATCCTCGTTGCCCACCGACCACACCACAATCGACGGATGGTTGATATCGCGCGCCAGAGTCTCAAACACGCGCAGAGCCGTTGCGGCCATGTAGGAAGGGTCCGTGGCATGATCGCCGCCAAAGCCCATGGGCACCTCATCTTCAACGTACATGCCCATCTTGTCGCATAAGTCGAGAAAGCCCTCGGCGGGCGGATAGTGCGAGGTCCGAATGTAGTTGATGTTGGCAGCTTTCATCTTCTGAATGTCGAGCAGCCAATCCTGGGGGCGCGTGGCACGGCCCACTTCAGGCGCTTCATCATGGCGATCAACACCCTTCAACTTCACGGCCTGGCCGTTGACGCGGAAGACGCCATTCGACCAGTTGATTTGCCGCACGCCAACAGCCAGTGAGCGCCAATGCGCAACCTTGCCTTCATCCACCAGTTCCACGCGCAGGGTGTAGAGATTGGGTGTTTCCGCAGTCCAGGCCTGAGGCCGGTTCAGATGGAAGGTGGTTGCAACGTCGTGGCCAGTACCCGAATGCAACGCCACGGGAACTGTGCGCTCCTCTACCAGAGCACCGTCGGGCGCGGTCAGCCGAAAGCGCAGATCATACCCTACCGGAGGCTCGGCCTTGGTTGGCCAGTTGCGCGCGTCGCTCACCATGGTGCGTACCGTCAAATCGGCTTCGCGATAAAGCGCGTCAAAGGTGGTGCGCGTTTCCACTGTGGCAATCCAGCGCGTGGCCGGCATGGCCTCCAGCCACACATCGCGGTAGATGCCGCCCAGCGACCAGTCGTCGTTGGTGTCAAACAGATAGTCGTGGGTCTGCTGGCGTACGCGAACGGCAATGCGATTCTCTTCGCCAGGCTTTAGCTCGCGCGTTGCATCCATCGCAAAGCTGGTAAATCCACTGTCATGTCGGCCCATGTTCACACCGTTGATCCACACCTCTGCCGACGACCACACGCCGCCAAAATGCAGCAAGATGCGTTGGCTCTTCCAGGCAGCGGGCACCGCAAAGGAGCGCGTATAGAAGCCTTCACTGGCTTCCGTCTTGAACGGCTTGTACACAGGCTCTTCGTAGCCCTGCAAAGCCCAGTTGGAAGGCACAGGCGTGGGCTGGAAGGCGGAAAGATCCGCACCCGGCTTAAAGAAGCCAGCCAGCTTTTCCGCATCGGCTGCATGAGCCGCAAAGGCAAATTGCCAACTGCCGGAGAGCGAGATTTTCTCCTCTGGGCCTGCCAGCGACTGCGCCGTACTGCGTGTCACCCCACACAGAATGGCGGTCAAGAGAACGAAGGCAAATAGAAGTTTCCGCATAGAACAGTCCTTTCCAGGGCGCGCAAGAATTCAAAATTTGAACAGAGCACGTTGTACGGCATGGCAGAGAACAGAATCTGCAAGCGCGGTCTGCGCGGCCGAAACTTGGCAACAGCACCAAGCGGGTTGAAGTATAGCCCAAAGCCAGATGCACATCTATCGCGGCAAAAGCATGTGCTGACGCATCTTTGCGCGTGATTCAACTTTGCTCAGGGCAGGGATTCCCGATAAACTGCATGTCGCGATGAAGAAGAGAGACCACATCTGTCTGGCAGCCTTAACCCTATTTTGGGTAAACGTGTTCTCAGCGCAGCAAGCCGTCACCGCGCAGATTGCCCAACGCACGGAGAACCGCACCCTTGCTGTGCTCAAGGTAGAGAACTATCACGCTTATGTGCAGCAATTTGCGCAGGAAGAACAGCAGGCCACCGGAGTGCAGCCCGCCGATGCCTGGCCGTGGATGCAGGCGGAGATTCCCCTCTTTGAGAGCTCCGACAAACAGTTTGAGCAAACGTACTACTTCCGCTGGTATGCCTGGCAAAAACACCTGGTCAAGTCCAGCCGTGGATTCCTCATTACGGAATGGCTACCCAAGCCGCAGCAAGCCGACGGCAACTTTGGTGTATTGCCTGATGCGGCCCCCTTTCATCTTGGCGAAGCGCGCTGGTTGCAGACCCATGCGGTTGCTGAAGACTATGCGCGATTCTGGATAGCGCCGGACGCGCGTCCGCGGCTTTACAGCTTTCCTCTGGCTACCAGCGTGCGTGAGGTTGCTCTGGCACAGGGCAACAAGCAACTGGGCCCGCAGATGTTGGCCGGCCTGGTGGCGAACTATCACGGCTGGGAAGAAACCAACCTGGACGCCTCAACGGGAATGTACTGGCAGATCGACACCCGCGATGCCATGGAGAAATCGATCTCCGGCGATGGCTATAGGACTCCCTTGATGAGTTACCAAGCCTCCGATGCACGCACCATCGCAGCCTTTGCCCGAACGGCCGGACAGATTGAAACAGCCGCAGACTTCGATCGGAAAGCCGCGCAACTGGAAACGCTGCTTGAGACAAAGCTCTGGAACCAGCGCGATCAGTTCTACGAAGTGCTTTCGCCCGCTGCGGACTCCGGCATCCGCAAGCAGAAAAAATTTATCGATCCTGGTACCCAGTTGGAATTTGCGGGCGTTCGCGAACTGATCGGCTACATTCCATTCCTCTACACCACGCCGCCCCCTGCACACACCGCGGCCTGGAAACAGCTTTTCGATCCCCAAGGGTTTGCCGGCAAGTATGGCCCCACCACAGCCGAGCGCCGCAGTCCGCGCTTCCGTTTTACCTCTAGCGATCAGTGCACCTGGAACGGCCCAGCATGGCCCTATGCAACCACGCAAACCTTGCTTGCGCTGGCGCGTGTTCTAAATGGCCCGGAGCAGAGCTTCATCGGCAAGCAAGAGTATTACCAGCTTTTTGCAAACTATGTTGACTCCATGCACATCGCGTTGCCCTCCGGCCAGCGGATCAACTGGATCGATGAAGATCAGGATGCCGATACCGGTGAATGGATTGCCAAGCGCATGCTGGCCGAGAAAAACAAGCAGGTGGGCCGTGGCAACTATTACAACCACTCAGGTTTTGCCGATCCCTTGATCACCGGGCTGATTGGTTTGCATCCGCGCGAGGATAACCGGATCGAGATTCGTCCGCTTCTGCCAGCAGGCAAGTGGACATGGTTTGCCATCGACGGGCTGCCGTATCACGGACATCAGCTTGCAGTGGTCTATGACGCGAACGGCAAGCGCTACCAGCGTGGGCGCGGCCTGATGCTGTTTGTGGATGGAAAAAAGATCGCAAGCCGCCCCGATCTTGGCCGGCTTGAAGCTACGCTGCCCCGCTGAGCGGGCAGCACCTCAGAAGCGCAGAAAGCACAATAGGAGTTGATGAACTTGAAGAACTTTGGATTGGTTGCCGTATTAGCCGCAAGCACGTTGACAATGCCGCTTGCCGCACAGACACCTGCAGGAATCGAGCTCAAGCCGATTGCCGCAGGCAGCTTTACGATGGGCGCGGACCCAGTTACGCTGACCGCGGCACAGGTGAATGGGAACGGGGCTGGTTCTGACCGTCCCCTGCATGGCGACTTCGATGAAGTGCCCGCGCACAAGGTCACCCTCACGCACGGCTTCAAGATTGCCACGCGTCTGGTGAGTGTGGAGGAGTTCCGCAAGTTCGATCCGAACTATGTTGCCTCGCCCGCGCATCCTGACTATGCTTCCGGCATCAGCTATGAACAAGCCGTGCAATTCTGTGCCTGGCTTTCCAAGAAAGACGGCAAGAACTATCGCCTGCCGACAGAAGCCGAGTGGGAATACGTGGCCCGTGCAGGGCATCAGACTCCTTATTCCTCAGGCGACGCTCCTTTGCCGCGCGGCACAGCCAATGCCTGGGGCGTGATGATTGCCGATGGCGCGCCGGAGTGGACCTCCGATTGGTATGGTCCCTACACGGCTGACGCTCAGACTGATCCGACCGGTGCTCCTCGCGGTCTGTTCCGCGTAGTGCGCGGCGCAGGGCTGGATTCCAAGGATCAGAAGTCCAACAAAGAAGCTGCGGCGGGCACTGTTTACCCCGCCATGGACGCCTACTTCCTGCGCTCCGCCAATCGCGCCAGCATGGCTCCCAGCTACGCTGCCAAGAATGGCAGCATCGGCTTCCGCGTGGTGGAAGCACCGGCCCTCGTGCAAAATTCCACCACATTAACGCCGCTCATCTTCGCCACTGGCGTCACGCAGATTCCGGTGGCGCTCAAGCAAGGGCCCGATGCCGCCAAGCCCTTCTATCATGTGCATCAGTTGTTCCCGCAGATTGACTCACGCTCCATGCCGGAGGTGGGTTGGAAGATCGGCATCGCCCCTGGCATTGGCATCAACTATCACAACTCCGCAGTGCAGGTTCTCGATAATGGCGACGTGGTGGCAGCCTATTACAACACGCCCAACAAGGAAGACGATCCTGACCAGACCATTCTGATCATGCGTCGCCGCGCCGGCGCGGAAGACTGGGACATGCCGGAGCCCTTCCCCTACTTTGCCGACGTGGCCAACGCCGCCCCCGTGTTCTGGAACGATCAGGGCAAGCTCTGGCTGCTGTGGGGATTTCCACGGCTGATCGGTGCTCCACCTTTCGCCTTCACGCGCTCCACTGATAACGGCATGACATGGGAGCCGGTGCAGTTTCCTAACTTCCCCAACCCCATTGGCCGCTATGTCTCGCAGCCCATCAACTCCATCGTCCGCGCAAAGGATGGCACCATCTACTTCCCAACCGACTCCACGGGCAAGGACGACGATGGCAACGGCTCCATCTCCGCGGTGTGGGCCACCAAGGATGAAGGCAAAACCTGGTACGATACCGGCGGTCGCACCGCTGGACGCCATACCACGCTGGTGATCGCCAACAACGGCGACCTGCTGGGCTTTGGCGGCAAGAATTCCAACATTGAAGGCCGCATGCCCTTGGCGACCAGCAGCGATGGCGGCAAGACCTGGAAGAAATCCAAGACGCCTTTCGATTGGCTGGCTTCCGGCGAACGCCCCAGCGTGATCCGCCTTGCCTCAGGCCGCTTGTTCTTCGTTGCCGACTACAATCCGAAAAACCAGAAACACATTCACGTGGACGGTTCCTACGTGGCCCTGTCCGACGACGATGGCAAAACCTGGAAGATGCGTCGCCTGCCCGCGGATGTGATCACCGTCGGCTATACCACGGCCACTCAGGGACCCGATGGCACCATCCACGTTGTGACGTCAAAGAACAAACCGGATTTCGAGATTGAGCTGAACGAAGCCTGGATTTTGTCGGAAGCTGCTGCCAGCCCCGAGGCCACGTCCATCAGCAAGGTCACCGAGCACTCCGACCAGTGGCATAGCGGCAAACTCAAAGCTGTATGGTCCACGGGGCTGGCCAACGACGGCCGCATCCTGCTGGAAGGCGCAAAAACGATCTACGACGAAGCTGGCCACAAGCAGTGGATTGCCAACTATCACCTGGGCAAGAAGGTCGGCACAGAAACCTTCTTCCGCGCCGATGGCACAAAGCAGTGGGAAAAAATCTACACCGCGGATGACCGCTGGACCTGGCGCTTGTTCGACGCACAGGGCAAAGTCACGGCTGAATCCAGTTGGAAGAACAAGACTCTTCTGGAAGCGGTTGTGGATGGCGTGAAGCACTGAGCAGCAAAGCACGCAAAGGTCAACATGGATTCCATCACCCTGCGCCACATGGATACACTCTACGTCTCCATGTGGCGCTTCCAACATACCCGAGGCATACGATGAAGCGTTGGATTTGCATCGCAGTACTTTTAATGCTCATGACGGCGGCCGGCGCATCGGCAGAGAAAAAGGAAAAGGGTGCCTGGCTCTTTGCCTATTTTCAGGAGCCCGCCAATCAAGGAATTTATCTGGCCATCAGCCACGACGGTTTGCATTACACGCCGCTCAATGATGGACAGCCATGGGTGAAGCCAGCCGAAGCGGGCGAACTAATGCGTGATGTCTTCCTCACGCGCGGTCCCGACAAACGCTTTCATATGGTGTGGACCTGGGGATGGCACGTGAACTCGATGGGCTATGCATCCTCTGCCGATCTGCTTACCTGGAGCGCACAAAAGAACATCGCCATCATGAAGGATTTTCCTGAGACCAACAATGTGTGGGCGCCGGAGATTTACTGGGACCTGGCCAAGCAGCAATGGCTCATTATCTGGTCATCAGCATCCAAGGAAAACAAGGACCGGCACCGCATCTGGTCCTCCTTCACGCCCGACTTCAACACCTTCTCAAAACCCGCAGTCTTCTTCGATCCCGGTTACACCACGATCGATGCCACCATTTTTCATGAAGCAGGCCAGCCCTATCGCTTCATCTTCAAGCAGCAAACCAAGGAGCCGCTCACCTATAACGTGCGGATCGCATCCGGACCGTCGCTTGAAGGGCCATGGAGTGGGATATCTGAAGCCATCAACGAACCGTGGTCGGAAGGGCCTTCCGCCATCAAGGTGGGGAACCGTTACGTGATCTTCTACGATCACTACCGTGGCGAACATATCCGCTATGAGGCCATGGCCTCGCGCGACTGGCAGCATTGGCAAGACATTACTGCGGAAATCAGCCTGCCGGACAAGTGCAAGCACGGAAGCTTTCTGCGTATCACTGAAAAGGAAGCCAAGCGGCTGATGGAGCGGCATGACACGCAAGTTCGAGCGGCCAGATAGAAGTCCGCTCAAAGAGCAATCAAAAAATGGTTCCACAGGTTGGAACCTCTGGCAGGCCACTCACCGGTGGCCTGCCTTTATTTTTGGGGCTTGTTCTCTATGCTTTTTCGAACAGAACAGCCAGGTACGGCTTGCCGGGTAATTCGATTTTGTTCTTGCCTGTGAAGGTGCCGGCGAGCGGCGTCTTCGTCATGGCAAACACGTCGATCACAGTCGCTTTGAAGGTCACCTTGTCCGGTAGTGGAAAATCGTACTCACCCACGCAGTGGAAGTCGAAATACCACAGATACACCTGATTCAAGTTGTAGGCATTGGCATAGTACGGGTCCACGGCTCCGGTCAGGCCAGTAGTTCCGGTCGCCTCCAGCAGCTTGCGTAGAAACGTAATCCGCTCGCCGCTGCTGCCCCGCAGCTTACCTGCGTCGGACCACGCCGGCAGTCCCTCGATTTCCTTGAAGGTTTCGCCATGGCTGGCGTAGGCGCCATTGATGATGGCGCGCCAGAAGCGGTGCGTCATCTCTTCAGACGACAGGTTGCCCCAGCGGCTGGCAATATTGCCTTCATACTGAATTTCGTCATAGATGATCGGCTTATTCCAGGCACGCAGCCGCTCCGGAGTCTTTTCAAAATCCCATTCCTGCAGACTGGCATGCGTGGCCCAGGGCTTGGAGTGATCGTAGATCACCTTGGAATGATGAATGGAACGCAACCTGCTATATGGATCTTCTTCCTGGATGATGCGGAAGAAGCGGTCCCAGTCTTTCATGGACTTCGACTTCACCAAATCGAACTCATTGGCCACCGACCACCATACGTTGCGATATGCGGCCAGGCGCGCAATGGCATAACGCAGATAGCGGTCGTCCGCCTCTTCCCCCATGGCGGAAAAACCATGTGCATCATAAGGATGAAAGAGAATGATGTCCGCCTCGATGCCGGCCTTCTGCAAATCCAGAATGCGTTGCTCAAAGTGAGCAAAGTAGGCAGGATTGGGCCGTGTGAGGTCAAAGCGTGCAGAAACAGGCGTCTTCCAGTCGTTCTCCTTGTCCGGCTCCACCACCGCGCCAATGCTCTCAAACGGCATGGCAAAAGGCTTGCGCTTGCCAAGCGATTTGGGCAGCAAGCAGATGCGCACCTTATTAAAACCAACCTTCACCATCTCATCCAACGTGATCTGATCAACTGGGCTGCCTACAAACCCGTAGGAATAACAGGTGGTGCCAAAGGGGAAGTAGGGCTTGCCGCTCGCGTACTGGAAATGCAGCGTGTGCGCCACACCCACTGGTCCCAGATTGGCCGCCTTGGGCGCAACACAATCAAAGGCTCCGGTTTTTCCCGCCAACTCTTTTTGATTGCAGACGGTCTCCCAGTTCCACTTGCCCAGAGCATCGGGAGAGAAGCGCACCTTGTAGCGCCCATCGCCGTCATAGAAGCCCTTGATTTCAACCGTACGATGCCCCAGCGTAAAGCGTGCGCTCAGATGGGTATCGAGAAATGGATTGCCCGCCGAAGAGCCGTTGAAGGTTAACTCCAACATGCCCCACTGTTCAATATTGGCCGTGGCAGGTTGTGCGTTAGTCGCGGCCGACGCGGCCTTGACGCCAGCATGGGTCATCCCAGCGGCCAGCGCACCGGCGCCCAGTTTCATCAAATTTCTGCGATCCATAATTTCCCCAGTACCCAAGAAGATAGATTGCTCCACGCCGCAGAACACCCCTGCAGCACGGACGAAATTGCCTTGCCTCAGCGCCAGGCATCCCACGCCGGGCCGTCCCGCGAAGAGCAATCGGACGCACCCTTACCGGATGCGCGAATCACCAACAGTATCAACTCAAACGCATATTTATGCAATAGCAAAAATTTAATTGACACTAAATTTCAGCCGCTCCTAGAATTCCGCGAAGATTCAGCTTGGAGTCTCTCTAGCCGCATCGTTTGCGCACTTTCGATTCCATGGCAGCGTTCGATTGCCATTCGACAGACGCCTTTGTCGCCAACAGAGTTCCAGGATGAAGAATGTGGCACATCGCCGCACTGGGAATGGGCCAAGGGCTCCTAACGGCTTCCATAGCCGACGAGCCTGATCAACAACGCAGAAAGACAGATGGAATCCGACAGAGATTCCATCACGGTCTTCGAGGAGGACGACCATGATGAACAATATGAATCAAGAACAGAGAGCTCACTATACCCAAGCTCAACTGTTCAGCACGACTGGAGTTTCCGCTCCCGGAATCAAGTTCCAGTGGAGAACTGCAGCCGCGGTCCTGATGCTAGCGTTGCTGGCTACCTTGACCTGCTTCAACGCGCATGCACAGGGCCTGGGCAAGATTGTGGGCACCGTGACGGACCCTAGCGGCGCAGCCATTGCAGGAGCCAAGGTTGTGGCCACACAGGCCGCCACCGGCGTGGCCACGGAAGCGGTCACCAATTCCACCGGTGGCTATGTGTTTCCGGTGCTGCCTCCTACCACCTACAACGTCACCATCTCCGCGGCTGGTTTTGCCACAACCACGCAGAAGGGTGTACTGCTGCAGGCCGACCAAGCCGTCACGGTTTCGCTCTCGTTGAAGGTTGGTGCGGCCACCGCCGAAGAGATCACGGTGACCACTGAAGTTCCTCAGGTTGACACCGTCACCGGCACCTTGTCGCAGGTTGTGGATTCGGCCCGCGTCAACGAACTTCCTCTGAATGGCCGTAATGCCGCGCAACTCACACTGCTCACCCCGGGTGTCAACAGCGCGCCAAACATTGCTTCTGTTGACCAGGGCAACACCAAGACCTTCCCAGTGGTTGTGCTCATCACCGCGAACGGCGCACGCAGCAACATGTCCAACTACCTGCTGGACGGCGCTAACAACGTAGACGAGTACACCAACGTCAACGCGCCCTTCCCCTTCCCGGATGCACTGCAGGAGTTCAGCGTTCAGACGTCCAACTACGCTGCTGAATACGGCCAGAATGCCGGCGGCGTCACCAACATCATCACCAAGTCCGGTACGGATAAGTATCACGGCGACGTCTTCGAATATCTGCGCAACTCAATCTTTAATGCGCACGACCATTTTTCGACGACACTGAAATCTGCGACGGATACAACCTTGATTCCCTACACAGATCCCCTGAAAAGAAACCAGTTCGGTGGGGTGGTGGGCGGACCGGTAGCCATTCCACATCTCTGGGAGGCTAAAAAAGGCTTTTTCTTTGCGGGCTATCAAGGCCAGCGCTGGCGTTCAAGAGCCTCGACAACCACCAGCAATGCAAATCAGCCTTCTACAGGCAATGTGGCAGGGCAATTCGCATTCACTACGGGATACGACGCGAGTCGGAACCCCATCCCTGCATCGACAGCCAACTGTGTCTTTGACCCGGTCAATAAGGCTTGCTTCCCATACGTGCAGGTAGACGCGATTAACTATCTGTCTACGATTCCTACCAGCCGTTTTGACAAGGCATCGTTAGCTCTTCTGAACTATATTCCTGTCGTCTCAGCAGCTGCGCCCTTTCCCTACTTCCAGAACAACTCGCAGAACTACGACGAAATCGTCGGCAAGTATGATCAGGAACTGACCCCGAAGGACCACATGACCATGCGGTACTTCTATGACAAGTTCCATTTCGTCGGCGTGCTCGATCCCAAGAACTACCTCACCTACCAGGACCAATCCGACATCCTCTACCAGAGCGCCATGCTCTCTGAAACCCATCAGTTCAGCGACACCATCTTCAACAGCCTGATCCTCAGCTATCAGCGTGAAGGCTCTGATCGCGGTCCGCTTCCGGGCGGCATTAACATGAACACCCTGGGCGTCAATGTCTGGCAGCCAGCTTATCACTCCATCCAGTCCATCAACGTTTCCGGCGCCTTCTCCATTGGCCAGAACCCGCACGCCATCTTCAAGCGCTCCAATGTGACCGTGGCGGACGATCTGCACTGGATCAAGTCCACCCATGCCATGGCGTTCGGCTTCCACGGCGAACTCAGCAAGCTGGCGGTCGTCAACGACAACGGTCAGCCTGGCAGCTACGGCTTTAACCCCACCACCACCCACAGCTCCATGGCCAGCTTCTTCCTTGGCTATATGGGATCGTTCAGCCAGGCCTCCGGCAGCTTCCAGAACAACCTGGGCAAGTTCATCGGCGTCTACGCGCAGGATAGCTGGAAGCCCACGCACCGCCTGACGCTGAACTATGGCCTCCGTTGGGAGCCCTTCATTCCACAGACCGCGGGCGGCCGCATCGGTGCCTTCAATGCCGCGGCCTATGCTGCCGGCAGGCGCTCCACCAAGTACCCCAACGCACCTGCTGGCCTGCTGTTCAATGGCGATGCCAGCGTTGCAGAAAACGGCCTGGTGGCCAACTACAAGAACTTCATGCCTCGCCTGGGCTTTGCCTACGATGTCTTTGGTACCGGCAAGACCTCTATCCGTGGCGGCATGGGCATGTTTTACGATACCCGCGTCAACGATCTGTTCAACAACGCCTGGATCGGCTCGATTCCTTTCGTGATGTCTTACTCGGCCACGAACCCCACGGCCAGCGATGCCACGGCCACCTTCTCCAACCCGTACGGAAAGAGCACTAACCCTTTCCCGGCGACGTTGCCGCTAGCTTCTACCGTGGCCTTCAGCACGCCCATGTCACTGATCACCTTTGAATCGGACGGAAACTATCCCACGCCGATTCTCTATAACTGGAACCTGGCCATCGAGCAGCAGGTCACTCGTACGCTCAGCTCGCGCATTGCCTATGTGGGCTCGCACGGCTCGCACCTGTTTACCTGCCCGGAGATCAACCCGTCTGTGCAGACGGGCGCAAGCGATACGGTAGGCAATGAAAATGCTCGCCGCCTTTATCAGAACTTCTCCTCGATCGCCAAGACCGAGATGGGCGGCAACTCCAACTTCAACTCGCTGCAGGTTTCGCTTACGCAGCGCAACTTCCATGGCGTGAGCGGTACCCTCAACTACACCTGGTCCAAGAGCCTGGACAACATTCCGTACCAGACTCCTGTCACCAGCGCCGGCAACGGCGCCAGCTACGTGCTGCCCATCTACATGAACGACTACAAGCGGATGGATTACGGCCCATCAGCCTTCGACCACCGCAACAACCTCAACTTCTCTTACGTCTGGGTTATTCCTCACGTGACCAAAGCTCCCGCGGTTCTGCGCTATGTGGCCAACGGCTGGCAGACCAGCGGCATCATCGCGCTCCACTCCGGCGACCCGCTCAACGTCATCCTCAACGCCGATGTGTCGGCGGTTGGTCTCGGCTCCAGCGTGGACGTTCCCATCCGCAGCGGCAGTGGCTACGGCAGCAGTGCCTGCACCTACGGCACTCCTGCTAACAGTACCTGCGTCAGCTACCTGGATCCGGCCGCGTTCTCTAGTCCCACCGCCGGCAACTTCGGCAACATGAAGAAAGACTCCCTTGTCGGGCCGCGTTATGTGGATTGGGACGCCAGCCTCACCCGTGGCTTCGGACTCGGTCGCGAAGGTACTGAGCTTCGCTTCCGCGCCGAGTACTACAACCTGGCCAACCACACCAACCTCGGTAACCCCAATCTGCAAAAAACCTCTGCCAGCTTCGGGCGCATCACCACAGATATCGCCCCCCGTATTGCGCAGATGTCGCTGAAGATTGTGTTCTAGTTGCAGCGCAAGTGAGACAATGCGAGCGGATGGAAGCCTCTGACTTCCATCCGCTCGTTTTTTTGTGAGCCACAACTTCACCGCACAGGAAAGCCGCTCTATGAATCGCCGCGATATGTTGAAACTTGGTTCGGCCTGCTCACTGGCCGCCCTTGCCGGAACCACCGCCGCAGCCGCTCCCGGCGCAGACAAACCCGCAACCTCCGTCGCACGCTGGGAGGTCTATGAAGTCACACTTACCGGCCCTGCTAGCGGCAATCCCTTTGTCGACGTTGAACTGACTGCCACCTTCACTCTCGGCCATCGCGCCGTGACGGTCGATGGCTTTTACGACGGAGAGGGCCGCTACAAGATCCGCTTCATGCCCGATAGCGAAGGACCGTGGAGCTATGCCACTTCAAGCAGCGTGGCAGAGCTGAACGGCAAGACCGGTGCTTTCACCTGCAAGCCTCCGCTGGCCGATGCGCATGGGCCTGTGCGCGTCCGCAACACCAACCACTTTGCATTCGAAGACGGCACTCCCTACTTCCCCTTTGGCACCACCTGCTATGCCTGGGTGCACCAGAGTGAGGAGATGCAGCAGCAAACCCTCAAGACGCTGGCGGCCGCGCCGTTCAACAAGATGCGCATGTGCATCTTTCCCAAGCACTACGAATACAACCACAATGAGCCCGCGCTCTATCCCTTTGTACGTGACGCCGCCGGCAACCATGACTTTGCCCGCTTCAATCCTGCATTTTTCGCACATCTTGAACAACGCGTCGGCAACTTACGGGCACTTGGCATTGAAGCCGATCTCATCCTCTTCCATCCCTACGACCGTTGGGGCTATCAGTCGATGACGGCTGAGCAGGATGACCGTTATCTGAAGTACGTGTTGGCGCGCATGTCCGCATTTCGGAATATCTGGTGGTCACTGGCCAACGAGTTCGACCTGATGAAGCACAAATCCGCCAGCGACTTCGACCGCATGTTCCACATCGTTGAACGCCACGACCCTTACGCGCATCTCCGCTCCATTCACTATTCACGCGAGATGTACGATTACTCGCATCCCTGGGTAACGCATGTCTGCATGCAATCGTCTAAATTCGATGTGGCCACCGAATGGCGCGAGTCCATGCGCAAACCGCTCATCTGGGATGAGGTGGGGTATGAAGGCAACCTGAATCGCCGCTGGGGCAACCTTGCCGGCGAGGAAATGCTACGGCGTTTCTGGTTAGCTATCCTCGCCGGAGGCTACGCCAGCCATGGAGAAACCCTGCTCAAGGAAGACGACGCGCTCGACGAAAACACCACGCCCAGCCTTTGGTGGTCCCACGGCGGCGAGTTGCGCGGCGCCAGTCCCCAGCGCATTGCCTTTCTTCGCCGCATCGTGGAAGAAACCGCTAACCTGCAAGGCAAAGATGCTCGACGCACGGGCCTGACTGCACAGGCTGCACCTTATTACCTCAATGCCACAGTGGAAGACGAAGCGGACGGGAAGACAAAGCAGATTCTTTACTACACCGACTTCCATCAGCCGCTCTACTACGAGTTTCCCTTGCCGGAAGGCAAGTTCACCGCAGAGCTCATCGATCCCTGGCAGATGCAGATCACTCCACTCGGTGGAACCTATGAGGGCAAGAGCAAGATCAGGCTTCCCGGCAAACCCTATCAAGCGGTACGATTCCGGCGCGTATAGAACACGTTCCTGCGCGCCCGCGCGCAAGCAATCATGACCACAACCCCGGCTTGTATGTAGCAGGGAAGAGAAGTAAAAGGAGAGAAACATGCTGAAGGGAATTCATCCGGTTGTGAGCCCGGAGTTATTGAAGATTCTGGCAGAGATGGGTCATAGCGACGAGTTGGTCCTGGCCGATTCAAACTATCCGGGGGCCAGCAATGCCAAGCGCTTGATCCGCGCCGATGGCCTCAGCGTTTCGCAACTGCTCGAAGGCATTGCGCCACTGTTTCCGTTTGAGACTTACTTTGAGCCCCTCATCATGATGGAAGTCGTGAAGGGCGATACGCTTGATCCCGCAGTGGAAGCCGACTATATGCGCGTCATCCACAAGAGCGACCCCACCGTGCCCAAGCCCATCCGCATTGAGAAGTTCGACTTCTATGAGCGCTCGCGCAAGGCTTATGCCATCCTGATGACCGGTGAAACCCGCCTCTACGGTTGCATGATCATCAAGAAAGGCGTGATCAAGTAAGACCCGCAAAGTGCGGACGCGGGACGAAAGCATTCGCTCTCTGCCGCACTGCTTCAACAACAAAAGCCCCCACGGATCACAAGGTCCATGGGGGCTTTTTACAGGCCTACGCTCTACCGGTTTCAGGATTGCTGTCCCCACGAAGTGAAACTACTCAGTCGACTCGATCCCAAGGAGGGGCGGCAGCGGAAGCAATCGCATTGGGTCTATCTATCCTGAAGCCGCTCTAATCGGTCTCGTTCAGCAGCGCTTCAGCAGCACGAAGATCGGTAATCAGCACGTTGATCCAGCCGCCACGCAAAGCTGCAAGGGTAGCGCGCACCTTCTTGCGCCCACCGGTTACGCCCACCACGCGGCTCACCTTCTTCAACAGCGCTGGCTCTATGCCGATTACGCGTTGCATCAAGGGCGTTTTGATGGACTCTCCCTGTTCATCAAAGAAGCGGAAACAAATGTCGCCCACTGCGCCCTGCTTCATCAGATCGTTCCGTTCCTCGGGCGAGAAGACATTTCCAGAAGAAGAGAGCAAACGCGAAGGCTCCATGGACCCAATGCCCACCAAGGCCAGATCCAGATGCTCAAACTGCTCCGAAGCCTCGCGCACGGCAGGATCGCGCGCTAACACCCTGCGCGCCTCCGGCGAGCCCACCACACCGGGCGCCTGCAGGAGTACAGGACTTGCTCCGATAGAAGCTGCCAACCGCTGCGCAAGATACATGGCGTGATGCTCTGCGCCGGTTACACCTACGCCGCCCAGGATCTGCACCACCTTGCCGCCCCGGCAGTAGTCGCCTGGCTGCAGTGCATCCACCATGGCAAACAGCGAGCGGCTCCAGGAGGAGATGCCGATTGTGGTGCCCGGCTTCACCGTGGTCTCCACAAAGTAAGCCGTCGCCGCGCCCAGATCGCGCACCATGGGCTCTTCTTCGTTCGGACACTCCACCACCATGGCGTCTTTCAGCCCAAAGCGCGCCACCAACTGGTCTTCGATATCGGCAAAGATTCCCGGAGGCGTGGTAACACTAAAGCGCACCAGATTGGCCTCGCGTGCCCGTTTAAGCAGGCGGCTAACGGTGGATTGATGGATTTGCAAGCGTTCTGTAATGCCCGCCTGGCGAATGCCCTGCACGTAATACATGCGGGCCACTTTGGCCATCAGGCGCAGTTCATCGAGCCTCGACATGGGTCTAATTGTTCCACAGGAAAAGGCGGGTTTGCAAAAATATCTCGCGCTGCATGAGTATGCCGGATGTCGGAACCAGCACGGCAGATACTGAGGGATCGTTATCTTGCCGCCGCTTCCAAAACCCGCGGAAACTCCGCGGCTCCGCGTCGAATCTCAAGACTAGAACATCCTGCTTCCGCGCGCAATGAAAACACACGAAAGCAGGATGCTTTGGTTTCATTCCTCGGACCGGCAACTTGCGTTACAGCAGGGGCGCCAGATCCTTGGGGCGATTGTGGTGGTAAGTCGTCCAGCCAAGATAGCGACCAAAGGCTTCGGCTACGGCCGTTGCGGAGTGGCTGCGGTTCATGGCCGTATGGTGCTCGAAACCGTTCTGACAGATCACATGCAGCAACGCCTGCAGGTTCGGCACTTCCACCACCGCCTTCATGCCGAAGGTATTCAGCGGATCGTTGGTGAATGCTCCCTCTCCTACGTAGGCGGTAATCTTGGCGGCGGTATCGTCCGTGCTCACGCGGCCAAAGGTCAGTGGACCGGCCGGAGTGCGGCCTTCCATCGCGCCATAGGTGTTTTCCTCGCCCAGAGTGGTGCCCAGAATCGGAGCGGTGGCAATGCGGATTTCCGACGTAAAATCCTTGGCCCAGTTGCCGCAATGGAACAGCACGCACTTGTCGGGATCGTTAGCGTAGTTGTTGTTCCAATCCACCAGCGCCGAGGGTGTTCCGCTGGCCAGTTGCAGCGCGTACATACCCACCACACCGGCAATATCCACTTCGCAGGCCGAGGGAAGAAACTGCTGGCTCATCATCGACATGATGGAGCACACATTGACGCCGTAGTTCTTCTGCAATGACGACCAGCACTGCAGAGCCGTGGCGCTCAGCGAAAGCGACTGCATCCAGTCATCCACCACCAGCGCATACTTGGCCATCTTGATCAGCGCTTCAACCGGCACGGCAGAGGCATCCGCATAGGAACGAATGCGCTCCACGCGATCCTTCACGCGCGCATCGTCATTGGCAATGCGTCCGGCATCGCCCAGAATCTCTGACATATCGATGGTGTTGATGGTGATGCCTGAAGCCTCAAAGAGCTTCTCGCTGTAGCGAGTGGTATTGAATGCGTTCGGACGCGCTCCCACTGCGCCGATGCGTGCGCCACGCAGACCACGCACCACCTTGCAGGTGCGCACAAAGTTGAGCAGATCCTCGCGGAAGCGGGGGCTCGCAAGCGATACCGTGTGGTCGCGTGTGATCGAGTACTTGATGCCGTACTGGCGCAGGTTATTGCACGCGGAGATCTTGCCGCAGAATGCATCGCGACGGCGGTCCAGGCCGAACTGATCCAGATCGTCCGGACAAGCCTGCACCAGAACGGGCACATCCAGCTTGCTCAAACGCAGGGAATCGGCCACGCCCTTCTCGTCCCCAAAGTTCGGCAGACAGACCAGTACGCCATCGATGCGTCCAGAATTGGCGCGGAACAATTCGCCGCACTGCTGCGCATCGGTCCAAGTTTCTACAGCGCCCAGCTTGCTCTGCTCCGGCGATAACCACACAGGCTCAATCGAGAGCTCTGCAAAGAGCTTGGTTAGCTCACGGCGTGCTTCGGTGATCAGCACGTCAGGAAAAAAGTCACGGTTGCCAAGAATGACACCGAGCGTTGCGAGAGTCGTCATGAAGATTCACCTGATTCCGATAGGTTCAATCGTTACCGTATGCGCCTGCCGCATGGGCCTCAGCGCCTGCAAATGCACATGCCGCGTCTTCCGCGGTGAAACAGAAACTACAACCGCGACCAGGTGATCAGCACCAGACCCGCGAGATAACACAAGAACATGGCCCCGAGCAGTTTGGATGTGCCCTTCGGAGCGCCCGCAAATTCTTTCCACACCAGCACGCCCCACAGAATAGCGACGACTGGCGCCGCGTTCGAAAGCGCATACGAAACAGCGGGCCCGGCAGCGCCCACGGCGATAAAGCTGGTGGCAAGCCCCAAGCTCCAGATCACGCCGCCCAGCACGCCGGTAAGGTGCGTGCCCAGGCTGCCTCTGAAGTACTCGCCAAAGCTGACCGGGGCACCTTCCACCGGCTTACGCATAAAGAAAACATTGAAGACGAAGCTGGTAAGAAATGCGCCGATCGCAAAGAAGAAGACGCCGGTGAGCGGCATCAGCTTGCCGGATCCACCGGCCACGAACACCGGATCGAGCGACTTGATGGTGAGTGAATAGAAGAAGGCAATCAGCAAGCCCGCTGCAACCGAAAGTACGATGCCTTTGGCGCTCGGCTTCTTTACCGCGCTCACCAACTGGCTGTAGGCCTTCATGCTCAGGAAGATCGCAACAACAATGATGGCGACGCCTGCCCACAGCAGAGTTGAGTTGCCAGGATTGGTGCCTCCGCTCAGTACCACCAGCAGGAAGCTGAAGACGATGCCCAATACCCAAGCGATGCCGCCGCCCACGGGAAATCCAACAGCCATGCCGGCCACAGCGATTGCCGCCACCAGCAACAGGTTGCCGGCGTTCCAAACCGCGCCGCCCAGAAAAGCCCAGCCAATGCTGGTCAAATCGGCCTGCGCCAGGTCCTCAAGGAACGGACGTCCTGTGGAACCCAACGTGCCCAGCGTAAAGGCCGCCAGCAGCGATGTAGCCAGCAGACCCACAATGAAGTCCCAATAGAAAAGTTCAAAGCGCCAGGTGCGCGCGGCCATTTTTTGCGTGTTCGCCCACGATCCCCAACAGGTCATGGTCAAGATGCACAGCAGAACAGCAATCGGATAACTCGAGATGGTAACCATCATCAACTCCTTGCGAGCCGCGCACGGCTACGCAATCAACACATCCTGAAACTGCGCACAGAGCTTTGGACGCGCCACGCTGGGCAAGGTCTCACGCCTGTGCCTGATGACGCAAACGCGCGCGGCGAACGGCTAAGGACCA
>Ga0207857_1000048_pt1 | contig 39706 bp, 39 predicted proteins | sample LuqExpMetageno22_FD_187780 | JGI IMG/M metagenome (GOLD analysis project Ga0207857, IMG submission 187780) | Tropical forest soil microbial communities from Luquillo Experimental Forest, Puerto Rico - Sample 22 (SPAdes) | ecosystem: Environmental > Terrestrial > Soil > Tropical forest ... | reverse complement strand
GAGATGGCGGACAGTATGACGACGGCGCAATCCAGGGCGCGCATGCAGGCGCGGGTGTCGGCGATGAAGTTGCCGTAGCCGGGGGTGTCCACGATGTGGATGGAATGGCCGTTCCACTCGCAATGGTCCAGGGCGGAGGTGATGGATATCTTGCGCTTGATCTCCTCGGGCTCGAAATCCATGGTGGAGGTGCCGTCGTCAACCCGTCCCAGACGGTCGATCATGCCGGCGTTGAACAGGATCGCCTCGGACAGCGAGGTCTTGCCCGCCCCTCCGTGCGCGATGATACCCAGATTGCGAAGTTTGCTCGTGTCGTACTGTCCCATTGCGTAGCCCCCTTAAAATGAGATGTCCTCTGCGTAGCTGCCACTTCATCGTTTGTTATTGCTTCGGCGATTAAATCTGCAAACACTGGGGTAGGGGCGCATTGCATGCGCCCTGATTGGGCGAACAGCAGTTCGCCCCTACGATTCAGATAGTTAATCACCGAAACAATAAACTAACGTGTGCGTTTGCAAGCAATCTATCGTCTCAGTAAGGCCTCCCGGTTTTTCCGTCACAGCGTCCCGCCAACGTGTTTGCAGGCGGCGCCGGAATCAGCGGTTGCGTTCGTACAGTATTCTCAGTCCCTCCAGGGTAAGGAATTCGTCCACCTCGTCGATGGTCTTGGATTCGGGCGCGATCAGGGGGGCCAGGCCGCCGGTGGCGATCACCCTGAACCGCTCCTTCGTTTCCAGGCGCATATGTTCCACGATTCCGTCCACCAGCCCCACGTAGCCGAAGAAGATGCCGGCCTGCATGGAGTTGACGGTGTTCTTGGCAATGATGTGGGGCGGTTTGGCGATATCGACGCGCGGGAGCTTGCTGGCCCGCTGGAAGAGCGCTTCCAGGGAAATGGCCAGGCCCGGCGCTATGGCGCCGCCGCAGTATTCCCCCCGGGCGTTGACGTAGTCGAAGGTGGTGGCGGTGCCGAAATCCACGATGACCAGGGGTCCCTTGTGCTTCTCGTATCCCGCCACGGCGTTGACGATGCGGTCCGCCCCCACCTCCCGGGGATTGTCGTACTGGATCGGCATGCCGCTTTTGATCCCCGGACCGACCACGTAGGGGGTGAGGCCGAAGAAGTCGTGGGCAATGGCCTCCATCACGCCGGTCAGCGGGGGCACGACCGAGGAGATGATGGCGGCCTTTATGGATGAGAATCCGAGGCCGGCCTGGTCGAACAGGCTGTGCAAAAGGACCGCGTATTCGTCGGACGTGCGCGATTTGTCCGTGGAGAGCCGCCAGTTGCGGACGAGCTTTTCTCCCTCGTAGATCCCGAGAACGATATTGCTGTTGCCGACGTCGATCACCAGAAGCATTTCAGAGCACCCTCACATCACCGCTGAGTATTCGTTCGATCGTACCGTCCGGGCACTGCACCAGCAGGGCGCCGTCGGCGTCGATGCCGGCGAACCGCCCCCTGATGTCGTCGCAGCCGTGATTGGTCACCACCACCTCGCGGCCGTGGGCATTGCACCGCTGTTGCCATTCCCGGCGCACCTGCACGAAGCCGTGGTCGAGGAAACCGGCATAGAGGCGGTCCAGTTCGTTTAAAAGGCATGCCGTGAAACGGGCCCGGCCGACCTTGACCCCTTCTTCGATGAACAGCGAGGTGGCGGGGTGGCGCAGGTCGTCCGGGAGTTGGCCGGCCGTCATGTTCAGGTTGACGCCGATGCCCAGGATGACGAAATTGATGCCGTCCGTTTCGGCGCTCATCTCGTTGAGCAGCCCGGCGACCTTTTTCCCGCCGATCAGCACGTCGTTGGGCCACTTGATCTCCGGCTTCAGGCCGGTGGTCTGTTCGATGGCCCGGGCGACCGCAACGGCGGAGAGAAAGGTGAGCTGGGGGGCCTCGAAAGGCTTGATCGGCGGGCGCAGGATGATCGAGCAGTAGAGGTTGGCCCCGGGCGGGGACGACCAGGTGCGTCCCAGGCGTCCCTTGCCCTTGCTCTGTTCGTCGGCCGTGACCACCGTACCCTCGCCGGCCCCTTCCTCGGCCAGGCGGAAGGCCTCGGAATTGGTGGATGCCGTCGTTGCCAGGCTGATGAGCCGTGTGCCGATGAGGGCCGTGTTCAGCTGCACGCCGATCTCTTCGGCCGCAAGGGTGTCGGGCGACGAAAGGAGCCGGTACCCGCGGGACGGGAGCGCTTCCACCTGGTACCCGGCCGCCCTGAGCGCCGAGATATGTTTCCAGACCGCGGTGCGCGAGACGCCGAGCTCTTTGCTGAGCTGTTCGCCGGAAACGAACCCGCCCTGGTGCCGGAAAAGGTGCAGGATGGTGGCTGCCTTCTGGTGCATGGGAACGGCTCCTGACTTAGTCGCCAGTCTAGCAGGCTGTTGAAACACTCAGGTTGTTCAAAAATAGTCAGATCGTCGCACCCGGAGAAGGCCCTGCGGAGGCGTAGCAGCGCTACGCCGCACAAAAGGGCTTTCGAGGACGGCGTCGAGATGGCTGTTTTTCAACAACCGTCCTAATCCAGCAGCATGGAGATGTCCATGGCCCGCGCCGAATGAGTCAGGGCGCCCACGGAGATGATGTCCACGCCGGTTTCGGCAATGGCGCGCACCGTCTCCAGGTTGACGCCGCCGGACGCTTCGACCAGCGCGCGGCCGGCGATGGTCGCCACGGCGGAACGCATGTCGGCAAGGCTCATGTTGTCCAGCATGATGATATCGGCACCGCTCGCCAGCGCCTCGTCAACCTGGGCCAGGGTTTCGGTTTCGATCTCGATTTTCAGGGTGTGGGGGATAAAGTCGCGGGCCCGCCTGATCGCTTCCCCGATGCCGCCGGTGGCGGCAATGTGGTTTTCCTTGATCAGGACGCCGTCGTAGAGCCCGGTCCGGTGGTTGACGCCGCCGCCGACCCGCACGGCGTACTTTTCCAGCTCCCGCAGGCCGGGGGTGGTCTTGCGGGTGTCCACGATGCGCGCGCCGGTTCCGGCCACCGCCGCCACGAAGCGGGAGGTGAGGGTGGCGATGCCGCTCAGGCGCTGGAGCAGGTTCAGGGCCACCCGTTCGCCCATCAGAAGTTCGGCCGTGGCGCCGCGTACCGTGGCGATGAGGGCCCCTTTGGCGACCTTCGCCCCTTCCGGGAGGCCGGGGGTAAACTCGATGGCGGGGTTGAGGCGCTTGAAGACCTTTTCGGCGACGAACAGACCGGCCAGGGTCATCTCCTCCTTGGCGACCAGGCGGGCCGTGGCCCGGCTGTCGGCGGGGATCAGCGCCTGGGTGGTGATGTCGCCGGTGTGTATGTCTTCGAGCAGGGCCTGTTCTATGAGGTTGTCGAGTGAGAGCATCATCAGTTGTGTTCACCTGAATGGGGGAAATGTGCCCACTTCTATACCACAGGTGGGAAGGCGTATCAACCGCAAAACCGGCCCGTTCGGGACCCTGCTTCCGTATCGACTTTGCAATTGACGAAGCAGGGAGCCTCCTGTATAGTAAACGGCTTATAAATCCAACTGAAACCTGTCCGCCCATAAAAATTCGGGTCCGGACAGGTTCCTAATCCATCATCGAGGAGTGGTTAGAATGCAGAAGCACATCCCAGCGTATGTCCTCGCGGTTATTCTACTCACAGCCGTCTGCGCCGCTGCAGTCGAAACCAAGGACATCAGGTTTACCTTCAAAAATGCGTCTCCGGTCGTGTTCAGCCACGAATTGCACCTGCTCAAATATAACAACAACTGCAAGATCTGCCATAACGCCATCTACGACCTGAGGACCCGCCCCCATTTCACCATGGCCGAGATGGAGAAGACCAAGTCGTGCGGCGCCTGCCACAGCGGCGTCAAGGCGTTCAGCGTGGCGAGCGAAAAGGACTGCGTCAGGTGCCATAAGGGCAGGACCCAGGACAAGGTCTTCAAGATCAGGGGCGTGGCCGACGCGGTCTTCGGCCATACGGCCCATGTCGCCAAGACCGGCGGCGCCTGCAGGAGCTGCCATAACGGCAAGGTCTTCACCGGCAAGGGCAAGAGCGTCACCATGGCCGAGATGGAGAAAGGGAAAACCTGCGGCGCCTGCCACAACGGCACCAGGGCCTTCACCGTTGCCGGCAACTGCGATCGCTGCCACAAGGGACTGAAACCGAAAGAGATCACCTTCACCCTCAAGGGCGCCGCAGCGGCGACCTTCAGCCACGCCATCCATACCCAGGCCTATTCCTGCAAGGAATGCCACACCAAGGTCTTCCCCTACCGGTCGGTTGCCGGCACGGCGACCATGGCCGACATGGCAAAGGGCAAATCCTGCGGGACCTGCCACAACGGCAAGGAGGCCTTTGCCTCCAGCGGCGACTGCGGCAAGTGCCACAAGGGGATGAAACCGGCCACCATCGTTTTCAAGACCTCTGCCGGCGACGCCACCTTCAGCCACGAGTTCCATCTCCAGGCTTACAAGTGCGCGGACTGCCACACCAAGGTGTTCCCCTACAAGGCGGTCATGGGCGCTGCGACCATGGATAGCATGGCAAAGGGCTCATCCTGCGGGGCCTGCCACAACGGCAAGGAGGCCTTTGCCACGAGCGGCGACTGCGACAAGTGCCACAAGGGCTTCAAGCCGCGCACCATCACCTTCAAGACCGATGCCGGCGATGCCACCTTCAGCCACGACTTCCATATCCAGGCTTACAAGTGCGCGGACTGCCACACCAAGGTGTTCCCCTACAAGGCCGTGACCGGCAAGTTCACCATGACCGACATGGAAAAGGGCGCTGCCTGCGGGACCTGCCACAACAAGGACAAGGACGCCTTCTCGGTCAAGGACGACAAGTTCTGCGCCAAGTGCCACAAGATGTAGCCTCTGGCTTCGGGCAGATATGAAAAGGGCGTTCTTCCCGGTGGGGAGAACGCCCTTTCTGTTTCCACGGCGCCAAGCCTTGCGGTACCCGCGTCACTCGCTCCTGCGCTGGTCCACCAGAAAGCAGCTTCCCTCCGTCTCCTTGGCCTGTTTCTTCAGTTCGGCGGCCATCTCGGCCACCTTGGCCACGTGCCGGATCTTGTCCGAGTTCATGGGCACGGCGGCGATGGCGATGGAGAGCAGGGGGATCTTCTCCATCTCGCCCTTGCGGTTGGTGCCGTTGTAATACCCCCGCCTTCTGGTCGCCTCGTCGAACAGGTCCAGGACGATCTGGTCGAAATGGCCGATAATGGTCTGGCACACCGTTTCCACCTGGGCCAGGGAGGCGATGAAGACGAAGTCGTCGCCGCCGATATGCCCGCAGAAACCGCCCCCGGCGTCACGCACGGCGTTGAACATGATGCGGGACAGCATCCGGATCACCTCGTCCCCGTGGGAAAAACCAAAGGCATCGTTGTACGGCTTGAAATGGTTGATATCCACATGGCAGACCGCCAGCGGCTTGCCCATGGCGTCCTCGATGGCCCGCTGGATGGATGTGTTGCCGGGGAGCCTCGTCAGGGGGTTGTTGTCGAAGATGCGCTTGATGCGCGAGAAGGAGAGCGCGATCCGGCAGAAGAGCTCGCTGAAGTTGACCGGCAGGAAGACCACGTCGTCCAGGGGATAGGTCTCCCACGGGAATACGTCGTAATCCGCCGGCGAGGCCAGGCCGATGATGGGGATGGTGCTGAAAAAACTGTCGCTCCGCAGGGCCGTGATGATCGTGGTGCCGGCGTTGCGGTCCGCGGCGAGGTCAACGATCAGGAGGTCGGGGGGGGCGGAGTAGAAGGCGCCCAGCACGCCGTCGATGTACGACATGGCGGTCGCCTGGTGCCCCCTGCTTTGCAGGCGCAGCTGCAGGTGCGAGGTGAGTTGCGCGTCTGAGGAGACGAGGGAGATCCTAACGGGCGGGAGCATCGCCGCCCTGTTGCAGTTCGAGGCTGAAGTTTTTGACCTCCACCAGCTTGTCCTCCAGGTCCTCCACGAGTTCGGCAATGATCTGCTCGTTGAGTTTGAGGGCGTCCCAGGCGGCCTGCTGGATCTGCGGCACGTAGTGGTCGCCGCTGTCGCCGAAGCCGCTGGCCTTGATCAGCACGTCGGCCATGTGCACCGCGGCGGTTTTGATGCGATGGTTCCCCGATGCTTCCACATCGTGGTGGCAGTTGATCGGTTCGCTCAGCTTGTCCGGCAGAAACCAGCTCTTGGCCAGCCAGCCCCCCACCTCGGCGTGATCGGTGTCGATGATCTCCTGCTCGGCTTCGCGCATGTAGACCCGTTTTTCGTCGATGACGCGCCGGACCTCTTCCTCCGCTTCACTGCACTTGATGCTGATGATGACCTTGCCGATGTCGTGCAGAAGCCCGGCGGTGGCGATTTCCTCGCACTCCGGCAGGCCGAGCTTGGTGGCGATCAGGTTGGCGGCCACCCCGGTCCCCAGCGAGTGCTCCCACAGGCCGACGCTGTTTTTCTCCATGATCTCGAATATGGACGAGGAGAGCGCCAGGCTTTTGACCACGTTGACCCCCAGGAGGATCATGGCGTTGGAGATGGTGGAAACGCGGTAGAACCCGTAGGAAGGGGAGTTGGCCAGCCTGAGGATGCGCGCCGACAGCACCTGGTCGGACGACACGATCCTGGCCATCTCCTGCACCGAGGATTTATCGTTGTCGGACAGGGAGTTCAGTTTGTTGATGACACCCGGCAGCGTGGGGAGGGTTCTGGTGTCCATGATGATTTTTTTCAGTTCATTCCGCTTTTCGTCCACCAGATTCTCCCATGGAACGCGTCAGGTAGTCGGCATAGATGTCGTAGAGCTTGGCCGTTAACGGATCCTGGCGCACCTTTTCAAAACGGCCGTCCAGATCCCGAAGGATCTCGTCGAGGCTTTGGTCCCCCTCTTCCCAGAGGGGATGTCCATGCACATACACGGATTGAATGTTCAGCTTGCCCAGCCGGGCGACGAGCGGCTCCGTCAATTCCGTGTCCTTGCCGCAGATGGGGACGCCGTTTGCCTGTTCGCTGCGAAAAACGTCCCTGGCGAGTATCATGCCCGCCGTGGCGCGTATCAGAGGTATTTTTTGCATGGAGATTATGGCCCTTGCCCCAGATGATTTTAACGTATGCTCATGATCCCGAACAAATCCAGGAGAAGCAATACTAGCCAAAAAGGGCCGTAACGTCAAACAAGTTCGTTACCCGGTGACGGATGCTTAGATCATACCAGACAAATGTGCATAGTTCGAGCGACAACTTGCAAAATTCGCTTCTCCTCCGCGGTGGCGCCCCGTGCGGCCAGACGCGGGAGGAAGCAATGCCGCACAGGGCGCTAGGCGATCACCTTCCGTTTGCCCACCCATACGACGCCGGTGCCGGTTTGCATGACGATCTTCCGCCCCAGGCGCCCCCCCACGTCCCAGGCCTTGATCGGTATGGCGTATTCATCCAGCAGTTGATTGGCCAGTATGACGTTGCGGTCGCCGATCATGAATATCTCGTTCCCCGTGTGGCTGCCGGTGACGTTCGCCCCCCCGAAGACCTTTGCCACGAGATGCTTTTTCTGGCACCCCAGGGAGAGCATCTTGTTCAGGAGCTTTTCCATGGCGATATTGCCGTAGCGGGGCGTCGCCAACCCTTCGCCGTTCCAGAGCGGCAGCATGAAATGGTTCATGCCTCCCACGCGCGCCACGGTATCCCACAGGCAGACGGAAACGCACGAGCCGAGCACGGTGCTGATCTGGAAATCGCGCACGTCGGCAAACAGGGCGCCGGGGAACAGGAAGTGCTTGTTGGGGGCGGCTTCGCTATCCATGCTTCTACTTCTCGCTGATCTCGTCGAACAGGAACAGGTTGCCCCCCTCGGCAAGCGTGGTGGGGTCGTCCTCGCCGGCATGGGGCGGGAGCGTGACCCGGAACAGCGCCCCCTGGCCGGGGACGCTTTCCAGGGCAATGGTCCCCTCCAGAAGTTCGGCCAGGGCCTTGGTGATGCTCAACCCCAGGCCCTGACCCAGGTGGGTGCGGGTCGTGCCGGTTTCCTGCTGGATGAAACGGTCGAAGATGCGTTTCTGGTCCTCCTCGGCGATGCCCACGCCCTGGTCCTGCACCTCGACGACGAGGCTGCCGTCCGGGGAAACGGCCAGGGAGACCCGGACGCCACCCCCTTCGTGGCTGTATTCCACCGCATTGGCCACCAGGTTGGAGAGGATGATCTGCAATTTTTCGGCGTCGGTGCCGAAGAGCAGGGCCGCCTCTCCTCCGGGCGGTTCCAGGCAAAGCTCCACGGATTTGCGGGCGGCGTTGTGCCGGAATGAATCCGTCACGTCCCGCGCCACCGTGGCGACGTTTACCCGGCTCAGGTGCGGATAGATCTCGCCCGACTCCAGTTCTGCGGCCATGAAGATGTTGCGGAGCTGGAAATCCAGGTTGCCCGCCTCCGAGCAGATCATGGACGCCAGCGCGCCAGCCTCGCTGCCTTCGGGGCCAAGGGCCGCTATCTGCCCCGCCAGTCCGAGGATGGCGTTGAGCGGGTTGTTGATCTCGTTTCGGATGTTGGAGAGGAAGTTGCTCTTGAGCGCCTCGGATTGTTCGAGCCGCCGGTTCATCTCCACCAGTTTGTGATGCACCACGCTCAGGTCGGAAAAGGTCTTGCGGCTCCGGGCAAAACGGTTGCTCAATTCCTGGATCAGTTCATCGTCCGTCAGATTCACGGCACACTCCTTTTTTTACTGGTATCCCAGCCCCGACTCGTCCCCGGTCCCGCCGCCGGCCCCCTCGGCGATGGGCGTCCGGTTCTTCACCGCGAAGACCTCGATGCCGGCCTTGGTCTCCAGGGGGCAGACGTTCTCGCAGATGCCGCAGCCGTTGCAGATCTCCTCCACCACGTAGGGTTCCTTGACCTTCGTGCGGCTGCCGTCCAGGCCCACCACCTCCACCTCCCGGGAGCGGATGGCCTTGGACGGGATGGGGCAGTGCTCTTCGCAGACAATGCAGTCGATCTTTTTGGCGAACGGCAGGCAGTGGTTCTTGTCGAACACCGCCTTGCCGATCACCTCGCGCTGCTTGGAACCGGCCGGCAGCCTGGGGATGGCCCCGGTGGGGCAGACCTGGCCGCACAGGGTGCAGTTGTATTCGCAGTACCCCAGGCGCGGGACGACCAGGGGGGTATAGATGCCCTCCAGGCCGGCCTGCCAGGCGGCGGGGTAGAGGGCGTTCTTCAGGCAGACCTTCATGCATTCGCCGCAGCGGACGCATTTGTTCAGGAACTCGTCCTCGTCGCGCACGCCGGGCGGGCGCAGCAGGCGCACGCCCCTCTCGGGCGGCCGGAAACGCGCCGGAACCGCCAGCAGCAGGCCGGCCGCCATGCCTCCCAGGAGCACCCGCCGCTCCGGCAGGAGCGGCCCGGCATCCTTGCGCCGGGGGGAGAGGCGGAACGAGATGCGCTGGTGGGGGCAGTGCAGCTGGCATTCCATGCAGAGGATGCACTCCTCCTTGGCCAGGAGGTCCCGGTCAAAGGTGGTGGGGCAGAGTTCGCGGCATTTCCCGCAATCGCCGCACAGGCCGGGGGGGATGCGCCTGAAGAGGGAGAAGCGCCCCAGCCACCCCAAGAGGGTGCCCAGGGGGCAGAGATTGCGGCACCAGTTGCGCTCCTCGAACCATTCCAGGGCGATGATCGCCAGGAGGAGCAGGGCCGAAAAGGCGGCCAGGGGGTAGAGGGTCTCGCGGAACGGGAGCAGGTAGGCGTGCAGCAGGTCGTAGGCCGGGGCAACGGCGTCGCGGCGTTCACCGATCACGCGGTAGAGTTCCACCCACCCCTCCCGCGCCGTGAGCCCCAGGAGGGGATAGAAAAAGAAGGTCAGCCCCCGCAGCAGGATGGCCATGGGGTCCAGCAGGCCGGCCAGGTTCAGGTTGAACAGGGCCGCCGCCAGGATCGGCAGCAGAAGCCAGTATTTCAGGTTGCCTTTGAGTGCGGCGATGGGCCGGCGCGTGCGCTTTTTGGGCGTCACCAGGTCGAGGACGGTCCCCAGCGGGCAGATCCAGCCGCAGAAAAAACGTCCCAGGAGGAGCGTGGCCGCCACCATCGCCAGGGCCGGCAGCAAGAGCCACGTCCAGGATTTGGCGGCCAAAAGAACGCTTGCCAGCACCAGGGGGTCTACCCGGAAAAAGGTGTTCACGGCGGCGTTGATCTCGTCGTGGCCGCGGTACTCGGTCTGGACGAACAAAAGAAGGAACAGGGCCAGAAAGGCCAACTGGCTGATGCGGGAGGAGGTCGGTTTCATGTCGTTACCTTGTCGGAGATGAAAAATCAGTGCGGTGAACCGTCTGCGGCGGTGCAGGGGCATGGCAATCGTAAAAGCTGAAAAAGCGTCTGCCACGGAGACGCAGAGATAAACGATGCAAAAGGTTCAGGCACTCTTGTCGCCTGACGCCCCTTTGCCACAGCCGGTTTGAGAATACTTACAACTCTGCGCTTTTCCCGGTGTCTCTGCGTCCCTGCGGCAGAAGTGTTGATTTCTGCTGCTCAGGCTCAATCACGAGCGCCACGTGATGGTGGCCGGGTTCCGCTTCGGCGGCCGCTGGTAGCGCAACAGCGGGTAGCCCAGCATCATGGCGTGGATCGGCAGGTGGCCCACCGGCAAATCCAGCGCCGTGCGCAGCGGCTCCCACTGGGAGGCCGCCAGTTGGAAAAAGCCGGCCCAGCAGGTGCCGAGGCCGAAGGAGGGGGCGATGATCTCCAGGTGCGAAAGCGCGATGACGGCGTCGGTCCCGGCCACAATGGACTCCTTGTGGGCGTATGCCACCACCAGGTGGGGGGCCTTGCGGCAGACCGGGTCGTTGCCCTTGTCCCAGGAGCGGATGATCCCCTCGAAATTGAAATAGGTGTTGATCGGCGCGTCCGAGACCATGACGGTGCGCATCCAGTCCACCGCCAGGCCGGTCAGGCGCCGCACCTCGGCGGTGTTGTGGACGACCAGCCACCGTATGGACTGGCTGTTGCCGCTGGAGGGGGCATAGCGCACGATATCCAGGAGCCGCTCAATGGTGTCGCGGTCCACCGGGTCGGGCCGGTAGTTGCGCACCGATCTCCGCATGCGCAGGTAGGCTGCCAGGCGTTCCGGGGCGATTTCGGCCTCGCCGGTCTCGTACGCGGCCGGGTCGAGGCGCGCATCCTCGATCTCCAGCGCGTTGGTCGGGCAGACCGCCACGCAGTGGCCGCACAGGATGCAGCGGGTCGGCCCGTCGGCCACGTAACGCGGCACTTCCCCTTCGGGAAGCCTGACGATGCCGAGGGGGCAGGCGGTGGCGCAGAGGCCGCAGCGGGTGCAGCGCTGGCTATGTATGGCGAGTTCCGGCATGGCGCGTTCCCAGGGATGTTCTCGAAAAATTCCGGCTGCCCGGTCCGCCGGGCATCAGACCCGCACCACCTTGATCCGCTCCAGGTCCATCTCGCCCAGGCCCCTCTTGTGGGCGGTCACGATGACCGGGATATCCGCCGGCTTGAGGCCGAACAGGGTGGTGGCGAAGGCGTCGGCGGCCACGATGTCGGTGGAGGCGATCACCTTGTTGAGCACCTTGACGTCGGCCATGCTGCCCCCCTGGGGCCCGTGGGCGGTCAGGATGCGGGTGGCGTCGATCACCGTCAGATGGCTCTTCATGCGGGCGTTGACATCCGCCAGGGCCTGGTCGAGGCTGCGGTGGATATAGCCCCGGTTCCCCCCCATGACCCCCATGATGTTCTTGAGGCCCATGGTGAGTTTGGAAAGGCCGTGGTGCTTGGCGATGGGGACATTGATGAAGACGTTGGCCGACAGCGCTTCGTCGTACAGTTCCCATTCCTTGAGGAACCGGCCGTTAAGGGCCACCTTTTTGAAGCGCTCCGGTTCGATCTGTTTGCATTCGACGTTCCTCATCCCCTTGAGCGCCCCTTCGATGCCGCTGTTGACATAGCAGCGCCGCGAGTCGTTGCAGGTATAGTCGAACACCTTGACCTTTTTCGCCCCGGCGGCCAGGCACTCCTCCACCAGCGCCCGCACCACCTGGGGATGGGTGTTGGCGGCGAATGCCGTCGAGCGGTCCCAGCCCATGTTGGGCTTGACCACCACCACGTCGCCCGCCTTGACGAACCGCCGCATGCCGCCGACGGCGTTGACCGCCTTGCGGGTGATGGCCCCGTAATCCTTGCCTTCAGCCACCGCCACCAGCGGCTGGTCCTTTGCCGCCAGGGCCTCCCTGACCAGGGCGGGGGCAAGGAGCGAGGCAGCGGCGGTTGTCTTGAGAAACGAACGTCTGTCCATGGGTGGAAACTCCTGTAGGATGCGTCATCAATGCTGCGTGAGGGTTCATTGTACGCCTGCGGGCGCAATTTTCAAGTATGCAAAATGTTCCGATCGTGAAAAAAGGGTGCAGGGCGGGGTGTCAGGCGCGGTATGCGGGAGGTTCGGTATGCAGGCGATGTTCCGCCAGCGCCGCCCCCCCCAGCAGGCCGGCGTCGTCCCCCAGTTCGGTCCTGAGGATCGCCAGCCCGTCGTAGATGCAGGGAAAGCAACGGCGGGACAACTCCGCCCGAAGGCCCGGGAGCAGGAGGTCGAAGCTGGCGGCTACCCCGCCCCCCACCACGACCGCCTCCAGGTTGAGGGTATTGGCCAGGCTCCCCAGGGCGATGCCCAGCCATCCCCCCAGCCGTTCGAAGGCGGTCCGGGCCCCGGCCACCCCCTGGCGCGCCAGGCCGGCCACCGCCTCCGCGCTCAGGTCCGCGGCAGAAGCGCCAAGCAGCTCCGCCGGGATCAACTCGCGCGCGGAACGCACCACGGCTCCGGCCGAGCAGTACTGTTCCAGGCACCCCCGGTTGCCGCAGGGGCAGGGCGGCCCGTCGGGGTGCACGGTGACATGCCCGAATTCCGCCGCAAACCCGCGTGTGCCGGTCCAGAGCCTGCCGTCCAGGATGAGCCCGCTCCCCAGGCCGGTGCCGATGGTGACCACCAGAAAGGACGACAGCCCCCTGCCGGCGCCGAAACGCTGCTCGCCCAGGGCAATGGTGTTGGCGTCGTTGCCGCAGGCCGCCGGGAGGCTGGTGCGCTCCTCCAGGAAGGACCCCAGGTTCAGGCCCTCCAGAGGGCGCATGTTGACCGAGGCGTGGATCAGGCCATCCCGGCCGATCAGTCCGGGCACCCCGGCGCCGATGGCTTTCACCGCGATGCCGCGGCCGGCGGCCCGGTCCCGCAACTCGGCGATGCTCGCCAGGAGGCGGGCGCAGAAAGCCTCCCGTCCCCCCTCGATCCCGCTGGCAAGGCGCCGCTGCTCGAGGATTGCGCCCGAGGCCGGGACCAGGGCGCAGCGCAGGTTGGTCCCGCCGATGTCGATACCGATGACGGCCGTTTCCACCCCCCTATGCCCCGGCCTTGATCTCTTCGGCCAGCCGGTCGTAGGTTTCCAGGAGCCCTTCGGGGATGACGCGGATGTCGCCCACCACCGACATGAAGTTGGTGTCGCCGTTCCAGCGCGGCACGATATGGATGTGCATATGGTCCTCGATGCCGGCCCCGCCCGCCTTGCCCAGGTTGATGCCCATGTTGAAGCCGTGGGGGCTGCACGCGCCCCTCAGCAGGTTGTGCGCCCGGCGTACCCCGTGCATGAGGTCCAGCAGTTCGGCGTCGGAGAGGTCGTTCATGTCGGACACGTGGCGGGCCGGGGCAACCATCAGGTGGCCGCCGCTGTAGGGGTAGCGGTTCATCATGATCAGGGCGTGCCCGCTTCGGGCCAGGACCAGCCGTTCCCGGTCGTTGTCCTCCTCCCAGGCCCTGCAGAAGATACATCCTTCCTGGGGGACGGCATTGTTGATATAGGTCATCCTCCAGGGAGCCCAGATCCGTTCCATGGCAGTTTCTCCTTTTTCGTCTCCCCTGGATTGTAGCAGCACAAACGCCCGAGGCAAATCCAAATCATCGGTTGCAAATAAAATATTTTTTTATCGCGCCGCATTAACTTCTTGACAAACGGTATACAGGAAGTCTATGGTTTTTTCACTTTAAGTAAAAGATATTGCCGATATAGCGGGAAATAAACCCCTGTTTTTTACTAAAAATAAAATCGGAGGATAAAATGGCCAAAACGACGGGAGCGCTGGAATACCATTCCAGCGGCAGAAAAGGGAAGATCGAGGTCATATCTTCGAAACCCTGTTTGACGTCCCGCGACCTCTCCCTGGCGTATTCGCCCGGTGTTGCCGAGCCCTGCCTGGAGATCGAGAAGAACCCCGAGGACGCCTACAAGTACACGGCCAAGGGCAACCTGGTGGCCGTTGTCTCCAACGGCACGGCGGTGCTGGGGCTGGGCAACATCGGCGCCCTGGCGGGCAAGCCGGTCATGGAGGGGAAGGGGGTCCTCTTCAAGCGGTTCGCCGATATCGACGTCTTCGATATCGAGCTGAACAGCGAGAATCCGGACGAGGTGATCCGCGCCTGCCAGCTTCTGGAGCCGACCTTCGGCGGCATCAACCTGGAGGATATCAAGGCCCCCGAGTGCTTCTACATCGAGGAAGAACTGAAGAAGACCATGAACATCCCGGTCTTCCACGACGACCAGCACGGCACCGCCATCATCTCGTCCGCGGCCCTGATCAACGCCCTGGAGCTGATCGACAAGAAGATCGACCAGATCAGGATCGTGGTGAACGGGGCGGGGGCGTCGGCCATCGCCTGCGCCAACCTGGCCATCTCCCTGGGGGTGAAACGGGAAAATCTGGTCATGTGCGACACCAAGGGCGTGATCTACCAGGGGCGCGCCGAGGGGATGAACAAGTACAAGGAGCGCTTTGCCGTGGATACGCCGCTGCGCACCCTGGAAGAGGCGGCGGACGGTGCCGACGTGCTCTTCGGGCTCTCCTCCAAGGGGGCCTTCACGCCGGAGATGGTGCGCAAGATGGCCGCCAATCCGATCATCTTCGCCATGGCCAACCCCGACCCCGAGATTACGCCGGAAGAGGCCCGTGCGGTGCGCGGCGACGTCCTGATCGCCACCGGGCGTTCCGACTATCCCAACCAGGTCAATAACGTGCTCGGTTTCCCCTTCATCTTCCGCGGCGCCCTGGATGTGCGCGCCACGACCATCAACGAGGAGATGAAGAAGGCCGCGGTCTTCGCCCTGGCGGAACTGGCCCGGGAGGAGTGCCCCGATTCGGTCTGCCGCGCCTACGGCAACGTCAAATTTTCCTTCGGCCGTGACTACATCATCCCCAAGCCGTTCGACCCCCGCGCCCTCTTGCGGGTGGCCCCGGCCATCGCCAAGGCGGCCATGGATTCCGGCGTGGCCCGGCAGCCGATTGCCGACATGGACAAGTACGTGGAACACCTGGAGTCGCTGCAGGGCAAGGCCAAGGAAACCATGCGCCTGATCATCAACAAGGCCAAGAGCGACCCCAAGCGGATCGTGTTCCCGGAAGGGGACAACGAGAAGATCCTTCGCGCCGCCCAGATCCTGATCGAAGAGGGGATTGCCCGGCCGATCCTCATCGGCAGCCGCGACAAGATCAACGCCAAGATGGAGGAACTCGGCCTGGATTTCAACGGCGGCGTGTCCATCATCGACCCCTCGAACTTCGATAAATCGGAAGAGTACGCCCAGGAACTGTTCAGCCTGCGGCAGCGCAAGGGGTTGACCCTCTCCGAGGCCCGGCGGATCCTGACCCGCAAGTCCCGCACCCACTTCGGCTGCATGATGGTGCGCCAGGGGGATGCCGACACCCTGCTCTCCGGCATCGACACCCACTATCCCGAGACCATCCGGCCGGCCCTGGAGGTGATCGGCAAGCAGGCCGGACTTTCCAGCGTGCACGGCCTCTACATGATGGTGTTCAAGAAGGGGATCTTCCTGATGGCCGATACCACGGTCTGCATCGAGCCCACCGCCGAGGAGTTGGCCGAGACCGCCATCCTTGCCGCGGAAAAGGCCCGGATGTTCGATATCGAGCCGACGATCGCCATGCTTTCCTTCTCCAACTTCGGGTCGGTCCAGCATCCCCAGGCCCTGAAGGTTAAAAAAGCGACGGAGATCGTCAAGGAAAAGGCGCCGGGGCTCGTCATCGACGGCGAAATGCAGTCCGATACCGCCGTGGTCACGGAGATCCTGCAAAAGAGCTTCCCCTTCGCCAGCCTGAAGGAAGCCGCCAACATCCTCGTCTTCCCGGACCTGAACTCGGGGAACATCTCTTACAAGCTGCTCCACCATCTCGGAGGGGCCGAGGCCATCGGGCCGATCCTGATGGGGATGAAGAAACCGGTCCATGTCCTCCAGCGCGGGGACGACGTGGATGATATCGTCAACATGGCGGCCATCGCCGTGGTGGACGCCCAGATATCCTGAGGTACCTGCGGAGCAGGGCAGCCCCGCCAGCAGGGGGCGTTACAAGGACGTTACAAGGCTGCGACAGCCGGGGCATACCTGCATGGCCATGCTCCGGCGGTCGTGTTTCCCGCCTGCCTCCGTCACGTTTTTGCTGGCCCCGACACAAAAACCACCGGCCGATCGCCGGTGGTTTTTGTGTTTGAATTTAAGGTGCGATGTGGTATTTTGACTCAGTTATGGCGATTTATACCTGTAAGCTCGGCGCATCCGACGGCAAAGTACAGTTCCGCGAACTCGAGGCGGATGAGCCGTCGATATTGCGCAAGAGCTTGGAAGATCAGGGTTTTTTTGTTTTTGAGGTAAAGCGGAAGCCGCTGCAGTTCCTTTTTGAGAAAGGGTTGAAGCGCCGTCGCATCGACAACCGCTCGCTTTTGACCCTGAACCAGGAGATGCTCGTCCTGATCAAGGCCGGCATGCCGATCATGCAAGTGCTCGATGCGATCCTGGAGCGGCATGAGGCGGGCAAGCTCAGCGAGCTCCTGCTCCAGGTGCGTGAGGACGTGAAGGGAGGGGCAGCGCTTTCGGCCGCCATGGACAAGCATGGCCAGGCGTTCCCGCAGTTGTACATCGCCTCCATCCGCGCCGGAGAGAGGACCGGGGACCTGCTCCGCACCATCCGGCGTTATATCCAGTACCTCAAGCGGGTTGACGCTATTCGCAAAAAGGTCGTCTCGGCGCTGTTCTACCCATCCATCCTCATCATTTTCGCATGTATGGCCATCACCCTGCTGCTGCTGTACGTGGTGCCCACCTTCAGCCAGGTCTATGCCGATGCCGGATCGCAACTGCCGGCGCCAACCCTGATGCTGATCAGCTTCACCGCGTTCCTGCGGCATTTCGCCCTGCTGGGGGTGCTGCTGGTCATCGGCCTGGTCGCCGCGTATCGCTCCTGGGTCGGCACGGAGTCCGGCCGCTACACGGTCGATCGTTTCAAGCTGACGATCCCGGTGGCGGGCGACGTCTTCACCAAGTATTCGGTGGCCGGCTTTACCCGTACCCTGGCAACGGTGCTCGGCAGCGGCATACCGATCATCGAGTCGCTCCGCATGTGCATCGGGACGCTCAACAACCGCTACATGGAAAAACGCCTCTTCGAAGCGGTCCGGTCCGTCGAGGAGGGGGGGCGGCTCTCCACGGCCCTGGAGCGGATCAATATCATGCCGCCCCTGGCGCTGCGCATGCTGGGGGTAGGGGAGGCGACCGGCGCGTTGGAGGATATGCTGATCGATATCTCCGATTACCTGGAAGAAGAGCTGGAGGAACGGATGCACGTCCTCACGACGGCCATAGAGCCCGCCATCATGCTGGTCGTGGGCGTTGTGATCGGGATCATCATTATTGCCATGTACCTGCCGGTATTCAAGATCGCCGGCACGGTGGGCTAGGAGCGGCAATGCAGTCGTACCGGCGAAGGAAGATCGGCACGATCCTGGTGGAGCGGGGTTCGCTCGCAGCGGATCAACTGCCGATCGTGCTCGATAAACTGGAGATCAGCAAGCTGCGTTTCGGCGAGATCTGCGTTCAGGAGGGCCTGATCAGCGAGGACGACCTGGCCCGTGCCCTGGCTGAGCAGTTCAACCTGGAATATGTCGATCTGGCCAGTTTCAAGCTGGACGAGGAGCTGCTCAACGCGCTGCCCCCCGACGCCCTCCACCGTTTCCGCTTCGTGCCGCTGGAGACGACGGAACATTCGATGGTCGTGGCCATTGCCGACCCCACCGACGTGGTCAAGCTGGATGAGCTCGAACTCCTGTTCGACCGCCCCGTGCAGATCCGTGTGGCGACGGAGTCTGCCATTTCCGCGCTCGTCAAGGCGGGGGAGGGGACGCGCCGGGTGCTGCGCGAGGTTTCCGAAGACTTCATGCTGCAACTGGTCAAGGAAACCGAGCGGGGCGAAGAGGTCCTGTCGGTGGAGAGCATCTCCGAGGACACGAGCCCGATCATCAAGCTGGTCAACAGCACCATCCTGGATGCGCTCAACCGTCGCGCCAGCGATATTCACATCGAGACCGGCCACGACGGCGTGGAGATCAAATACCGCATCGACGGCGTCCTGTACCGGGCCAACGAGCCCATTGACCTGCATTTCCAGGGGCCGATCATCTCGCGCCTCAAGGTCATGAGCGAACTGGACATTTCGGAGCGGCGCATCCCCCAGGACGGACGCTTCAAGGTCCGTTTCAGCGAGAAGTCCATCGACTTCCGCGTCTCCATCATGCCGAGCGCCCTGGGCGAGGATGCGGTCATACGCATCCTGGACAAGGAGAGCATCGCCAGCGACATGAAAGGGTTGTCGCTGGAGAACCTGGGGATCTGCGAACGGGAAGTAAAGCGCTTGCGCAGAAAGATCCGCGAGCCGTACGGCATGGTGCTGGTGACCGGCCCCACCGGCTCGGGCAAGACCACCACGCTCTACGCCGCCCTGACCGAGATCCATACGGGCGAGGACAAGATCATCACCATCGAGGACCCGGTGGAATACATGCTGCGCGGCGTGCTCCAGATCCCGGTCAACGAGAAGAAGGGGCTCACCTTCGCCAAGGGACTGCGTTCCATCCTGCGCCACGACCCGGACAAGATCATGGTCGGCGAGATCCGCGATTCGGAAACCGCCCAGATCGCCGTTCAATCGGCGTTGACCGGCCACCTGGTCTTCACCACCGTGCATGCCAACAACGCCTTCGACGTGATCGGCCGCTTCATCCACATGGGCATCGACCCCTACAACTTCGTCTCCTGCCTCAACTGCGTCATGGCGCAGCGGCTGGTGCGGAGGGTCTGCCCGAAATGCCGCCGCCCGGTCCGGTACGCCGACGATGTGTTGCGGGAGGCGCGGGTGGACCCGGAGTGCACGCGCGATGCCGTCCTGTACGAGGCCGTGGGGTGCGAGGAGTGCAACGGGACCGGATACCGCGGGCGGTCCGCCATCGTGGAACTTCTCGAATTCAACGACGAGATCCGGGACCTGATCATTGCCAGGGTGCCGGCCACCCAGCTCAAGCAGGCCGCCCGCGAGGCAGGGGTCATCTTCCTGCGGGATGCCGCCGTTGAAAAGATGCTTGCAGGAGAAACGACGCTCAAGGAGATCAACCGCGTTACTTTCGTGGAATGAACGAACGGGGATGCAAGTGACTGCCATGCTGTTTACCAAAACCTCTCTCGGAGTAGAAATCAGCCCGTCCGGCGTAGCCTTTGCCCTGGTGGGGGGCAAGGCCGCGGCGCCGCGCCTGGAGAGGGCGGCCTATGCGCCCCTGACTGCGGGCATTGTGCGCAGTTCGCTGCGCGAACCGAACATTCTCGACCCCCTGGCCTTTGTCGAGCGTTTGCAAAACGCCCACAACCTCCTGTTGCACCGTTCGAAGCGTCTTTCCCTCACCCTGCCGGATTCGGCCGGCCGGATCATGCTGCTGGACATGGAGGGGCGTTTCAAGAATCGGACGGAAGGCCTGGACATGATCCGCTGGAAGTTGAAAAAGAGCATTCCGTTCGATGCCGCCGACACCCATCTGGACTACCAGCTGCTGAAGATACGCGAGAACGGCGACATGGCCCTGCTCGTGGCCCTGGCCTCCCGTACGGTTGTCGGGCAATACGAGGACGTGCTCACCGCGGCGGGGTTCACGCCGGCGCGCATCGATTTCAACAGTTTCAATCTCTACCGGATCTTCGATCGCCGCCTGGCGCTTCTGGACGACTGCCTCCTCGTCTTCTTCCATAACAACGCCCTCGGCATCATGGTCTATTACAACGGCGTGCCCGAATTCATCCGGGTAAAGGAGCTTTCCGGGACGCAGGCCGTTGATAATCGCGTTTTCATGGAGATCACCAATTCTCTCCTGGTCCATCGCGAGCGCTTTCCCGAGCGGAATGCGTCGAATGTCTTTTGCATTGCGCCGCCCGACGTCGCATCCGTGTTCTGCAGCATGGTGACGGAAGCGGCCGGATCGGAAGCAACCCTGCTGGAGACGAAAACCGCGGTGACGCCCGGCGAAGAGGCACCGGGGGACCAGGAGTCGTTCTTTCTCTTTTCCGCCGCCATCGGGGCCGCCTTGAGGAGTCTGTGATGCGGTTCACCATCAACCTGGCAACCAGGACCTATGTGGACCAACGGCTCGTAAGCCAGGTCTGTTACGCCGCCATTGTGCTGCTCGTCCTCGTATTGTCGTGGAATTGTTTCGTCGCGTTCAGCAATCTCGGGGAGTTGCATCGTCTGAAATCGGATATCGCGACCTACGAGGGGCGTCTGAACAGCCGGCCCAAGGATGTCCCGGAACGGGAGTACACCCGCCTGCTGGCGGAGATCGGCTTCTTCAACGGCGTGATCGAACGCAAGGTCTTCAACTGGCTGGGGCTGCTGGAGCAGGTGGAAAATGCCACGCCTGAAGGTGTCGCATTGATCTCCCTGATCCCCGACACGAAGACCGGCGAGGTGAAGATCGAAGGGCGGGCGCATTCTTTTGCCAACCTCCGTTCCTATATGGAAAAGCTTTATGAATCCGCTGCCTTCGCCCAGGTGCTCCTCCTGTCGAACCATGATGTGACGATAAATGACAAGGCTCGCGGGGTTCAGTTCACCATTTCATGCAGGATGGCGTCGAAATGAATCAGGTTATCCTGGAAATAGTGCGCCAGAGGCGCCGCACGCTTACGGTTGTCCTGGCGCTGCTGCTGCTCAATATCGCGGTGCTCGTCGTTCTGAAGGGGTATCTGGCGTCTGCCATCAGCGATGCCCAGACCAAGTGGGGCGACCTGCGGCGCCGCGCAGCGGTTGCCGGGCAGAACGACGCCGGGACGATCTACCGCAGGGGCAAGGCGGACCTGGGACAAGTCAGGTCGCGCATCCCCCTCAAAAACCAGTTCCCCCGGCTCCTGGGGGGAATCTTCGATACGGCGGCTTCCGACAGCGTCAGCGTGGGGCAGATCAGCTACAAGCCCGTGACGGTGAAGAACGACCCCACGCTCCTCTCCTATGGCCTCTCCCTGACCGTGGGGGGGAGCTATGCCGCGGTGAAGAACTTTTTGGCGGACATGCAGAAAAACAGGGAACTGATCGTCGTTGACGGTATGAGCATGACGAACAATGACCCGTATGAAGAAAACGTCGTCATGAACCTCACCTTGACGGTGTACCTTCGGGAGGCCCCATGAACCGGCAACGGCTGATTCTGTTCATCCTGCTGATTGCGCTGGCAGCGGCCGTGACCTGGAGTTTTTTCGCCATGCCCCGCCCCAAGGTCGCCCCTGCCCAGAAGTCCGCTTCGGGGCAACGCGCCAGGGAGACGGCAGGCCGCCCAACGCCGGCGCCAGCCTTGCCGAGCGACAGCCGCATACTGAAGCTGGATCTCCTCAACCGTGAAACAGATGCTTTCAAGGGCTATCGCCGTAATATCTTCAAGCCGATATTCGTCGATGAGCTCAAGCTCATGCAAAAGAAAGCGGCCGCGCTCAAGGTGGTAAAACCGCCGCCCCTGCTGCCCCCGCCCCCTCCGCCACCCAGGATAACCCCGGCCATGACGGCCGCGGAATTGCAGGCGCAGCAAAACCGGCGCGAATTGGCCCAGTTCGTTTTCAAGGGATTTCTCGTCAAGGATAACCAGAAGACCATTTTTCTGACCAAAGATGGCGCCATTCTCCTGGTAAAAAAGGGGGATGTTTTCGAACGGCGTTACAAGGCGGCCTCGATTACCGACCAGGCCCTGACCATCAAGGTCACCGATTCCGGCGAGGAGATCGTCATACCGCTCATGGAGAACCTTTCACTCAAAGCCGTGCCTTAATTGTTTGAACACCGTTCCAGAGGAGACGCTACGGATGCGCTATCTGATCCATGTGACCATACCCTGCCTGCTTGGCGCCATGTTCCTGCTTCCCGGTTGTACGGGGGGGCGTCAGGCTTACAGCACGGGCGAAAAATTCGAGGCCGAAGGCAGATTTGAAGAGGCCATGTACAGCTATGCCGAAGCCTTTCGCAAAGAGCCCGAGATCGGCGAATACCGGGTGCGCTTCCTCAATGCCCGCGAAAAGGCCGCCGACAAATATTACAGAACCGGCGTCGCCCACTACAACGGCGGAAACTACGTGGCCGCGCTGGAGGCGTTTCAGAACGCCTACGGCCTCGATCCCGGCCGGGGTGTGTACAAGCAGCAGGTCGAGGCGACCACCCGCCTGAAGGATGCCCAGCTTGCCTATCAGGAAGGGGTTGACTTTGAAAAGGCCAACAAGCTGAAGGATGCCAATCGCGCCTTTCTGCAGGCGGTGGCCCTGCACCCGGACAACAAGGAGTACCAGGCCGCCTTGCGGCGCATGTCCGGCATGCGCAAGAGCAGGGTGGAAGGTTTCGAGCTGAACCTCAAATCAACCAAGCCGATCACCCTCAAGTTCAAAGACGCCAAGATCAAGGACGTCTTCAGCATCCTCACCCGGCTTTCGGGCATCAATTTCGTCTTTGACGATGGGGTGAAGGACCAGAACGTCACCATCTACATGGAAAACGGGACCTTTCAGCAGGCCCTCGAACTTCTGACCAACATGTTCAAGCTGGGGCGCAAGGTGCTGAACGAAAGCACCGTGATCATCTATCCCAAGATGCCCGACAAGGTCAAACAGTATGAGGATATGGAGGTGCGCACCTTCCATCTCAACTATCTGGAGGCAAAAAAGGCGATCAACCTGATCCGGGGCATGATGCAGGTGCGCAAGATCCAGGTCAACGAAGACTCCAATTCGATCATTGTCCGCGATACCAAGGATGTGGTCGATGTGGTGGACAAGATTCTCGACGCCAACGATGTCCCGGACCCCGAGGTGGTGCTCGATGTCGAGGTGCTGGAACTGAATGACACGAATGCCGAGAACGTGGGGCTGCTGCTGAGCAACTACAATGTGCAGATGGGGGTCTTTGCGCCGGACGGTACGCCGCTTTCGTCGTCGCTTTCATCGGCGACATCGGCAACGTCATCGACATCGACGTCAACGTCATCATCGTCGTTAGCCATCAGCAGCCTGATCCGCGCCTTTTCGGTAAACGGCTACGGCAGCTACGTGACCATGCCCAGCGCCACCTATAATTTCGGCAAGACCCTGGCCAGGGGCGAGGTTCTGTCCAACCCCAAGGTCAGGATCAAGAACAAGGAGAAGTCCAAGTTTACGGTCGGCACCAGGGTTCCGATCACCACCACCACCACCACGAACGCGACCACAAGCGTCAATGTCCAGTATGTGGACGTGGGGGTCAAGGTGAATGCCGAGCCGACGATCCAGCTCAACAATGAGGTCACCATAAAGCTGTCCCTCGAAGTGAGTTCCATCCTTACCACCGAGAAGGTGGGCAGCACGGACAGCGCCACCCAGGTCGTCACCATCGGCACCCGGAACCTGGAAACGGTGCTCAGCCTGAAAGACGGCGAGACCAGCGTCATCGGCGGCTTGATCTCGCGCACGAATACCAACGACAAGAGCAAGGTCTTCCTGCTGGGCGACCTGCCGCTCATCGGGCCGCTCATCTCCAGCTCCAACAGCAGCAAAGCCAAGACGGAACTGGTGCTGGCGATCACCCCGCGGCTGGTGAGGGGGGTCACCGTGCCGCAGGTTGACCTGTCCGCATTCATGTCCGGCAAGGAAGACGAGCCTTCCCTGGTCCGGCCGCTGGGAGCCTTTGAAGAGGAACCGGTCTTTGCGGCCGAGCCGAAGGTGTCGCCATCCCCGGCCACCCCCGCTGCCCAGGGACAGCTCCGCACCGGGCGTTCCCTTGCCCCGCCTGCACCGCCGGCGCCGCCATCGGCCGCCGAGAAAGAGCGCCAGGCAAAGGCCGCCGCCGACCAGGAACGCATGGCCGCCGAAAAGGCCGAACAGGAGCGACTGGCGCCGTTGCCCGCAGCATCGCCGGGGGCGGTGCCGGCACCTACTCCCGCCGCCCCCCTGGGAGGTCCCAATGGGGAGGCCGGGCAGGGGGGGGTGTCCGGCCGGGGGCTGATTCAGATCGTCGCGCCCGCCGCCATACTGGCCGGCCAGCAGTTCAGTATTGATGCAAAGGTCAGCCTTGTCCAGAACCTGGTCGGCACGCCGTTTGTCCTGACCTATGATCCGGCCAGCGTTGATTTTGTGTCGGCTGTCGAGGGGTCGTTTCTCAAGCAGGATGGAAAATCGACGATCTTCTCGGTTTCACCCGATCCGGAGGGCGGAACCGTGACGGTTACCATGCTCCGTCCTGCGGGGAGCAAGGGGGTTTCCGGTACCGGAACGCTCGCGACCTTTACCTTCAGGGCAAAGAAACAGGGGCAGGCCAATTTCGGGTTCAGCAACGTCAATTTCGTCACTGCCGATGGCGCGCCCTTTGACGTGGTGCCGTTCGTGAAGCCCGTTGCCATTCAGTAGGCTTTCAGCCGTGATGCCGAGCCGATTAACGGGATGCCGCGGGGTCAGCCTGATCGAGCTGATCGTGACGATGACCATTCTGGCGATACTGGCGTCGATCGTCATGCCGATGGTGCAAATGACTACCACCAGGTCCCGCGAGCTTGAACTGCACCACAACCTGCGCGTTATCCGCACCGCCATAGACGAGTACAAAAGGAGCTACGACAAAGCCATCACCGAGAGAAAGATGCTGCCGTCCCTGAATAAATCGGGGTATCCCGAAACGTTGCAGGAACTGGTGGATGGGTATGATTTCGGCGGCCTCTACTCGTACAAGAAGAAATTCCTGCGCAGGATACCGCCCGACCCCATGAACCCGCCCCCGCCGGGCGAAGCGCCGAAGTGGGGCATGCGGTCATACGCCGACAAGCCCGACTCCTCGATCTGGGGCGGCGAAGATGTCTACGATGTGTACACATTGAGTGAAGGAACGGCCATTGATGGGACGAAATACAAAGAGTGGTGAGAGGGGCGGGCGGTTTCGAACCCGCCGGGCCCTCGGTGGACCGCCGGACGATAACCGCGGCTTCACCCTGATCGAGCTGATGATCGTGGTCTCGATCATCGGCATTCTGGCGGCCATTGCCGTGCCCAACTACCAGTGGGGCATCATCAAGACCAAGGAATCGGTGCTGCGGGAGGACCTGTACAACCTCCGCTCGACCATCGACCAGTTCTACGCCGACCAGGGCAAGTACCCCGACTCCCTCGACGACCTGAGAACGAAAAATTATCTGCGCGGCATCCCCAGGGACCCCTTTACCAAACAGGATGACTGGGTAACCGTCCCGCCGCCGGCGGAGGCGACATCCGCTCCGTCGGGGGCCACGGCCGTGGCTGGAAGCGGCAGCGGAACCGCGCCCCAGGGCAATGTGTACGATGTCCACAGCAACTCGGACCTGGTGGGGAGCGACGGCAAACCCTACAAGGAGTATTGAGCGTTTACCCGACCATCCGCCCCTGGCGGCGGCATGCGATGTCCCGGACAACAAGATTTCCCACAGGTATGTACAATGATCCAACTGCATAACGTGTCCCTGGCCTACCAGAAGGACGCCACCGCCCTGAACGGCATCAACCTGCGGATCGAGAAGGGGGAGTTCGTCTTCCTGACCGGTCCTTCGGGAGCGGGGAAGACCACGCTGCTGCGCCTCCTGTACGGTGCGCTCACCCCCACCCGCGGGCAGGTCGTGATCGACGGCCAGAACGTCTCGCGCATGACCCCGTCCCAGATTCCCTTTCTCCGTCGCAGCGTCGGCGTCGTGTTCCAGGATTTCAAGCTGCTGCCCAACCGGACGGTCTTCGAGAACGTGTCCATCACCCTTGAGGTCCTCGGCTGGGGGAGGGCGGATATCGGCAAGAAGGTCATGCACGTGCTGAAGCAGATGGGCATGGAAAGCAAGATCAACCTGACCCCCCAGCGCCTTTCCGGGGGGGAGCAGCAGCGGGTGGCCCTGGCGCGGGCGCTGGTGAACGAGCCCAAGATCCTCGTGGCGGACGAGCCGACCGGAAATCTCGACGACGCCAACAAAAACCAGATCCTCAACATATTCAAGGAAGCCAATGTGCGGGGCACGACGGTCGTAGTAGCCACCCACGACCGGCGGCTGATCGACAATTGTCACAAACGGCTGGTAACCCTCAGCAAGGGAGAGATCGTTGAACAGGTGGAAAAAACAGGCGTCCCCGGCGAGTCAGCCTAACAAACGCCCCAATCTTGCCGGTGAAGGGTTCGGCGGCCGGCTGGGCTATTTCTTCAGCCGCGCCCTGACCAACATCCGGCAGAATATCTTCGTCAACGTGGTCACGGTGGGCACCATCACCCTGGCGCTTTTGATCGTTTCGCTGTTCCTCCTGGTGTTCGTCAACCTCGAGAATGCCGCGGAGAACTGGAGCGAACGGGTGCAGGTGACGGTCTATTTCGACCGGGAACTGGGCAGCCAGGAGCAGGCGGCGCTGCGCAGCAGGATCATGGCCCTGCCCGGCGCCGCACGCGTCAGCTACGTGTCTCGAGACGAGGCGCTCAAGCGCTTCACGGCCAGGCTCCGGGGGCAGGAAACCCTGCTGGAGGGGGTGCGGTCCGATATCTTGCCCACGTCGTTCGAAATCGCTCTTAAGCGGGCCAACCGGGAGACCCGCGGGGTCGAGGCCTTTGTCGCCTCCCTGAAGGCCATCCCGGGCATCACCGAGATGCAGTACGGCGAAGAGTGGGTCCGGCGCTTCAATACGTTCCTCAACTTCATGCGGCTGGTCGGGGCGCTCCTGGGCGGCTTTCTGGTGGTCGCGGTGCTGTTCATCGTGTCCAACACCATCAAGCTGACCATCTACTCCCGCCGCGATGAGCTGGAGGTCATGGCGCTGGTGGGCGCCACCCGCTTCTTCATCAAGGCCCCCTTTCTGATCGAAGGGGTCATCCAGGGGGCGGGGGGAGCGCTGATCGCCGTCGGCCTCTTGTGGGGGCTGTACGAGGGATTTCTCCACAACGCGGGGAGCTTCCTGACCTTCAACCCGGCTACCTCGGGGCTGGCCTTTCTCCCGCTGGAATATTGCGGCGGCATTGCCGCGGCCGGCATCCTTCTCGGCCTGATCGGCAGCCTCACCTCTCTCAAGCGTTTCATCACCGTCTGAGCAATGATCCGACTGATATGCATACTGCTGATCCTCGCTACGGCTTCCCCGGGGTGGGGTGAAAGCCCCAGGGACGAGTTGAAGGGGGTCAAGCGGGAGATCAAGGCGAAGCGGCAGCTCATCACCAAGACCCGCAAGGTTGAGGCCGTCGTCTCCACCGAGTTGCAGGAGATCGATCGTTCCCTGGAACGGAAGATAGCCGACCTGGGGAATCTCGACCGCGACCTGCGGAGTGTTGAATCGAATCTCGGCCGCACCGGGCAGGCGATTACGCAGGTTACGGAGGAAACCAACCGGAAGAAGCGGGAGATTGAGCGGCGCCTGGTCTCGCTGTACAAGGCGGGCGAACTGGGCGCGCTGCGCATGTTCTTCTCCGCCGAGTCGTTTCCCCAGATGGCGGAGAATATCCGCTACATGCGTTCCATTCTGGAGAATGACAAAAAGATTTTTGCGGAGTATAATGCAAAGATTGAGGAGTTGCGCCGGCTGAAAGCCTCCCTGGAACAGGACATGACCAGGAAGGAGCGCATAAAGAGCGGCATTGCCTCCAAAAAACACGAGATAGAAGAGGAAAAGAGCAAGAAGTTCGCCTACCTGGTCAAGGTGCGTCAGGACCGCAAGGGATATGAGGCCTCGCTCAAGGAGCTCCAGGCCAATGCCTCCCGCCTGCAGGCCATGGTCGAACGCCTTGAGGCCCTGAGCCGGAGAAAACTGTCATCACGCCATGAAAGGCCGGGGAGCAAGCTCAAACCCCTTCCGGAACTGCCGCCGGTGCCGGATCGCGGGTTCGCCTCCCAAAAGGGGCGCATGGCGCTGCCCGTCCGGGGCAACGTGATTGAGACATACGGGAAACACAAACACCCTGAATTCAACTCCTATACCTTCAGCAAAGGGCTCTCCATCGCCGCCGGCGCCGGCACGGAGATCAAGTCGATCTACGACGGCAGCGTGATCTTTGCGGATTATTTCAAGGGGTACGGCAATATGGTCATCGTCGACCACGGGGGGGGCTATTTCAGCCTCTACGCCCACGCCTCCCGGATCACGAAGAAGGTGGGCGCCGAGGTAGCCAGGAACGAGACGCTCGCCACGGTCGGAGACGTGGATTCCGCCAAGGGGCCGATGCTGTACTTCGAGATCAGATACCAGGGCAAGCCGGTGGACCCGGCGGCCTGGGTGCGGTAAAAAACGATATTCAAGCGATATTCATACACACGGAGGCACAAGATGTTCACAACCGGCAGCAAAAGGAAGAAGGTGGCGTTCGGCTTCGTACTCGTTGTAACCCTTCTCGTGATCTTCATCGGCGTCAGCACGCAGCGGCACGCAGCGGCCGAGGGCAAGGGGAGCGACTACGAATCCATCGAGCTCTTTACGGACGTCATGGCGATCATCAAGAAGAGCTATGTCGACGAGGTTGACACCAAGAAACTCATCTACGGCGCGATCAACGGCATGCTGGCGTCCCTGGACCCCCACAGCTCCTTCATGCCCCCCGAAACCTACAAGGAGATGAAGATCGACACCAAGGGCGCGTTCGGCGGCCTGGGGATCGAAATCTCCATCAAGGACGGCATCCTGACCGTTATTTCGCCCATCGAGGATACGCCCGCCTTCAAGGCCGGCATCAAGGCCGGCGACCAGATCCTCAAGATCGACGACAAGTTCACCAAGGACCTGAACATCAACGAAGCGGTCAAGCGGATGCGCGGCCTCAAGGGGACCAAGGTCGTCCTGACCATCATGCGGGACGGTTTCGAAAAGCCGCAGGAATTCACGCTGGTGCGCGACATCATCCAGGTCAAGAGCGTGCGTTCCCGCCTGCTGGACGCGGGATACGGCTATGTGCGCATCTCCCAGTTCCAGGAGAAGACCGACGAGGATCTCTCCAAGGCCCTGAAAACCCTCAGGGATGAGAACAAGGGCGATCTCAAGGGGCTGGTCCTCGACCTGCGCAACGATCCCGGCGGGCTCCTCGACCAGGCGGTCCGGGTGGTGGAGCACTTCATACCGGAAGGCAAGATGGTCGTGTACACCGAAGGGCGTGAAAAGGATTCCAAGATGCAGTTCACGGCCAAAAAGGGCGGCAAGGAGTCGAACTATCCGATCGTCGTGCTGATCAACGGCGGCAGCGCGAGCGCCTCCGAGATCGTGGCCGGAGCGTTGCAGGACCATAAACGGGCCATCATCATGGGAACCCAGAGCTTCGGCAAGGGCTCGGTCCAGACCATCATCCCGCTCTCGGACGATTCCGGCCTGCGCCTCACCACGGCCCGGTACTACACCCCCAAAGGGCGCTCCATCCAGGCCAAGGGCATAACCCCCGACATCACGGTCGAGCGTCTGGAACTGCCCAAGGAGACCGGTGAGAAGAAGGAGTTCATGCACATCCGCGAGAAGGACCTGGAGCACCACTTCGAAAACGAGGACAAGAGCGACCAGGGCGCCGTCAAAAAGGACGAGAAAAAGGACAAGGAAAAGAGCGGCCAGCAGAAACCTGAAGACGCCCTGAAGAACGACTACCAGGCCATGCGCGCCCTTGACCTCCTCAAAGGGTGGGACATCCTGAAAACCATGGGGACGGACAAGTAGGCCGCCTTCCCCGGGGTGCCTGCCGACAGGGCACTCCGGGGAAGGTGGGCGTCCCGCCAAATCCGCTGTGACCAAACCCACCAACAAACGATACAAGCAGAAACCGGGCGGCGGTGGCCGTATCGCCGCCCTGGCCGTACTGGCGGTGGTCCTGCTCGCCGTCGGCCTCTATTGGCTGATGCCCCGCGGGCGGGGCAATGCCCCCGTTCATCCCCCCCAGCCTCCCCAGCATGCAGAGAGCCCCGCGCCCACCGTGAAACCGGAAGCGGTCACTCCCGCACCGTTGGCGACGCCGTTACCCGGAATATCGGCCACGGCTGAAAAGGCTCCTCCCCACGAAACCGCCACCGGAGCAGAGGGCGCCAAGCCGTCAACCAAGGGCCCGGAAGGCGCTCACGGGCAGCTCGCGGTCATCATCGACGACATGGGGACCAGCGTGCAGGAGGCGCGTGCGCTGGCGGGCATTGGCCTCCCCCTGACCTTTTCCATCATCCCCGGTCTGCACAGCGACCGGGAGGTGGCCGCCTTTGCCGCCCGCTCCGGAATCGAGACCATGATCCACGCGCCCATGCAGTCCAAGGGGTGGCCCCAGCGCAGGCTCGAAGCCAACGGGCTCCTGATCGCCATGGATGACGACGCCATCCGCGAACATCTCGGCGACTATGCGAGCCGGATTCCCACGGCCATCGGCGTCAACAACCACATGGGGTCCGAGTTCACCGAGCACGAGGACAAGATGCGGGTGGTGCTGGGGGTGCTGAAGGGGAAGGGGCTGTTCTTCATCGACAGCGTGACCACCCCCCAGACGGTGGGGCTGCGCCTGGCCCGGGAGATGGGGGTGAAGACGGCGAAGCGGAACGTGTTCCTGGACAACGAGCAGAACGGCGCCTATATCCGCGGGCAGCTCGCCCAGGCGGTGCGGCTGGCGCGGAAGAACGGCTCGGCCATCGCCATCTGCCACCCCCACCCGGCAACCATAGCCACCCTCACCGAGACATTGCCCACCCTGGCCGGCCAGGGGATCACCCTGGTGCCGGTGTCGCAGTTGGTGCGGTGACAGGCACATTAATTTCAGCACTTGACATATTCTGATTGCCTCCCTAATGTAGTATTGAACACTACATTGGAGGTTTTATGCAAACTGTGCGTGCGGTCGATGCCAACCGTCAGTTTTCCAGCGTCCTCAAGCAAGTGTCACAGGGCGAAGAGTTTCTGGTGATCTCGCGCGGAAAGGCTGTTGCGACCATCTTGCCGGTACGGAAGGCCGACAGTTCCCATTGTGCGGCGCGGAAACTGCTGCTCGCCCGCCTGGCCGGTCAGAACGTGACGGGTTGCCGCACCTGGACGCGTGACGAACTGTACGAGCGCACCCCATGAGGGTTGCCATCGACACCAATATCCTTGCGTATGCCGAGGGTGTCGGTGACATGGCCCGGCGTGACGCCGGTCTCGACATCCTGACGCGGTTGCCGGCCGAGAACATCGTCCTTCCCGCCCAGGTGCTGGGTGAGCTTTTTCGTGTTCTGACCGGCAAGGCGGGGTGTGCTCCTGACGATGCCCGGTCCCGCGTTCTGCAATGGGCCGATAGCTTCGAAGTTACGGACTCCACCTGGTCGGCCTTCCAGTCGGCTTTTGATCTCACCGTCGATCACAACCTCCACATCTGGGACGCGCTGATCCTCGCCGTCACCGCGGAAAACCGTTGCCGAATTCTCCTGTCCGAAGATATGCAGCACGGTTTCACCTGGCGCGGGACAACGGTAGTGAATCCGTATCTCACGCCGGCCCATCCGCTCCTCTCCCCAATGTTGTCCTGATTTGACCTAAGAAAAACATCAAGTGTGGGGGACAAAGACTTATGTAGTGGCAAAATGTCCTATGTCAAGGGAGGCCCCGACGGACTCTCTTGAGAATCAGGCAGCTTCTTGTTGAGTAGCCAGCAGCATTGATGGTGGTTCTAAATCACCAGAAAGGATCAATAACTCCGCCGCAGATCGTTTCACTTGGGCGTAATATGTGAGTGTTTTACGGTACTGCGTTATTCGCCCTATCTACAATCTTCTTTCTACCCCACCCAACGCCAAATCTCAATGCAATTTCAATATGTTAATTACTGCGCTTAAAATCCATACAGGGGCGCCGTTTGTGTCGTTTTGACACAGAAAAAAGTCATACCACCTGGTGTTTACACCTTTCGATGGCATGTGTGGGTGTGCGACGGGGCAGGCGAGGAAAGTGTATGCATGATAATAGAATAACAAAAAATTTATTTTGCATTAACACGATAAATTCAGCATAATAATAATCATATTTTGTATTGTATGAGGTTTAAAAATGATAGAAGACCAGCAGCTCTCTTTGCTCGGAACACGCCTTCGCTCTGAACGAATCAGGAAAAACGACTCTCAAGCCGCATTCGCTGCCAGAATCGGGGTCAGTATACCGACGCTCCGTAAAATGGAAGCGGGGGATGATTCAGTCCGGATCGGGCACTGGGTCCAAGCCCTCAAAGTACTCAACCGCGATAAGGATATGGACATGATCCTGGCTCCAAAGGAAGACCTCTTTGCCAAGTTTGACAGGTTGAACACCCCTTCCCGCAAACGGGCTTCCAAAAAGACGGCATAGGAGGAAACCCGGGTATGATGTACCATCTGAACATATGGTCACGCCTGATCGGTGAAACGCTGGCAGGGGAGATGGTCTGCGAGATAGATGACCATGGCTTGGCGCGCGGAGCATTTCGCTATTCCCAGAGCTTTCTCGAGCATGCGAATGCTTTTCCCCTGGACCCGGTGGCGCTGCCGCTCCAGCAGGAAAGCTTCGAATTCCGCCATCCCGGCGTAGCGAAGGTGTTTGAGGACAGCTTGCCGGACGATTGGGGACGCAAGCTCTTGATACGCAAACATGGGATTCCCCGGCAGAGGCAGAACGTGCCTGTCTTGCTGGACGCTCTTGGCAGTTCGGCTCTGGGCGCCCTTGCCTTTTCCCGGCATGAAAAAGCTGATCCTCTGTTTAAAGCCCCGTCAGTTATCAGCCTCTCGACGCTTCTCGATGAGGCGGAGAAATTTGAACGTGGCGAGACACGGGATGTGGAGATATCAATGCTGCTGAGCGCAGGGAGTTCCCCTGGCGGAGCGCGCCCCAAGGCATTGGTATGCGACGAGGCGGCCGGAACCCAGTATATCGCCAAGTTCCCAAGCGTAAAAGATATGGTCAATGTGGTCAGGATCGAGGCTGCCACCATGTCGCTCGCCCGAAAGGCAGGGCTTGTTGTTCCGGACATGGTTTTGTCGCCCTGCGGTCACCGTGACGTATTGCTGGTCGAGCGTTTCGACATTGTTCCGTCCGGGCGCCGTCACATGATCAGCATGCAAACCCTGCTCAATGCAGAAGGTTATTATGTCGCGCGGTATAAACAACTGTTGGATATGGTGCGGCAGTTCAGTGCCGAGCCGGCCAAGGATTCGGAGGCATTGTTCAGACAGATGGTATTTAACGCCGTCATCGGCAACACCGACGACCATCTGAAAAATTTCTGGATGACGTATGGGGTTGGCGAGGGGTGGAGGCTCTCACCTTCATTCGATCTGGTGCCGAATATTGGACAAAGGGATGAACACGTCCTGCTCTTTGACCTTGATCCTTATAACCCGGGCCGGGATAAACTGGAGAAGTTAGGACGTTCCTGGGGGATAAGCCTGCCCGGCACAGTCGTCGGGCAGGTGTACGAGGCGGTCTCGACATGGCGGGAGGAGTTTGCCTCTCATGGGGTATCCGCAGATGACATGGGCCGTTTCAAAGAAATCGACCGGAACCTCTCCGAGGTTTGAGGTTATTCCACACGCCGCTGGTTTGTCGCCGATATTCTGGATATCTGTTGTACCAGGGTAAAGATAAAAAGGGGGACAGCTTGCAAGCTGTCCCCCTTGTGCGCTCGTAATGGAGCGGGAACCGTGATTCGAGGTGCCGGGTCCGGCCTCAGATGTTCTTCAGCAGATGCCCCAGCTTGGCCTGCTTGGTCTTGAGGTACTTGCGGTTCTTGTCGGTGGCGACGGCCTCGATGGCGACCCGCTCCACGATGTCGATGCCGTATCCCTGCAACCCGATGAGCTTCTTGGGGTTGTTGGTCAGAAGCCGGATCTTGGTGATCCCCAGGGCCAGGAGGATCTGGGCCCCGATGCCGTAATCCCGCAGGTCGGCCTTGAAGCCGAGCTCCAGGTTGGCCTCCACCGTGTCGCGGCCCCGGTCCTGCAACTCGTAGGCGCGGAGTTTGTTGATCAGGCCGATGCCGCGCCCCTCCTGGCGCATGTAGAGGATCACCCCCTTGCCCTCCCGTGAGATCATCTCCATGGCGCGGTGCAGTTGTTCCCCACAGTCGCAGCGCTGGCTCCCCAGGACATCTCCGGTCAGGCACTCGGAATGGACCCGCACCAGCACGGATTCGCCCTTTGCGAACTCTCCCTTGACCAGGGCGATGTGATCCAGCTTGTCCACGTCGTTTTCAAAGGCAATGGCCCGCCATTCGCCGCCGTAGACCGACGGCAGATGAGCTTCGGCCACGGTGCGCACGAGGCGTTCGTGCCGCAGCCGGTAGGCGACCAGGTCGGCTACGGTGCAGATCTTGATGCCGTGTTCCTTGGCGAACTTCTTCAGTTCCGGCATGCGCGCCATGGTGCCGTCGTCGTTCATGATCTCGCAGATGACCCCGGCCGGCCGAAGCCCTGCCAGGCGGGCCAGGTCCACCGAACCTTCGGTCTGCCCCGACCGGACCAGGACCCCTCCCTTGCGGGCGCGCAGGGGGAAGATGTGGCCGGGGCTGACCAGGTCGTCCGGGGTCGCGTTGTCGGCAACGGCGGTCAGGACGGTGTGGGCCCGGTCGGCGGCCGAGATGCCGGTGGTGACCCCGTGCTTCGCCTCGATGGAGATGGTGAACGCCGTCTCGAAGGGCGAGGTGTTGTCACGCACCATGGGCCGCAGGTTGAGTTCATCGCACTTCTCGGCCGTCATGGTGAGGCAGATCAGGCCGCGCCCGTACTTGGCCATGAAATTTATCGCTTCGGGGGTGACCGCCTCTGCCGCCATGGTCAGGTCGCCCTCGTTCTCCCGGTCTTCGTCGTCGGCCAGGATGACCATCTTCCCCTGGCGGATATCCTCGATCGCTTCTTCTATGGTTGCAATGGACATGTGAACACTATTCCTTTCCGCTTACAAAAATCCGTTTTCCGCCAGCGCCTGCATGCTCAACCCGGTTCCTTCCGTCCAGGGCTGTGCCAGCCGCTCGATATATTTCCCCAGGATGTCGGTCTCGATGTTGACCGCGGCTCCCGGCGCCAGGTGCGCCAGGGTGGTTTTCTCGAAGGAGTGGGGGATGATGGTGACGGTGAACCCTTCTCCGGTTACCTCGTTCACGGTCAGGCTGATGCCGTCGATGGCCACCGATCCCTTCCGGACCAGGTAGCGCCCGAACCCGGCCGGGAGGGTGAAGGCCATGACATGGTATCCCGAGGTCCGTTCGACCCGCGAGAGCGTGCCGCAGCAGTCCACATGGCCGGTCACCATGTGCCCCCCCAGGCGGTCGCCCAGGCGCAGGGCACGCTCCAGGTTGACCTTGTGGCCGGTTTGCAGGGCGGCAAAGGTGCTCCGGGCGATGGTCTCCGGCGAGACGTCGAAGGTGAGGACCGTGCCGCTGACCGCCGTGACCGTCAGGCAGATGCCGTTGACCGCTACCGAGTCCCCCAGGGCGATCTCGTGGACGGGGAGGGCGGTGGCGATGCCGAGCACCGCCGCCGTGCCGCTGCGCCTGAAGGCGGCGACCGTGCCCGTATCCTCGATCAGGCCGGTGAACATGGTGCTTCTCCCGGCCAGGCATGGATGACGATGTCCTGGCCGCTGCGGGCGACCTGGCCGAATTGCAGTTTGACCGCCTGGTCCATGCTGGTGATCCCGCGCAGGGTGAAGGGGGCGAACCCGTCGCTGCCGATGATCTTGGGGGCCAGGAAAAAGACGAACTCGTCGATGACGCCGTTCTGCAGCATCTCTCCCGCCAGCCTGCTCCCCCCTTCGAGGAGGATGGATTGGATTCCCCGTTTGCCGAGTTTCTGCAGGAGATCGACCATGGAAACCCGGCCGTCGTATTCGTCGCAGACGATGACCGTCGCGCCCTGCTGGAGGTAGCGCAGGTGTACCCGCGGGTTGCTCTCGGTGGTGGCGATGATGGTGTCGTGGGCCATGTCTTCGCTGAGCACGCCCACGCTCTCCGGCGTCCGCAAACGGGTGTCCACGATGATCCGGAGCGGGTTGCGCCCCCTGACGTGGCGTACCGTCAACTGGGGATTGTCGGTTATGATCGTATCGACGCCGACCATGATGGCGTCGTTCGCCGCCCGCAGCCGGTGGGTATAGCGCCGCGAATCCGTGCAGCTGATCCACTGGGATTCGCCGGTGACGGTGGCGATGTTGCCGTCCAGGGTCATGGCGCATTTGTAGGTCACGTAGGGGAGGCCGGTGGTGACGTGCTTGATGAAGGGGCGGTTGATGGCCCGGCATTCCGCCTCCATGAGGCCGTGCTCCACGATGATGCCGGCCTTGCGCAGCATGGCGAAGCCCTTGCCCGCCACCTGCGGGTTGGGGTCCACCATGCCGGCGACCACCCGGCGTACGCCGGCGGCGATGAGGGCCTCGGCGCAGGGGGGGGTGCGGCCGGTATGGCTGCACGGCTCGAGCGTTACATAGACGTCGGCGCCGTGCGCCTCGGTTCCGGCCATGGCCAGGGCGTTTATCTCGGCGTGGGGCTCGCCGGCCTTTTGATGCCACCCCTCGCCGACGATGCGGCCGGCCTTGGCGATGACACATCCCACCGCCGGGTTGGGCGACGTCTTGCCGATCCCCTTGCGGGCCAGGGAGAGGGCACGTTTCATATGGCGCTTGTCGTGTTCACTCATTTCTTGAGCAGCTCCTGTAACTCCTGCATGAATTCGCCGATGTCGCGGAACGAACGGTACACGGAGGCAAAGCGGACGTAGGCGACCTCATCCATGCCGTGCAATTCCTTCATGAGCCATTCTCCGATGGTGGTGGTGGATATCTCCCGCTCGGAGGACTCCTGCAGCTTGCTCTCCAGCCGGTCCACCAGGCGTTCGATCTCGTCCACGGATATGGGGCGTTTTTCGCAGGCCTTTTTGATGCCGGCGATGATCTTCATCCGGTCGAACGGCTCGCGGCGGCCATCCTTTTTGCATACCTGGGGAAGCATTTCCTCGATGCGCTCGTGGGTGGTGAAACGCTTGGCGCATGCTTCGCACTCCCGGCGCCGCCTGATGGTCGCCCCTCCCTTGTCGGGGCGCGAGTCAACGACCTTGCTGTCGGGATTGCCGCAAAAAGGGCATTTCACGGTCCGGCACCTCCGTTGTTGTCCGTAAAATGCACCGTGCTGATGCCGCTTTCGGTGATCATCTCCCGGGCGAGTTCGTCGGCGTATCCCTCGCCGTAGACGATGGCGCGGATGCCCGCGTTGATGATCATTTTGGTGCAGATGATACAGGGCATGGTCGTGCAATAGAGGGTGGCGCCGTCGATATTGATGCCGTGACGCGCGGCCTGGATGATGGCGTTTTGTTCGGCGTGCAGGCCCCGGCACAGTTCGTGGCGCTCGCCCGAAGGGACGCGAAGCCGTTCCCTCAGGCAGCCGGTGGCGTCACAGTGGCTGATGCCGGAGGGGACGCCGTTGTAGCCGGTGGCAAGGATGTTGCGCTCTTTGACGAGTATCGCCCCGACCTGTCGGCGCAGACACGTGGAACGTGTCGCAACCAGGCGGGTGATGTCCATGAAGTACTGGTCCCATGATGGGCGGGGCATAGATGAGGTCTCTTTGCACAAAAGGTTTAATTAAACAAATTACTCCAATATGTGAATGAGGTCAACAGGTAAGCAGAGGCAAGGCAAACGGACGCCGAGGAAGTCGGTTTGGCCGGGAGTTCCCCCTGCGTGGACCTGTGCACATATGTGCTGCGGGTGAAGGTCTTGCAATTTTATCGGGTGGATGGTAGTATTTAGCAGTCGAGGTCCGAGAGTGCCAACCCATTCGGACCGGCGCATCGTAAATCATTGGTAGGAGAGCGGATATGGTTACACGTCTTCCGGTTGTAGCCGACAGTTTGACCCTGTATCTTTCCGAGATCAGAAAGTTTCCCCTTCTCTCGGAGGAGGAGGAGCACCGTTTTGCAGTGCGGTTTTTCGAGGAAAAGGATCTGGAGGCGGCCCATGCGCTGATCACGGCAAACCTGCGTTTCGTGGTCAAGGTGGCCGCGGAATACCGCCATTATGGGATGAAGATGCTCGACCTGGTCCAGGAGGGGAATATCGGCCTGATGATGGCGGTGCGCAAGTTCAACCCCTATAAGGGGATTCGTCTGATTTCCTATGCGGTCTGGTGGATACGGGCCTATATCCAGAATCACATCGTCTCCGCCTGGAGTCTGCTCAAGATCGGCACCACACAGGCGCAGCGCAAGCTGTTCTTCAAGCTGCGGGAGGCGCGGGACGCCATTCGCCGGCTGGGCGACGGGGAGGACGATCTGCACGCCACGGCGCTGTCGCTGAACGTGACCGACCAGGAGGTCGTGGAGATGGAGCAGCGCCTCCACGGGGAGACCTCCCTGGACGCCGAGATTCCCGGGGGCGACGGCTTCACGCTGCTGGAGAACCTGGCGGACGACCGGATGAACCAGGAAGAGGCGTTGTCCGAATTCCAGGAGGGGCAACAGCTCCGCCGGCAGGTGGCGCATGCCGTTGCCGGGTTGAACGAGAAAGAGCGCTTCATCGTGGAAAAACGGATCAGTGCCGACGAACCGCTGACCCTCCAGGAGATCGCCACCCATTTCTCCATCTCCCGGGAGCGGGTACGCCAGATCGAGGAGGCTGCGTTGAAGAAGATGAAGACAGCCCTTCTCCCCGTGCTCAGCGCCGCCTGACGGCGCGTCCCGGGGTGGGATGCTATCCCGGCTTCAGATGGAGTCGGGATAAATTTTTTCTGCAGATTAAAAAAGCGCTTGACTTTGTCGGCGTGTTTCTATAAATAAACAAATTCTGTTTTCGCGATAAAAGAAACAAGTGCTGGCGTAGCTCAATTGGTAGAGCAGCTGACTTGTAATCAGCAGGTTGCGGGTTCGAGTCCCATCGCCAGCTCCAGCGGAATCATTGAATTCGGAATTTAGCACCGTTCTCCCTGGAGGGATTCCCGAGCGGCCAAAGGGAACAGACTGTAAATCTGTCGTCGTACGACTTCGGAGGTTCGAATCCTCCTCCCTCCACCATACAATCATCGGAAGCCGGCAGCAGGATGTGAACCCAGGAGACTAAGGTCGCTTGAACTGGTCAGGATCGGGTTGGATGGTTTCCAAATATCTTCATCTGGTAGCGCGGGAGTAGCTCAGTTGGCTAGAGCATCAGCCTTCCAAGCTGAGGGTCGCGGGTTCGAGTCCCGTTTCCCGCTCCAGTTTATGCCCACATAGCTCAGGAGGTAGAGCACTTCCTTGGTAAGGAAGAGGTCTCCGGTTCGAGTCCGGATGTGGGCTCCATTTCTTTTCGGCAACACCAAACCAATTTGCGTGCAGGTAGACAAAACAAAAGGGAATAACTGAGGAGGGCCTGTTATCATGGCGAAGGCGAAATTCGAGCGTAATAAACCGCATGTAAACATCGGCACGATAGGTCACGTTGACCACGGCAAGACCACGTT
>Ga0207857_1000047_pt1 | contig 41177 bp, 35 predicted proteins | sample LuqExpMetageno22_FD_187780 | JGI IMG/M metagenome (GOLD analysis project Ga0207857, IMG submission 187780) | Tropical forest soil microbial communities from Luquillo Experimental Forest, Puerto Rico - Sample 22 (SPAdes) | ecosystem: Environmental > Terrestrial > Soil > Tropical forest ... | reverse complement strand
GATGTTTCAGCCCTGTTCCCCGCCCGCCCCGCCAGGAAGGAGGGGCGCGCCAGGGCCGGAGAGCGCCGCCTGCAATCGCCGATCAAGAAGGTGGCGGGGGTGTACGTTTGAGATGGCCTTCAACAGGCTGTTCTTCACGTGGGGGATGTCCTGTTCCAACTCTTTCAAAAGCCGCTTCATCCGCTTGCGTTGCAGATCGGCCGTGCCGCAGACCGGGCAGCAGCAGCAGACCACCGGCAGGCTGGCCTCGCGGGAAAAACGGATGATATCCTCCTCGGCCAAATACACGAGCGGCCTGATCACCACGGTCTCGCCGTTGTCCGCCAGCATGGAGGCCGCCATGGCCTTAAGAGAGCCGACAAAGAACTGGTTCAGGAGCAGGGTTTCGATGAAATCGTCCTGGTGGTGCCCCAGGGCCAGCTTGTTGCACCCCAGCTCCTGGGCCGCGGTATAGAGGGCGCCGCGCTTGAAGCGCGCGCAGATGGAGCAGAAGGATGAACCGGGGCGGCGCTTTTCCCGGATCAGGCTGTAGTGCTCGGTCGGCACCATGCGGTAGGTGAAGCCGTTCTCCTTTAGAAACCCCTCGATGACGTCCGTGCGGTAGCCGGGATAGCCGGAATCGATATTGACCGCCACGATCTCGAACGAAACAGGCGCCCGCCGCCGTAATTCCTCCAGCAGAAGCAGCAGGGTGTAGGAGTCCTTTCCCCCCGATACCGCCACGGCGACACGGTCCCCCTCCTCGATTAGGCCGAAGTCGGCGACGGCCCGGCCGACGCCGTGCCGCAGCCGCCTGAGAAGCCGGCTGTTCTTGAATTCATCCAACAGTAATGACATGGTTCCTTCTCATTGGTTCAAAACATTCCTCTCACTCCCTCGCTTCGTTCGCTACAGCCCGCGGAGGCGTGGAGAAAATCAAAAAAATCGGGGTTTCTTTGTGCTCTCCGTGTGCTTTGTGAGAGCGATTTCGGTTTTTCAGGGTTTTGCGAACTCCGCGCACTCCAGGAAGGCGCGCACCAGGGGGGCGAAGGTTTCGTGCTCCAGCAGGAAGGCGTCGTGGCCGTAAGCGGAAGTGATCAGGTGATATTCAACCGGCTTCCTCAGTCCACGCAGGCAATCGACCATCTCCTCGGTCTGGTAGGGAGGATAGAGCCAGTCCGAGGTAAAGGCGAAGAATTGGACTGGCGCCAGCACCTGGGCAAAGGCCTCGGCCATTGATTCATACCCCAGGGCCACGTCGTAGAGATCGAGCGCCTTGGCCAAGTACAGGAAAGAGTTGGCGTCGAAACGGTCCACAAAGTTGTAGCCGTTGTAGTTCAGGTAGCGTTCCACTTCGAACTGGCCGAAAAAATCGAACTGGCCGTCCTTGGCCGAGAAGCGCCGGCCGAACTTCGCGTTCATGGATTCGTCCGACAAAAACGTGATGTGGCCGATGCCACGGGCCAGGGCCAGGCCGTCCTTGGGGTTGTGCTTGTATTCCCCTTTGCGCCAGGTGGGGTCGTTGAAGATGGCCCAGCGGGCCACGGCGTTGAGGGAAATGGCCTGGGGAGAGGGGCGCGGCGTGGTGGCCAGCACGATGGCCGAGGCGATGTTCCCGGGATACTGGATAGCCCACTCCAGGGCCTGCATCCCCCCCATGCTTCCTCCCATGACGCACAACAGCTTTTCAATACCGAGGGCGTCGATCAGGAGCTTCTGGGCCCGCACCATGTCACGCACGGTCACGACCGGAAAGGCGAGGTTGTACCGTTTTCCGGTTTTGGGGTTGATGGACGTGGGGCCGGTGGAGCCGTGACACGAACCGATGACGTTGGAGCAGATCACGAAATAGCGATCCGTGTCCAGCAGGCGTCCAGGCCCGACGATGGCGTCCCACCAGCCGGGCCTGGCGTCCTCTTCGCGGTGTTTGCCGGCCAAGTGGGCGTCGCCGGTCCAGGCGTGCTCCACTAGGATGGCGTTGGACCTGGATTCGTCGAGACTGCCGTAGGTCTCGTAGGCGAGCGTGATCGGGGCGAGGATGCGTCCGCTATCCAGCCTGACGCCGGACTCGAAGGCTATGGATTGTTCCGTGACGATGCCGACGGACATGAAAAAACCCCTTCACACGGTATGAGAAGGGGCTGAAACGCGACGGTTACAGCACACCCCTCATCTTTGCCTTTCGGCAGGAATTAGCACCTGACGCCGTATTGGCCGGTTGCTGTGGCTTCACAGGGCCTTTCCCTCCACCACTCTCGATAAGCAGGTCTATGGAACGAGAATAAGGGAAGAACGCGAACATTGTCAACCAAATATGCAGTTTTTGCGGTCTTGCCCGCCCGCCTGCTCTGCCCGACGCGGGGGCGCGCCATCGGGCGGCGGGGCGGCCGGAGAGTCCATTCCCGCGGGGCGTTACGGCGCCAAATTATCTGGAAAAGGAGCGGGGCATCTGGTATAAAACATGCGGGAATCATGAAGGATCACGCACGCATGAAGGAGGAGATGGATGAAACGACTGTTCTTGTTGCCGCTTCTGGCGTTGATGTTCGGCTGCGCCCAGAACCATTTCAACGTTCCCGCGGAGCATTTTGCCACAAAGGTCAAGGTGCTCGGCGTTGCCCCGGTCATCGTCGATGCGAACTCCGACATCAGGCATCCCGAGAAAGACCAGCTCGTGAACCTGATCGCCGACATGAACCGCAAATATGAGCCGCAGCTCGTCCGCAAGCTGAAAGCGACCGGCAACTTCTACACCGTGGCGCTCCTGGACGGCGACCCGCAGCGCATCTTCAGCGACCTCTTCTTCCGCAGTGAAAAGCGCGACGACGCCACCATACGGTACAATAAATATTTCTGGAAAACCGACGAACTGCGGGAGTATCTCAGGAAAAACAACCTGGACGCGGTCATGCTGCTGGTGGCCAGCGGCCTCACCCAGAACGAGAAGGTGTATTCCAATACGCTGCTGTCGTCCCAGACCAGCGACTACAACTACCTCATCCTGACCGCCCAGATCCTGGACGGCGACGGCACCGTCCTCTGGGAATACCCCAACTTCCGGGGCCGTCTCCTGTCATACTCACCCCTGATCAACCTCCAGTACCCCGATTTCAGCGAAGCGGAGGCCAACTTCTCCAGTAAGGCCGACCTGAAGTTCAAAACCATCGACGGCATCAGGCGGACGTTGGACCAGAGGCAAAAAGACCTCCTGCTGCGGGAAACCCAGGAATCGCAGGTCTACGGCAAGCAGTTTGACGATATCGTCTCGCTCCTGAAATACGACTCCGATGAAGAGAAAAAGGATGCTGTACCGCCCGGCAAACCGGTGCCACGCCCTGAGCAGCCGAAGCCGGTCGAGCAGCCCGTAAAGGCCCCCGAGGTGAAACAGCCGGTCGTCGAGACGCCCGCGGCCCCGGCGACCCCGGCCAAACCCGCCACCGACGAGATCGTCCCGGCCAAGGGGAGTACGCTCTGACCGTTTGTCCGGGAAATCGCCCGGACCTTCCCGGTTAAGAGACCTTCCGCACACAGCGACGCCTTTCCGAAAAGCACCGGAAGGGCGTCGTTGTTTTCATTTCAGCGCAGCAGCCACTGGTGCACCAGCGCTCCTCCCAGCCACAGGGCACCCCCTGTTCCCAGCGCCACCGACAGCCCCATCCCCCTCCGCAGGCAAAGGTATACCGCCGCAAAAAAGACCATGGTGGGCACCAGCCCCCACACCACCCCCCTGGTATAGCCGGTGATGAGCGCCCCATCCCCGGGCCGGTCCGTGGCCAGCCAGGCCAGGACGATCAGGCTGATGAGCGGCATGGTGGCGATCAGCCCCCCCAGGGAGGGAATGCGCCTGCCCAGGAGCACGCAGGCGATGATGATCAGATTGGCAGCGGCGAGTTTCAGCAGGAACATCGGATGATCATCAGCGAGAGATAATCGGGGGTATGGGCGGCGATCTCGGCGAAATCGGTCAGGACCTTCTGGCGGTCGCTCCCGACCCGCTCCACGAAGACCGTACCCTGTTCGCGGCCCATCTGCCGGATCAGCTCCAGGATATCCCCGAAGAGCGGCTTGACCTTGAGCAGGACCACCGTCTCGAACCTCGCCAGGGCAAAGGCGATCTTCTCCACCCCGGCGGTGGCGGGGATGACCGCCATCTTCTCGTCGGCCTCCGCCAGCGGTATGCCGGCCTGGGCCGCAGAGGCGTTGACGCTGGAGATGCCGGGAACGATCTCCAGGGGGATATGGGGACAGGTCTCCCGCAGGATGCGCTGGAGATAGATAAAGGTGGAATAGAACAGCGGGTCGCCGATGGTCACAAACGCCACGTCCTTGCCGGCCTCGGCCCGGACGGCGATCAGGGCGGCCGCCTCCTGCCAGGCGGGCATCAGGCGGGCCTTGTCCGCGGTCATGGGGAACTGGTGGACAATAACCTCTTGGCGGCTCTCGTCCAGGAACTCGCGGATGGTGGCCAGGGCGACGCTGGCCTCAGAGGGGTTGGACACCGGCGCCAAGATCACGTCCGCATTGCGCAGGATGCGCTCGGCCTTGCGGGTCAGGAGTTCGGGGTCGCCGGGGCCGACCCCCACGGCATAGATCGTTGCCACTATTCGCTCCCCCTGCGGGCGGTGATCACATAGACCGGGTTCTGGGCCTCGAACATCTTGTATTCGGTCAGGCAGCGGGTCTTGGCGATGTTGACGCAGGCCGCCTCGGTCGTGAAACCGTGATCTTCCAGGAATTCGACCGATTTGGTCAGGGTATCCAGTGTCACGGCGTTCAGCACCACCACCCCCTCCGGCTTGAGGCGGCCGTCCACCGCAACGATGATCTCCTCCAGGTGGCCGCCGGAGCCGCCGATGAAGACCCGATCCGGGTCCGGCAGCCCGTCCAGCGCCTCCGGCGCCTCCCCTTCCACCAGCTTCACGTTGCGGGCCATGAATTTTTTCAGGTTCTCCCGGATAAAGGCCAGGCATTGGGCATTCTGTTCCACGGCAAAGATGCGGCCGTTGGGCATCAGGTTGGACGCCTCGATGGAGACGGAAGCGCTGCCGGCCCCCACGTCCCACAACACCAGGTCATCCTGCAACTGGAGCTTGGCCAGGGTGACAGCCCGCACCTCCTGCTTGGTGATCAGCTTCTTCGAGGTCTGGAACTCCTCGTCGTCGATGCCGATCAGGGGGTAGTGGGTCAGGTTCGGCTCGTAGGTCCGGATCAGGATCAGGAGGTTGAGATCCGAGGGCTTCAACTCCAGCAGGCCGCGCACCGTGGTCTTGGTAAACTTTTCTCCCGCCAGCCCCAGGTCCTCGCACAGCCACGCCTCGTACCCCTCCGCGCCCCGCTCGATCAGTTCGGCGGCAATGGCCGCCGGGGTGTTGACCTTGTCGGTCAGCACACAGGCCTTCTCGGCGGCCACGACCTTGTCCACCGCCGGGTGCATCCCGCGGCCGTGCACCGACACGAAGATGGCGTCGTCCCACGGCTCCTTGATGCGGGCAAAGGCGTACTGCATGCTGGTGACGTTGGGAAAGATCTCGATGCGCTCCTTGGGTAGGTTGCGCAGCAGGAACCGGGATACGCCGAAGAAGGTGGGATCGCCCGAGGCCAGTATGGCCACGCGCTGTTCGGTCTTTTTGAGAAAATCCAGCAGGTCGGCAAGATCACCCAGGGGCATCTTTTCGCCGGCATAATCGGGGAAGCAATCCAGATGCCGCTGGTGGCCGATCATCACCCCGGCCTTGCCAATGATCTCCAGCGCCTTGGAGCCGAACCCCTCCCACCCCGTTATGCCCGCACCCACCAGATAAATCTTCTGCTGTGTCATTTTCTGCGTCCCCCGCATGGGATTCAAACCTGCCTGTGGGCAGGGACTATAGCATCCCGGCCGGTAAAAATCATCTCTTTACTGCCCGCCGTTAGCGCGTGTTTTCGTTAATCACCCGGCCCGGACTGACGAAGGAAATCCCTTGCCCCGACTTGGCGCCGATCATGACGCACTCCACGACAGGCGCATTGATGGCCTTGAGGGCGTCCCAGCGGACGACAAAACTGGCCCGAATCCGCCTGCCGTATCCTCCTCCTCTCCCAGGTAGATGTACGTCGATCCCAGCGGCGGCAGCGTCAGCGGTCTGGCAAGGTGCGAACGGAGCAGTTTACCGGCGGTGTCGTAGTACTCTATGGCGGTGATCCTCACCTGATTGTGCAGATCCACATTTCGGATGCTCAGCATGGTTGCCAGGTTGAAAGGCAGGGCTTTGGGTCCGCTGTAAACATTGGAATAGACCGGCACATACAGGGTCTGCCCCCGGGAAAGCCGGTATTCGCCAGCATTAGGGGCAGCCGAGGCCGGGCCGCAGCCCAGGATTGCCAAGGCAAGGGCCATTCCCGCCAGCGCGATACGTAGGTGGTGTTTCATGTCATGCTCCTCGATTGGGACTGGGATTCACCGGCCGCCCCGCGTCAGGCCGAGACGAGCCGCAGATACTCGCGTTCACTGATCAGATCGTGGTTGGTTGTCACACGGTCGAGGAAGACCATGCCGCTGATGTGGTCGTATTCGTGCTGGACGACCCGGGCGATGAAACCGGACAACTCCTCTTCGCGCACCTCGCCTGTGCGGGACAGGTAGCGTACGCCGACACACAGACTGCGGGGCACCAGGCCGCGGATGCCGGGCACGCTCAGGCACCCCTCCCATCCCTTCTCGGCTTCATCGGATTGCCAGAGGATCTCGGGGTTGAGCATGGCAGTCGGTTCCATTGTCGGGGCATGGGGATACCGCGGGTTGGGGCGGGAAGCTACGATGAACAGGCGCAACGGCTCATACACCTGCGGTGCGGCGATACCAACACCGCCTACCTCTGTCATGGTCGCCAACATATCGTCGATCAGCGCCTGCAGGACTGGATCCGCCGGATCGTCGACAAGGCCGGTTTCCCGGCGGAGGACCGGCTGTCCCAACTGGGCGATCTGGCGTAGAATGGTCATGGAAACGTCCTCCACCATTATCGTTGCAGTCCCAGCCTGTCGAGGATCTCGGTGCAGATCGTGTCGTGGGCAAGTCCCCGGCAATCGACCGTCACATCCGCATACGCCACATACAGCCTGCGCCGCTCGTCGAAAAGTTCGGCAAAACTCTGATCGGGATGCTTTGCGATCCCTCTTCTCCCCAGGTCCAGGGCCCTGGACTCAAGGGTGGCCAGGTCGATATCCAGAAAAACGATACACCCGCCCCTGGCTAGGTGCGCCATGGCTGCCTGGCTGTAAACGGCGCTCCCTCCCGTGGCGATGACATGGCCCCGGCACTCCAGGTCGAGCAGGATGCGCTCCTCGATCTGCCGCAGGGCCATGTACCCCTGAGAGTCGATGATGCTTTGCAAAGAGCGTCCCTCACAGGCCTGGATGAGGACGTCGGTATCGACGAAGCCGAGCGAGGCCTGCTTGGCGAGGATGACGCCGACCGTACTCTTGCCTGCCCCCGGCATCCCGATCAGCACGATATTGGAGGCGGAGGCCTCGCCGCCCTGCTCAGGCACCTTCAATCCGCGCTTCTCCCAGCTTGCTCTTTACACTTTTCACCTTGTCCTCCATGGTCTGGACACGGTCCGTACGCGTGCCCACCTTCATGGTCGTGGAGATCCGGGGTGCGCCCATCCCGTGCACCACCTCGTGGCACCGCTTGACTGCCCCGAACACCGTCTCCCACTCGCCTTCGATATTCGTCCCGTTCGCATGCAACGCAACCTTCAGACCCGCCTGGGAAAGTACCTTTTCACAGGCAGCGACATAGGGCGACAGCGACACACCGACACCAATCGGCACGATGCACAAATCCACGATCACGTTCACAGGTATCTCTCCTCCCCTTACGCCGGCGAATGCCGCCAGAACCACGCCCCATAGCGTCCCCCGTGCGGGTCCGGGCCATGCGCCACCCTACCTGTCGCTGAGGGCAACTGCTTTCGCGAAGGCCGCCTCCATGTCCGGGAGGTGGGCAAGCTCGGGAACCACCTGGATATAGCGGACTATGCCTCCCTTGTCCACCACAACCACTGACCGGGCAAGCAACATGCTGTCACCGATGAGCAGCCCCGTGGCGCGGCCGAAGGCCCCTTCCTTGTAGTCGGAGAGCAAGATGAGCCCCCTCAGCTTCGCTTCCTCGGCAAAGCGCTTCTGGGCAAAGGGGGTATCGCGGCTGATCGTGATACGGACCACGTCATCGGGGAGGCGCGCCCCCTTCTCGCCGAGGTAGTGCGTCTGGGCCTCGCACACCTTGGTATCGATGGAAGGTACCACGCTCAGGAGAAGGACCTTCCCTTCCTTCTTCGAGATATCGACCTCTTTCATCGTGAAGGCATCGATCAGGGCGGTTCTCGGCAGCGGGCTGCCCACCTGCAAGGGGGTACCAACGAGTTGGTGCGTCTCTCCCCTGACGCTGACCGTCGTGCCGGGCGCGGATGACCCGGTATCCATGGGGATAGCCCCCCCTCCATGAAAGGCACAGCCTGCTGTCAGAAGGAAATAAACTGCTATGCTCATGGCTCCCATTGTGCCATTTCTCATTATCCACCTCCTGCTGCGGGCCACCGTTGCAGCTTGCCCACCCCTGGCGACCGCCGCCCGACGCCAACAGCTGATTGTATCGTCGGTTTCTTGCTTATTATAGCATTTGTTTTCAGATTACTATATTCTTGCTCAGGTTTTTTTGTGCAGGCAGCCCCTTGCAGCATCAGGACCGTGGCGAGGTACACCCGTTCCCCATGTCGATACGAAAACACATCATAATCCTGATCATCCTGATGACGGTCGTTCCCGCGGGGATTATCGTCTATTCGAGCGTCAAGGAGCGCGCTCACAACATTGAAGGCGCAGCCTCGCTTGCCGCCGGGCTTGCCGACCAGATCGCCAACAACCAGAACATCCTCGTGGCAGGCGTGGAGCAGTTGCTGATCACCCTGACCCACCTGCCTTCGGTTCAGAAGCATGACGGAGCCGGGACAAGCAGCCTGCTTGCCGAAATCATCAAATCAAACCCCCAGTACGGCAACATCGGCCTCCAGGACAAATCCGGCCTGTTGTGGGCATCAGCCATCCCGCCGCGGGGCCCTACGTCGTACGGCGACCGGCGGCACGTCAGAAACGCCATCGCGTCGGGCAGCTTCTCTTCCGGCGAATATGTGGTCGGCAAGCTCCTCAGGGCGCCTACCATCAGCTTCAGCTATCCCATAAAAGACCGTTCCGGGAATATCACCGGTGCTGCATCGGTTGCAATTGTCCTCGAAAGATACAAGGACCTGCTCAAAAGCAACATTACCTATCCCAACTCTTCAATCCTCCTGGTTGATCACCGGGGCACCATCCTCTATTCGGCCACCAGCCCTCATCTTACCGGCAAAAAGGACAGGGCCGACCTGTTCGAGCGCATGCGCGAAGGTCCCGATGCAGGGGCGTTCGAGGCCACCGGGAACACCGATGTCGCTCGGATATTTTCCTACCGCAAGATTCGTTTGAAGGGCGAACAGACACCGTACCTGTATATACGCGTCGGCGTGAAAAAGGATGTGGTCCTTGGCCAGACAAGCGCCAAGCTGAGATTTAACGTCGGGTTGCTGCTCTCTCTGATGTTTCTGATGATTGGCGTGGCCTGGTACATCGGCAAAAAACAGGTCATTGAAAAGATCGAGGTGCTGCAGGCGGCATCACGCCGCCTTGCCCAGGGCGACCTGTCGGCCAGGATTGCCCAGAGCATGGGAGGGGGGGAACTGGGCGAACTGGGTGCTGCCTTTGACGACATGGCGCAGCGGCTGGCTGACGACGTTAGCGACCGCATGCTGTCGGAGAAGGCGTTGAAGGAGAGCGAGGAACGCTTCCGGTCGATAATCGAATTTTCCCCCAACATGATCATGGTCCATGTCGACGGGAGGTATGTCTATCTGAACCCGACCGCGGTTGCAAAATTTGGCGCCCAGGACCCGCAGGAATTGATCGGCAGGCCGGTCTCCGAAACGATTCATGCCGATTTCCGCGGAGCGGTGCAACGTGCCGGTGCCGCCACTGGCAACGATATGTCCCCCCTCAGGAAGGAAGAGAAGCTGCTCCGGCTGGACGGGAGCGCTTTCGACGCCGAGATCACCGGTATGCCCTTTCGCTACAACGGCGAAAAGGCCGTATTGGCCATTGCCATCGATATCACCGAACGCAAACGTATGGAACGCGAGCTGCAGCAGGCCAAGGAGTCGGCCGATGCCGCCAACAAGGCCAAAAGCGAGTTCCTGGCCAACATGAGCCACGAGATCCGTACCCCCATGAACGGCATCATGGGCATGGCCAGCCTCCTCGGCTTGACGGAACTCAGCGCCGAGCAGAAGGAGTACCTGGAGGCCATCATGGATTCCTCCGAACTCCTGTTGTCGCTCATAAACGACGTGCTCGACCTTTCAAAGATAGAAGCCGGCAAGATCGAGCTGGAATCCGCATCGTTCAGCCTGAGAGACAGCATCGGCAGCGTGGTGCGGGCTCAGGCGCCCCGCATCCAAGCCAAGGGGCTCGCCCTGGAGACCGCTGTCTCCGAGCAACTCCCCGATACTCTGGTAGGGGACCAACTCCGCCTGAAGCAGATCCTGCTCAACCTGATCGGCAATGCCGTCAAGTTTACGGAGCACGGTTCCATCACCGTTTCCGCCCACCAGTTCGAGCGCCATGGCTCTGTCGTCTTTCTGTGGCTCAGCGTGGCGGACACCGGCATCGGCATCAAGCCGGAGGCCATGGAGAAGATCTTTGCTCCCTTCAGCCAGGCAGATACCTCCACGACGCGGAAATACGGCGGGACCGGGTTGGGGCTCTCGATCTGCCGCCAGCTCTCGGAACTCATGGGGGGCAGGATATGGGCGGAAAGCAGGGAGGGGGAAGGAAGCACCTTCCACGTCGTGATTCCCTTTGTGGTGGCCGATAGCCCGGCCGCTGGCAAGGCGCCGTCATGATGGGCGGGAACCTGATTAGTGTCAATCTTCCGCCCAACGTTCCCACCTTTGCAAAAGGGGAGTCAGAAGGGATTGGGTTTTCAAGATCAAAAGCAAATCCCCCGAAGTCCCCCTTTGTGACTTGGACTTCGTCCGCCCCTTCGGGCGCCTTCGCGGTCCAATTCCTTCGGAATTGCCAAAGGGGGACTTGATCGTCAGCGGAAAATCAGCGCTAATTAAGGGCGCAGATTACCCCCCGAACTCCAGCGCCGCCCACCAGGCCGCAACAACCACAACTGCACTGAGTAGCGCCAGCAGGGCGTTGAGCAGGCGACCGGGCCGCCCGTACCTCCCCAGCAGATACTCCGTCATCAGACCAAGGCCGACCCCGAACAGGAAACCAAACAGGTGCGCCCCCAGGTCGGTGTTTTTTCCCTCCGTGCCGAGCAGGGCCAGAAGGGCCAGGGCCGACGCCACGGGGAGCGGCCAGCGCCGCTGCAGCCGCTGCCGGTAACGCACCAGGGTGAGCGCCGCAAGGATGCCGACAGCCCCGAACACGGCAGTTGAGGCTCCCACGGAGCTGTGATTGGGGGATTGGGCATAGGCATTGGCCAGGTTGCCCAGTGCTCCGGCCCCCAAAAGCAGGCTCCAGGCCAGCCCGGAGCCGAGTTCATGGCAGAGGAATACGACGAAGATGCCACCGATGGCGAGGTTGCTGACCAGGTGCAGGCTGTCGGCGTGCAGCGTAAGAGCGGTCACGAGCCGCCACCATTGGCCGTCCAGTATCTTTGCGGCTTGAGCATTTCCCAGCCCGACCCAGTCCGGCTGGGAAAACACGGGCAGCGTGACGTCGAGTTGGGTCAGGTTGTGAAAGGTTGCCAGGAGAACCAGGGTTGAAAGGGTAGACAGGGTATTTTCCGCCAGGGGGCGGGCGGGCGGGGGCGCTGGGGGCCACTCGCGGTTTTCCTCCTCAAAGAGCCGCAACTCTTCGCGGGCCCTGTCAAGGTGGTTGGCCGGCACCAGCAGGCACCAGTCCCTCCCGTCACGCTCCAGACGACACGGCACCGAGCGGGCCTCCAGGACCAACGCCCAGAGCTGGGCCCGCCCTCGGGAGGGAGGCACCGCTCCCCCCGCGGCTGCGCCGGGAGCGACCTCCGTCCATTCTTCCCCATATTCCTCGTGTAGTTCACCCGTATGCTCCATGCAGTAACTATAACCACCACTGCCGCACTTTACCAGGGTGTCGGCAAAATTTGCATCCTGCGCCCGCGGACAGGACCGGCGAGTCGCCTCCGTCCTCCCCGTTGCTTGACACCCACGCAGCAAATAGGTATTATTACTATATAGTAATAATTCAACACAACTTGTCGAGGGGATGGATCATGAACGCTTTACCGGAACACGTGAGACGGTTTGGGGATGCCTGCCGGGCAGCCGGCCTCAAGCTCACCCACCAGCGCCTGGAGATTTTCAGCGAGTTGGTCCGGTCCCCCGACCACCCCTCTGCGGAGGCGCTCCACCAACGGTTGCGCAAAAAAATTCCCACTCTGTCGCTGGACACGGTGTACCGAACGCTGGCAACCTTCGCGCGGCATGGTATGATTACCAAGGTAGAAACCGTCGAGAGCCAGGGGCGCTTCGAGGTGACGCTTGCGCCCCACCATCACCTGATCTGCAGCAGATGCAACACGATCATGGACTTCCAATGGCCCTCCATGGACGAGGCGGCGCTCCCGGAAGCGGCCAGGGCGTGGGGCAGGATCGACAACCGGAGCGTGGTGATCTACGGGGTCTGCAACAACTGTCTGGGGGGATAGCGGCCATGGCAAGGCGGTATTTTTTGGCACGATTATAGTAATTTTTACTATCTACTAATTATACTTAAAAACTTTTCATGCATCGGCAATAATGCGCACGGGCTGACAACCGTTGCGGTACGGCCGGGCAAACCCACCATGAAAGGAGAGCAGAGATGAGCAGAGAGAGCGGGTGTCCAGTAACAGGCGCAACTGACAGGCCCACTGCGGGCAAGGGCCCCTCGAACCGAGACTGGTGGCCTAACCAGTTGAACCTCAGGATTCTGCATCAGCATTCCTCCTTGTCCAACCCGATGGCCGGGGGATTCAGCTACGCCAAAGAATTCAAGAAACTCGACCTGGCGGCCGTAAAAAAGGACCTCCATGCGCTGATGACCAACTCCCAGGAGTGGTGGCCGGCTGACTGGGGCCACTACGGACCGCTCTTCATCAGGATGGCGTGGCATAGCGCGGGCACTTACCGCACGGGGGACGGCCGCGGGGGCGCGGGGTCCGGGAACCAACGCTTTGCCCCCCTCAACAGTTGGCCGGACAACGTCAATCTCGACAAAGCGCGCCGCCTGCTCTGGCCGATCAAGCAGAAATACGACAGGAAGATTTCCTGGGCCGACCTGCTGATCCTCGCCGGCAACTGCGCCCTGGAGTCCATGGGCTTCAAAACCTTCGGCTTCGGCGGTGGACGCGAAGACATCTGGGAGCCTGACGAGGATGTCTACTGGGGGAAAGAAAAGGAATGGCTGGCCACCAGCGACAAGCCCAACAGCCGCTACTCCGGTGAGCGGGACCTGGAGACCCCCCTCGCCGCCGTGCAAATGGGGCTGATCTACGTGAACCCGGAGGGGCCCGACGGCAATCCGGACCCAGTCGCCTCCGGCCGTGACGTGCGGGAGACCTTCGCGCGCATGGCCATGAACGACGAGGAGACCGTGGCCCTCATTGCCGGCGGACACACCTTCGGCAAGTGCCACGGCGCCGGGCCTGCGTCCCATGTGGGGCCCGAACCCGAGGCCGCTCCCATCGAGGAGCAGGGCCTTGGCTGGAAGAGCACTTTCGGCAGCGGCTCAGGCGGCGACACCATCGGCAGCGGCATCGAGGGCGCCTGGAAAGCAAACCCGACCACCTGGGACATGGGCTACCTGAACACGCTGTTCAAGTACGAGTGGGAACTGGTCAAGAGCCCGGCCGGCGCGAACCAGTGGCTGGCCAAGGACGTGGCCGACGAAGACATGGTGGTGGACGCCCACGATCCGTCGAAGAAGCGCCGGCCCATGATGACCACGGCGGACCTCTCCCTCCGCAACGACCCGATCTACGAGCCGATCGCGCGGCGCTATCAGCAGAACCCCGAGCAATTCGCGGACGCCTTCGCCAGGGCGTGGTTCAAGCTGACCCACCGCGACATGGGGCCGCGTTCGCGCTACCTCGGCCCGGAGGTACCCCAGGAGGATCTCATCTGGCAGGACCCCGTTCCCCCGGTCACCCATGCATTGATCGACGGGCAGGACATTGTCGCCCTCAAGGGCACCATCCTCGCTTCGGGGCTGTCCGTTTCCCAACTGGTTTCCACGGCCTGGGCGTCGGCCTCCACGTTCCGCGGCTCCGACAAGCGTGGCGGGGCAAACGGCGGCCGCATCCGTCTCGCGCCGCAAAAGGATTGGGAAGTCAACCAACCTGCCCAATTGGGGACGGTGCTGCAGGCCCTTGAAGGAATCCAAAAGGAGTTCAACAGAGCGCAGTCGGACGGAAAACAGGTTTCCCTCGCCGACCTGATTGTCCTGGGCGGATGCTCGGGCGTCGAACAAGCCGCGAAGAATGCCGGCCACAATGTGACCGTTCCCTTCAGACCGGGACGCACGGATGCGTCCCAGGAGCAAACCGACGTGACGTCATTTGCCGTACTCGAGCCGGTTGCCGACGGGTTCCGCAACTACCTCAAAACCAGATACACCGTATCGGCAGAGGAGTTGCTGGTTGACCGGGCGCAACTCTTGACACTGACCGCCCCTGAGATGACGGTCCTCCTGGGCGGCATGCGCGTCCTGGATGCCAACTTCGGCCAGTCCCGGCATGGGGTCTTCACCGAGCGGCCCGGAACGCTCACCAATGACTTCTTCGTGAATCTGCTCCACATGGGTACCGCGTGGCAGGCCACCCCGGACCCGGACGTGTTCGAGGGGCGCGACCGTGCGAGCGGTGAACTGAAGTGGACCGGCACCCGTGTTGATCTCGTCTTCGGTTCCAACGCCCAGCTCCGGGCCGTGGCCGAGGTCTACGGGTGCGAGGAATCCCGGGAGAAGTTCGTGCACGACTTTGTGGCGGCGTGGGACAAGGTGATGAACCTCGACCGTTTCGACCTCGCCTGATCGCACGATGCAGCAAACGAAAAGAGGCGGCACATGGCCGCCTCTTTTCGTTTGCTGCAATCTTCGAGTCCTTCTGCCTACCGCATCATCTCGAAGTTGCGATCCTCACACGTTTCATCAGTGATATCGATGAACTTGTTGCAGATTTCGGTCATCATGTTGATGGCGCCCTGGTAGCCGATCAGGGGGTAACGGTGTTTGTTGACCCGGTCGAAGACCGGGAAGCCGAAGCGGAACAACGGGATCTTCGCGTCCCGGGCGGCGAACTTGCCGTGGGTATCGCCGATCATGGCGTCCACCGGGTCGGTCATGAGCAGGCTCCGCAGGTGCCACAGGTCCTTGTTCATGTAGATCTTGCACCCCTGGCCGTACATGGAGCCGTCAAGCAGGGCCTGCAATTCCTTCTCGACCTTCTTGTTCCCCCTGCTGCACAGGATGTGATGCGGCCGGGCGCCGACCTCCAGCAGGAAGGATACATAGCCCAGCAGGTAGTCCGGGTCGCCGTACACGGCGAACTTCTTGCCGTGGATGTACTGATGGGAGTCGGTGATGGCGTCCACGGCGCGGCCGCGCTCGTTTTTCAGGGAGGCGGGCACGTCCTTGCCGAACAGTTCGGCCAGCTTCATGATAAAGGCATCCGTCTTCTCGATCCCCATGGGCATCGGCAGGGTAACATGCTTGCCGGAGTAGGTGTCCTTGATCCAGCCGAAGGTCTTGGTGGTGGCATAGGTACCGATGGCGACGGTGGCCTTGCCGTTGATGGAGTCGGCGGCCTCCTCCAGCTTGGTTCCGCCGGCATACATATGGTAGCTGCCGTCGCAGGGCGAATCAAAGCTATCGGAGATATCGGCCAGGATCGTGCTGGGGATGCCGAAGGCCTCCAGGATGCGTTTGTACTCACGATAGTCGCCGGTATTGAAGTCGCAGCCGGCGATCAGGTTGAGCTTGCCCGTGCAGCGCCCCTCGACCTTTTTACCTTCGGTCAGGGTCTGGAGGATCGAGACCAGCATGGAGTCATAGCCGTGGATATGGGTGCCGTTGAAGCTGGGGGTGTTGGCATAGGGGATCGGCATATCCTTGGGTACGAACCCCTTCTGCCGGGCGTTCTTGATGAAGGCGGTCAGGTCGTCGCCGATGACCTCCGGCATGCAGGAGGTGAAAACCGCGATCATCTTCGGCTTGTAGATGGTACTGGCGTTTTCCAACCCCTCGTGCAGGTTGTTCTGGCCGCCGAACACCGCGCCGTCCTCGGTCATGGCATCTGATGCGGCCGGGGCGGGCTCGCGGAAGTGGCGGTTGAGGGTGGAGCGGTAATAGGAGGCGCACCCCTGGGAACCGTGTACGAAGGGGAGCGTCCCCTCGAAACCGTGGGCGGCAAGTTGGGCGCCCAGCGGCTGACAGGCGTGGGCCGGGTTAATCACCAGCGCCTGACGGGCAAAGTTCTTCTCTTTATACTCTTCCGTGTTGATCCATTCCTTGACCCGCTCCACCTCTTCCGGCGGCGTCTCGACGATCTTTTTGACTTCAAGTCCTAGTGCGTTTGACATGATTTCTCTCCTTAAGCCGTCCGGGACCAATCCGTCCACGGTACGGAATTGATGTTCCTCTCGGCGTTCGATTTTGATGCCAGGCCGGTGGGGGGCAAGGGCTTCCGCTGCGGCGTAGCAGCGCTACGCCGCACAAGAGGAGCCCGAAGACCACCACCGGCCTGGCGCAAAAGCGGGCGCCGCCACATGTCTAGAAAGGCGCCTTCACCAGCTTCCACGTCGGACTGTTAATCGCCATGTCAACATCGCGGGCAAACACTTCAAAACCTTTGTAGCCGTGGTAGGGGCCGGAGTAGTCCCAGCTGTGCATCTGGCGGAAAGGGATACCCATCTTCTGGAATACGTATTTCTCCTTGATGCCGGAACCGATCAGGTCGGGCTTAAGGGCGTCGGCGAACTTCTCGAACTCGTACTCGGAGGGGTCGTCGTAGACCACGGTAGCGTCGGGCATCTCCGGGGCGGTGCGGTCGTAGTCGTCCGTGTGGGCGAATTCGTAGCCCGAACCAACGCAGTCCATCCCCAAGTCCTCGTATGCGCCGATGGTGTGGCGCGGACGAAGCCCGCCGACCAGCAGCATGACCTTCTTGCCATCCAGGCGCGGCCGGTACTCGTCGATCACCGCCTGCATGATCGGGTCGTACTTGGCGATCACCGCCTCCACCTTGGCTTTGATGGTATCGTCGAACAACGCGGCAAGCTGCCTGAGGCTGTTACGAATCTTGGTCGGGCCGAAGAAATTGAGCTCGATCCAGGGAATGCCGTACTTCTCTTCCATAACCTTGCACATGTAGTTCATGGAGCGGTAGCAGTGAATGACGTTGAGCTTGACCGTGTGGGTGGCGGCGATCTTCTCCAGCTCGCCATCGCCGGTCCAGACGGCCTTGACGTTGAAACCGCACTCTTCGAGAAGCGGCTTTGTTGACCATGCGTCGCCGCCGATGTTGTATTCGCCGATCAGGGCGATGTCATAGGGGCTTTCCGGTTCGGCGTACTCGCGAGTTCCGATGATGAAATCGCGAATCGTATCGTTGGAGATATGGTGCCCCAACGACTGGGAGACGCCACGGAACCCCTCGCAGTTACAAGGGATGATGGGGATGTCCAGATCCTTGGCCGACTGCTTGGCTACCGAGTTGATGTCGTCGCCGATCAGGCCGACCGGGCATTCGGAAAGGACCGAGATCCCCTTGGCCAGCGGGAACAGCTCATGGGCTTCTTCCAGCAGGGCCTTGAGTTTCTTGTCGCCGCCGTACACGATATCCTTCTCCTGGAAATCGGAGGTAAACTGCATCGGAAAGCTGGTAACGCCGCTGATGCCGCTCATCATATTGCGGCGGGTGCCCCAAGAGTACCAGCCGCAGCCGACCGGACCGTGGGAGACGTGGACCATGTCGCGGATCGGCCCCCAGACCACCCCTTTGGCGCCGGCATAGGCGCAGCCGCGGGCGCTCATGACACCGGGGACGGTCTTCTTGTTGGACTTGACGCAGGCCGAACCGGATGCCGGGTCATTGGCGCCCAGATGCGGGGCGCGCTTCTTTTTTGCCTTTTCAGGGTATGCCGCCAGGGTTTCGGCGATCAAGGTCTCTGTCGATTCCTTGGTGATACCTTCAACTTTTCGTATCTTGTCTGACATAAGTAGGTCTCCTCTGGTTATGCGAGGCGAATCCAGCCTCTGCTGTATGACTTCAAGAACTACGCAGCCTGCTCGGCCACGCCGACGATGCTCTCGTCCTCAACCTCCATGATGCCGAACTCCATCAGCAGTTCTTCCAGTTCTTCCATCTCCAGCGGGGTCGGTACCACGAGCATCTTGTTCTCGGAGATCTTCTTGGCCAGGGTGCGGTACTCTTCGGCCTGCTTGTGGTCGGGCGAGTACTCGATGACCGTCATGCGCCGCAGTTCGGCGCGCTGCACCTGGTTGTCCCGGGGCACGAAGTGGATCATCTGGGTGCCGAGGCGCTTGGCCAGGGCCTCGATCAGTTCGTCCTCACGGTCGGTGTTGCGGGAGTTGCAGATGAGTCCCCCGAGCCGGACCCTGCCGGAAGATGCGTACTTGAGGATACCCTTGGCGATGTTGTTGGCCGCGTACATGGCCATCATCTCGCCGGAACAGACGATGTAGATCTCTTCGGCCTTGTTCTCCCGGATCGGCATGGCGAACCCGCCGCAGACAACGTCGCCGAGGACGTCGTAGAAGACGAAATCCAGGTCAGGGGTGTAAGCGCCGTTCTCTTCCAGGAAGTTGATGGCGGTGATGACGCCGCGGCCGGCGCAGCCGACGCCCGGTTCGGGACCGCCGGACTCCACGCATTTCACATCACCGTAGCCGACCTTCATGACGTCGCCCAGTTCCAGGTCTTCCACCGTGCCCAACTCGCGCACCAGATCCATAACCGTATTCTGGGCCTTGGCATGGAGGATGAGGCGGGTGGAGTCGGCCTTGGGGTCGCACCCCACGATCATGACCTTCTTGCCGATGGATGCCAGACCCGCCACCGTATTCTGTGTTGTGGTTGACTTGCCGATGCCGCCCTTACCGTAGATTGCGATCTGTCTCATGATGCTGCTCCTTTCGCTCACAAATCCGTGAGCATTCGTGATTTTGTGCGGGGCAAACAAAAAAGGCGCCCCATTCCCCTGAATGGCGGCGCCTTTGCCGAATTCGATCATTTTTTTCAGAACCTGTCCTTTGTTTCGTGATTTCATTTATTGCATCCGGCATGCCAAATTGCAACATACTGTATTGCAACAATATTTCAAGAATAGACTTTTGACGACATGATTGCAGCGCCCTTTGTTGCTTGTTTATTGTGCACCCATGCATGCCACCCGGCTACCCCTCGTTTACGGGATATGCCAACAAAAAAGGCACCATGGCCGGTGCCTTTGATTGCAACATGTTCCTGCCGATCAGGCGGCATTCTTCATGCCATACAGCTTGATCAGCTGGTTGTTGTTGAGCGGCCGCCGCGTCTGCTGGGCGATCTTTCTCACCTTGTCCATCAGGTGCATGGCCTCGGAACGGCTGATGGCGATGCCCATATCCTTATAGCGCTCTATGAGGCCGCTGGTGCCGGAATGCTTGCCCACCACGATCTGCCGCACAAGTCCCACCTCGGACGGGTCGAAACCTTCATAATTTTTGGGGTCCTTGATCACGCCATCGGCGTGCAGGCCCGATTCGTGGGCAAAGACCCGTTCGCCCACCACCGCTTTCCAGGCGGGCAGCGGCCGGTTGGATGCCTTGGCCACAAACAGGGATAGCTCCCGGAACCGGTGGGTGTCGATGCCGGTGTCCCTGCCGCTGGCATGCTTGAGCCCCATCACCACCTCCTCCAGGGCCGCGTTGCCGGCCCGCTCCCCCAGGCCGTTGACCGTGGTGTTGACGAACATGGCCCCGGCCCGGATGCCGGCGATGGCGTTGGCGGTGGCCATCCCCAGGTCGTTGTGGGTGTGCACCTCGATGGGGAGTTCGGGGACGGCCGCCCGCAGCGCGCGCACCCTGTCGAACATGTCGAAAGGATCGAGGATACCCAGGGTGTCGCAAAAACGGAACCGATCGCCACCCATGGCCCACGTGATCTGCATCAGCTCGATGAGGAAGGGGATCTCGGCCCGGCTGGCATCCTCGCCCCCCACCGAAACATACAGCCCCTTACCCTTGGCGAAGCCGAGGGCCACCCGAAGCTGCTCCTTGACCCATTCCCGGCTCTTCCTGATCTTGTTGCGGATCATGATGTCCGAAACCGACAGGGAGATATCCACGGCCGTTACGCCGCTGTCGATACTGGCCTGGATATCCGGCACCGTGGCCCGGTTCCAGGTGATCAGGCGAGCGTTCAGCCCCAGGTCCACCAATGCCTTGACATCACTCTGCTCATCCTTGCCCATGGCCGGGATGCCGCATTCCAGCTCCTGTACGCCGATGGAATCGAGCATGCGGGCAATGGCGATCTTGTCGCGCCTGCTGAACACCACACCTGCCGTCTGCTCGCCGTCCCGCAGTGTCGTATCGTCGATTATGATCGTTGGCTCGGTCATGGTCGTCTCCTTCGTTAGGCTGTTAAAAACTCAGGTTGTTCAAAAACAGTCAGATCGTCGCATCCGCAGAAAAGCCCCGCAGGAGGCGTAGCAGCACTACGCCGCACAAGGTATTTTCGAGGACGCGGCGAGATGGCTATTTTTCAACAACCTCTTACATCACCCGCAACTGCCCATGGTTGCCAGGCCGTAGATGTACTCAGGCCGGTAGGCCGGCTTGACGCCGGCGTACATGAGAACATTGGTGCCGTGGTCCCAGAAGCCCCGCTCCTGGAGCAGGCTGACTGCGGTGTGGTTGCAGGCCGGGGCATCGATGTAGACGGTCATGCCGAACGTCAGGCTGTTCAGAGCTTTGTCCAACAGGCCGGCCGCCCGATCCGGCGAGAGGGCGCTGAACGGTCCCACCTGTACCGCCCGACCGCAGGGCTGGATGACCGCAAAGGCGGCATCCCCGGCCAAAACCGCGCCGCGCCGGGACGTGGCGGTAAGCAGGCCGTCACGCCGGTCGCCCCAGCCAAGTCGGTCAAGGCCTGCGTCCCACATCCCCGTTACGACGGGAACAGGGCCGGTCGGCGCCCCGACCGTGCCGGTCCAGCGGATAATGGTGTCGGTGCTGTTGAACCCGTGTTTTTCATACAGGGCCTTGCCCATGTTCGAGGCGGTGAGCCAGAATGTCCCGACGCCGGCGTCACGCAGGCTATCGAGCGCCCCGAGGAACAGCGCCTCGCCGACACCACGACCGCGATGGCGCCGGTCAACGATAAGGTTCCCGATCCAGCCGCTTGCGTCATGGCGCAGGGAGGTCACGAAACCGATGGCAACGTTCGTTTCGTCCCGTACCGCGAGACAGCCGGCGGGGAAGGTTGACAGCAGGAAGTCGAACTCCCACGGTTCCGCAACCCAATTCTCCGCTGCCGCCAGCCCCAGAAAGCGGGGCACATCCTCTTTTCGGAACGGTTCGATGGTCATGCCGGATTCACCCCTCAGCATCGTCATGGTCACGGCAGCGCACAGGCGGAGTCGCCCACCGTCACATCCTGCCCGATCAGGCCGACGGCGTCGGCGCGGCACTGCTTGCAATGGCTGAACTGCCCGATGATCGACTCATTGGCCTTGCGCACCTCCAAGAGCCGTTCCTCGCTGGGCGGTTCGATGTGCGACAGCTCGGCTTGGGGGATAAGCGGCATGATGTTCATCACGAATGCCCCCAACCTCTTGACCCGCTCGGCGATCAGCGGCAACTGGTCGTCGTTCACCCCCGGCACCAGCACGGAATTGACCTTGATGGTCAGGCCCAGTTCAGCGGCACGCTTCAGCCCCTCGAACTGGTTGACGATCAGGATGCGGGCACCTGCCACGCCGGTGTAGTGATTGCCGTGGTAGATGACATGGCGATAGATTTTGGCGCCGACCTCGGGATCGACGGCATTGATGGTGACGGTCAGGCTGTGCAGCCCCAGTTCGTACAGCCGGTCGATGGATTCTGGCAGGAGCAGGCCGTTGGTGCTCATGCACAACATGAGATTGGGGAATTCCTTTTTGACCAGTTCGAAGGTCTCGAAGGTCTGCTCGTTGGCCAGGGGATCACCGGGGCCGGCAATGCCGATTACCTTGATGATCGGGCCCACCACCGGGCTCGCCATCACCTCCCGTACCTTGACAATGGCCTCCTCTGGTGTCAGGAGACGACTGGTCACGCCGGGCCGGGATTCGTTGGCGCAGTCGTGCTTGCGGGTGCAATAGCCGCACTTGATGTTGCAGCGTGGGGCCACCGCCAGATGGAGGCGTCCGTTTTTGTGATGGTTGCCGCCGAAGCAGGGGTGCCCTTGGATCTTATTCTTCATGTCACATGCACTCGCCATGGTGTTCTCCTTTCAAACAAAAGAGCCTGCGGCTCTTTCCGCAGGCTCCGTTGCCTTCAGCTGAGTTGATGTCACGAGGATTTGAATCGACCTACGCAGAGGGGTAAGGCATAGAGCGTGCCAGAGGTCATCATTATTTATCATCGCGCTGCAAAGGCTCTAATGACGGCGTATTGCGGAGGGCTATCCGGAGGTGCGGCGTACCCGTGACCATCCCCAAGCCCGGACAACTGCCTTATTTTTGATCAGGTATATTTTTTTCTGTTCTGGTTTCGCTTTTGCAGGTTCACGGAGAATACGCGGGAATCTTGTAAATGACAGTGTGATCGGTCGCGCCATGTTCAACCAGTACAACCCCGCAGAAATTCGCACCAGGGCCACGGCCGCCTTCCTGGGCATGGCCGTGGGCGATGCCCTCGGCGCCACGGTCGAGTTCATGACGGCGTCGGAGATTGCCGCAAAATATGGCACGTTCAGAAACATCATCGGCGGGGGGTGGCTTCGCCTGAAGCCGGGGCAGGTAACCGACGACACCGAGATGGCGCTCTGCATCGCCCGTGCGGTGGTGGAGAACCAGGGATGGTCCGTGGAGGGGATTGCCCGCAACTTTGCGGCCTGGCTCAAATCGCGGCCGGTGGATTGCGGCGACACCTGCCGCAAGGGTATCCGCGCCTACATGCTGCACGGCACCCTGGAGGTGCCGCCAAACGAATGGGATGCCGGCAACGGCGCAGCCATGCGGATCGTCCCGGCGGCGCTCTTCTCGCTGCCCGACGCTGAACTGCTTAAAAAATATGCCATCGAACAGGCCCACATCACCCACAACAACCCCCTATCCGACGCTGCCTGCATCTGCCTGGGAGAGATGCTGCACCTGGCGATCTGCGGCGCATCGAAGGCCCGCCTGCGCCGTCAGGCCGACGGCCTGGTGGCCAGGTTCCCCACCTTTGGTTTCGAGCCCTACCGGGGACTGGCCACCGGCTATGTGGTCGATACGTTGCAGACTGTTTTTTACTGGTTTTTCAGGGGGAGAAGTTTCGAGGAGTGTGTCGTGGGGACTGTCAACCAGGGGGGCGACGCGGACACCACCGGAGCCATCTGCGGCATGCTGGCCGGCGCCTACTTCGGGATGGAGGGCATCCCCCGGCGCTGGCTGAAAAAGATGGATAAGAATGTGATCGCCGAGATCAGCACGTTCGCCGGGCGGCTGATCGACGCCAGCCCGGCGGGAAGGACGACCTGAATCCGTGGTGCCGGTAGCCTTCGTGCCCGGAAGAGCCGGAGCCCGTACGTCGCCCGTGTCGTGGCACGTCACTCACTCTGCCGGTCCTCCGGCGGGTTGCCGGTATCTTCGTAAAGGCAAAAGCTGAGGCCTTCCGGGCACTGTCCGGGCACTGTCCGGGCACTGTGGCATTCCGGCACCACGGATTCAGGAATCGGTTACGCGGCGCCCTTCAGGATGCCGTCCGCCACCTGGCGCAGGCTCTTGCGCTTGTCCATGGCCATCTTCTGCATGGCGCGATAGGCATCGGCCTCGCTCATGCGCTGCTTTTCCATCAGCATTCCCTTGGCCTTTTCGATCACCTTGCGATTCTCGATGGTTTCCTTCAGGTCCTCGATCTTCTCCTTGAGGTCCTCCACCTGTTCCGTATGGGCCAGGGCGATCTCGATGGCCGGAATGAGATCCTGCTCCCGCAGCGGTTTGGTTAAAAAAGCGGCAACTCCGCTCTCTGCTGCCCGTTTCACGGTCTGGGCATCGTAGCAGTTGGTCAGGAGCATGATGGGGATCTTGAGTTTTTTCTTGATCTCTTTCGCCGCGGTTATCCCGTCCATTTCCGGCATGGCCACATCCAGGACCGCCATATCGGGAAAGCTCGCCATGGCCATCTCCACGGCGCTTTTGCCGTCTCCGCACTCCAACACCTCGTCGAAACCCAGCTCCATGAGCATGGCTTTCAGGCTCATCCTGACGAGCGGTTCATCGTCGCATAGTAAGACCGTCTTCATGTGTCACCCTCCCGGTAGCCATCGGATACACCTGGGACTGCATCTAATATGCCAGTATATACTCGGAGGGCCCCGGCAGCACTGCCGGGGCCCTCAAATTTACGCAATTGTTTCGAGCTGTTTTTCTCCAATCCGCTCAGGTTGTTCAAAAATAGCCAGATCGTCGCACCCGCAGAAAAGCCTGCAGGAGGCGTAGCAGCGCTACGCCGCACGAGGGGTTTTCGAGGACGCGGCGAGATGGCTGTTTTTCAACAACCGCTACAGTACTGTCTCGGCCAGGACCTCCGCCACGTCCCGCACCTTGACATTGTCGGCCTTCACGTCCTTGAGCCCGTCCTCGAACATGGTCAGGCAATAGGGGCAGGAGACGCAGATGGTGTCCGGCTTCTCCTCCAGCGCTTCCTTGACCCGGGTGAGGTTGATCCGCTCGCCCGTATGCTCTTCCATCCACATCCTGCCGCCGCCCGCCCCGCAGCAGAAGGCGTTGTTGCGGTTGCGGCCCATCTCGGCCGGGGCCGCTCCGGTGGCCAGTTCGATCACCTCCCGCGGCGCGTCGTACACGTCGTTATGCCGGCCCAGATAACAGGAGTCGTGGAATACGGTGGTCCCCAACTCCGCGGCGGTCCCGTTCAGCTTGAGATAGCCGTCCTGCACCAGGTTGCGCAGGAACTCGGTATGATGGACCACCTCCAGGTCGAGACCGTACTGTTTGTAGTCGTTTTTCAGGGTCGAGAAACAGTGGGGGCACTGTGTGATGACTTTTTTGACGCCCCGCTCGGTGAAAATCCGCACGTTCTCCCTGGCCATGCGGTCGAAGACGTACTCGTTGCCCAGGCGGCGCAGGCTGTCGCCGCAGCATTTCTCGTCCTTGCCCAGGATGCCCCAGGAGACGCCGGCCTTGTCCAGCAACTGGGCCAGGGCCACGCTGACGTGCTTGCTGCGCGAGTCGAACGAGCCGGCGCAGCCCACGAAGAGCAGGTACTCGGTGGTATTCCCGTCGAACGGCTTCACCTCCATCTGGGCGCACCACTTGGTGCGCTCCGACGGGGCGATGCCCCAGGGGTTGCTGCGCCCCTCCATGTTTTCGAACAGGTTGAGCAACTCCTCGGGGAAGCGGGCCTCGGTCTCCACCAGGTGGCGGCGCATCTTGACGATCTTGGGCATCTGTTCGATGAAGACCGGGCAGGCCTCCATGCAGGCCCCGCAGGTGGTGCAGCCCCAGATGACCTCCTCCGCGACGCTCCCCTCGCCCCCCTCGCCGATCAGCGGTTTGGCCGGCGCTGCCCCCTGCTTGAGCAGCGCCCCGTTCTCCAGCAGGTTGACCTTGATGTCGTGGACAACGGCGCGCGGGTTGAGCGGCTTGCCGGTGATGCTCGCCGGGCAGACGTTCTGGCAGCGGCCGCATTCGGTGCAGGCCATGGAGTCCAGCAGGTCCTTCCAGGTGAAGCGGTCGGCTTGGGCGACGCCAAAGGCGTTGCCGCTGACGAACTCCTCCCGGGGCTGGGTGTTGGGCTTTTCCAGCCGCCGGAAGAAACAGTTGGGGATGGCGGTCAGGATGTGCATGTGCTTGCTGTGGGGCAGATAGCACATGAACGTCAGCAGGGCTGCCGCGTGGGCCCACCAGCTGACGCCGAACACCAGGGCAGAGGCTGGGCGCGGGATCAGCCCGGCCACGACGCTCGAAACCGGCATGTAGGTGCGGGCAAGGGCGAGGTACTGCTCCGGCACGCGTGTAATCTTGGCCGCGGTGATGCCGAAGTTGGCCATCATCAGCATGGCGATCAGCCCCAGGATGAAGAACGCCTCCAGGGTGCGGGCCTCGGGATAGGGGGGCGCCACGATCCGCCGGACCATGGCGACGACCACCGCCGCGAGGGCCAGAAGCGACACGATGTCGATCACCAGGAGCAGCGGGAAATAGACGCCCTCGGGCAGGTGCGCCAAGCTTACGGACGGGAAGACGCCGTGCAGCAGGAACTCGGTGTTGGAGACCAGCAGGATGATGAACGACCAGAAGATGATGAAATGATTGAGGCCGAACGGCTTGGCCAGGACCCGCTTCTGGCCGAAGGCGTACCGCAGCATGTCGCCGACGCGTTGGCCTATGTTGTCGAACCGGTTCTCCGCCTGGCCCAGGGCCACCAGGTCGAGCCTGCGCCAGCAGCCCCAGGCGAAGATGCCGAGGGCAACGATCAAAAGGGGAGTGAATATGGTCGGATTGGGTGTCATAAGGCCTCACGTCAATAGCTTTTCACCACAGAGGACACTGAGGTGGAACATAAAAGAATTCAACCTGAAAACGCGGTCATTCACCACAAAGACACAAAGAGCACAAAGGATTCACAGAGTCAGCGGCGAAAACGCATTCACCCACAAGGTGAGTCCAGCCGAGCAGAAAATCGCCATATTGCCAACTGAAATCATTCATTTGTGTGGCTGTGCGTCCTTTGTGTCTTTGTGGTTAACTGCTTTTTCCCGGTTTACCAAGGATAACGATATATCCGTGTTACATGTTTTATGGTCTTTCCTCCGTGTCCCTCCGCGTCCTCCGTGGCAATGCTTTATTATTTGCTTCTCTGTCGTTTCAATTCCCGGATCCGTTTCGTTATGGCCGGGACCACCTGGAACAGGTCGCCCACGATGCCGTAGGTGGCGACCTCGAAGATCGGCGCCTGGCGGTCGCGGTTGATGGCGATGACCATGTCCGAATCCTGCATGCCCACCAGGTGCTGGATGGCGCCGGAGATGCCGCAGGCGATGTAGATCTTGGGCCGCACGGTCTTGCCGGTCTGGCCGACCTGGCGGTCCACCGGCATCCAGCCGGCATCCACGGCGCTGCGGGAGGCACCCACCACGCCGCCCAACTCCTCGGCCAACTCCTGCAGGATGGCGAAATTTTCCGGCGCCATCATGCCCCGGCCGCCGGAGACGATGAAATCGGCGCCGGTGATGTCCACGTGGCTCTTGCTCCTGGCGTCGTGGATGATCTCGATGACCTTGGTGAGGACGTTCTCCTCGGGCACCACGAACCCCTCCCGGACGATGGTGCCCGTGGCCCCCTCCCTCCGCTCGGGCATGGGCATCACGTTGGGGCGGACCGTGGCCATCTGGGGCCGGAACTTGTCGCACATGATGGTTGCCATGATGTTGCCGCCAAAGGCCGGGCGGGTCTGCATCAGGTTGCGCTTGTCGTCGATGCCCAGGCCGGTGCAGTCGGCGGTCAGCCCCGTGCCCACGCGGGTTGCCACGGCCCCGGCCAGATCGCGTCCCATGCCGGTGGCGCCCATGAGGATGACCTCCGGCTTGTATGCGGCGATCAGGTGGCAACAGGCCTCCAGGTAGGCCTCGGTGCGGTAGTTGCGGTACACCGGCGCGTCCACCAGGTAGGCCTTGGCGGCGCCGTGGGCAAAGGCCTCGGTGCAGAGGTGCTCCACGTTTTCGCCGATCACCAGGGCGCACAACTCCACCCCCAGGGAGGCGGCCAGTTGGGCGCCAACACCCAGCAGTTCCCACGAGACCTTGGCCGGCTCCCCCTCGGTCTGCTCCACGAAAACCCAGACGCCCCGGTAGGCGGCCAGCTTTTGGGCCAGGGCCGCGGCCTCCTCGTCCACTTCCTCCTCGACGGGGGTGGCGGCGGCAGCCAGTTGTTGCAGGATCTTCAGTTCCTCAGGGGTGAAGAACATCTCCAGGGCGCTGGCAGGGCAGATCTTGACGCACTTGACGCAGCCGATGCACTTTTCCGGAATGACGACCGGCTCGCCGGCATCGTTCATCTCGATGGCATTGACCGGGCAGACGCTCTGGCAGCGGGCGCCGCAGGCGATGCACTTCCCCTCCAGCAGCCGCGCCTTGCCGCGGGGTTTCTTCACTTTGGGTTGTTGCGGTTCAGTCATGTCGGGAAACCTTTATTATAAAGATAAAATCTACTCTCACAGATGCACAGAGAAAATCGTATAAGCCGCGAACATCAAAACAAATTACCTGGCTCAACATATTGTCGAAAAACCCAGGTTGTTCAAAAATAGTCAGATCGTCGCACCCGCAGAAGGCCCCGCGGAGGCGTAGCAGCGCTACGCCGCACAATTTCACTTGTGAAATTGGACCGCGAAGGCGCCCGAAGGGTGAGGCCAAAGGCCTCAGTCACAAGGGGGCTTCGAGGACGGCGGCGAGATGGCTGTTTTTCAACAACCTGCCAACCAGTCAAAGCGGCAGCATGTCCTTTGCCATCAGCTTGTCGATCAACAGCGCCGCCGTTCCTTCCGGGTCGCCGTAGCCGTCGCCGATGATCTCCCCCTTGGCCCGTTCCGGCGAGAAGATCTTGCTGACCCAGGTGGGCGACCCCTTGAGGCCGATGGACTGTTCGTCCAGCTTGAGGACCTGGTTGTTCCAGACCTCCACCCGGGCGTCGGCCGCGGCCAGGCGCATGGGCACGCGGGGATAGCGCGGCCGGTTCAGCTCCCGCACCACGGTCAGCATGGCGGGCAGGGGCGCCTCCACGATCTCGTGGCGGCCTTCCAGCTTGCGGCTGACGCGGATGCGTTTGCCCCCCACATCCAGGTTGTCGATGCGGTCCACCAGGGTAAGCTGGTGATAGGCAAGGCGGGTGGCGATGCCGGGGCCCACCTGGGCGGTGTCGCCGTCGATGGTCTGCTTGCCGCACAACACCAGGCCCACCTCGTCCACGTCGGCGTGCAGCTTGCGGATTGCCGCCGCAAGCACGTTGCTGGTGGCCAGGGTGTCGGCCCCGCCGAAGACCCGGTCCGAGAGCAGGATGGCCGTATCGACCCCCAGGGCCAGGGCCTTCCTGAGGGTCGCCTCCGCATTGGGCGGCCCCATGGAGATGGCGGCGACCTTGCACCCGAAGCGGTCTTTCAGGCGCAGCGCCTCTTCCAGGGCGTGAGTGTCATAGGGGTTGACGATAAAGGGAATGCCCTCGCGCACCAGGGTGTTGGTGACCGGGTCGATCTGAACCTGGGTGGTGTCGGGGACCTGTTTGATACAGGCGACTACGAGCATGGATGGAGTTCTCCTGCATTGCCTCGCGGCTGGATTTGCCAAATTAATAAAGCCCGGCACTCTGGTCAATGCCGGGCTTCGGTGCCCAATCTGGAATCCCGCCAGTGACGGAACGAAGTTTAGCATGAGCAGGAAGCGTGCCGACTTGACCGGCGTCAAAAGTATACAAACTGCACGACGTCAAACTTTGCTGCGACGTTAATCAGTTGCCGGGGATAACGTTGCGACGCGGATATGTTCATCCACGGAACATGTATCGGACAGGCGAACCGCTGCTGTGCAAATTATCGCGCCAAACGCCCAAAAAAAAGGCAGACGGGATGTGCAAGTGTACCAGTTTTAACCGGCCGGTCAACAGCTTAAAAATCAGTCACCCGATAGTCGTACACGCCAGTAAATGCACAATATTTAACCATGTGATTAATAAATTTGCAATAAATCCTGTTTACCACTACACTATGCATCATTTTTAATCACCAGGAGGGAACATGGCAAAGCTTGATGAAAAACTCGAAGGCATCTACCAGGAGGTTTTAAAGCGCAACCCCGGCGAGGTGGAGTTCCACCAGGCGGTTCTGGAGGTTCTGGAATCACTGGGACCGGTTGTCACCAAGCACCCCGAGTACCTCGAACGCAAGATCATCGAACGCATCTGCGAACCGGAGCGCCAGATCATTTTCCGCGTCCCCTGGCAGGATGACAAGGGGAAAGTGCATATCAACCGCGGTTTCCGCGTCGAGTTCAACAGCGCCCTTGGCCCCTACAAAGGCGGCCTGCGTTTCCACCCCTCGGTCTACCTGGGGATCATCAAATTCCTCGGTTTCGAACAGATCTTCAAGAACTCGCTCACCGGCATGCCCATCGGCGGTGGCAAGGGGGGGTCCGATTTCGACCCCAAGGGGAAATCCGATGACGAGGTCATGCGCTTTTGCCAGAGTTTCATGACCGAACTCTACCGCCACATCGGCGAGCATACCGATGTGCCGGCCGGCGACATCGGCGTGGGCGGCCGGGAAATCGGCTACATGTTCGGACAGTACAAGCGGATTACCAACCGTTGGGAGGCCGGCGTGCTCACCGGCAAGGGCCTCAAGTTCGGCGGCTCCCTGGTGCGCACCGAGGCGACCGGCTACGGCGCCGCCTTTTTCATCAACGAGGCGCTCAAGATCCGCAAGGACTCTTTCGACGGCAAGACCTGCCTGGTTTCCGGTTCAGGCAACGTGGCCATCTACACCATCGAGAAAATTCACCAGTTGGGCGGCAAATGCATCGCCTGCTCCGACTCCAACGGGGTCATCCTGGACGAAAACGGCCTCGATGTGGAACTGATCAAGCAGCTGAAAGAGGTGGAACGCCGCCGCATCCAGGATTATGCGTCCTTCCACAAACACGCCAAATACGTACCCAACGGCAATATCTGGGAGATTCCCTGCCAAGTGGCCATGCCCTCCGCCACCCAGAACGAGATCAACGGCAAGGATGCGGCAACACTGGTGAAAAATGGCTGCCTCGCCGTGGGCGAGGGGGCCAACATGCCCACCACCCCCGAGGGGGTCAAGGTCTTCCTGGACGCCAACATCGTCTACGGCCCCGGAAAGGCGGCCAATGCCGGCGGGGTCGCCACATCGGCCCTCGAAATGCAGCAGAATGCGCAGCGCGATTCCTGGAAGTTCGACTACACCGAGAAAAAACTTGAAGACATCATGATCAACATCCATCAGCTCTGCCACGATACCGCAGAGGAGTACGGGGCGCCGGGCAACTACGTCCTCGGCGCCAACATCTCCGGCTTCACCAAGGTCGCCGACGCCATGGTGGCCCACGGCCTCGTGTAGCGGCCCGATTCCGCTCTCCCCAAGCCCGGCCGTCAGGCCGGGCTTTTTTCGTTGACGCGCACCCCTCCAGCGACTAAAAAAGAACCATGAACCTCCTTACCCATCTCAACCCTCCCCAGAAAGAGGCCGTGCTGCACGGCGAGGGGCCGCTTCTGATCCTGGCCGGAGCCGGATCGGGCAAGACCCGCGTCATCACCCATCGCATCGCCCACCTGATCCGCGAGCGGGACGTCCATCCCCGGAACATCCTGGCCGTGACCTTCACCAACAAGGCCGCCAACGAGATGGCCGAACGGGTCGGCAAGCTGCTGGGCGGCGGGGAAGTGCCCCAGATCTCCACCTTCCACGCCGCCTGCGGCCGCATCCTGCGCAGCCAGATCCACCACCTGGGGTATGAATCGTCCTTTGCCATCTACGACGACAAGGACGCCGAGCGTCTCCTGAAGGACGTGCTGGCCGAACTGAACCTGGACGACAAGCGCTTCCCCCCCAAGGCCATCGGCGCCGCCATCGACGACTTCAAGAACCGGGGCCTGTTTCCGGAGGACCTGGACGCCGTGGGCACCGGCGACGTCTTCAACGAGCGGCTGGTGCGGATCTATGCCGCCTACCAGGAGCGGCTGAAGAAATGCAATGCCCTGGACTTCGGGGACATGCTGATCCAGACCGTCCGCCTGCTCTCCGACTTCCCCGAGGTGCGAAGCATCTACCAGGAACGCTTCCAGTGGATCCTGGTGGACGAGTACCAGGACACCAACCCGGTGCAGTACCGCCTGATCAAGCTGTTGGCCGGGGAGCGGCGCAACCTGTGCGTGGTGGGGGACGACGACCAGTCCATCTATTCCTGGCGCGGGGCGGACATCCGCAACATCCTGGAGTTCGAGAAGGACTTTCCCGGCGTGCGGGTGGTCCGGCTGGAGCAGAACTACCGCTCCACCGCCACCATCCTCAAGGCGGCGGGCGAGGTGGTCAGGCACAACTTCGGCCGCAAGGGGAAGACCCTCTGGACCGAGAACCCGGCCGGGGAGAACATCCGCTACCTGCGGGTGGAGTCGGACCGGGAGGAGGCCCGGACCGTGTGCCGCGAGATCGCCCGGCTGCGGGCGAACGGCGTCCCCCTGGAGGAGATGGCGGTCTTCTACCGCACCAACGCCCAGTCGCGCCAGGTGGAGGAGGCGCTGGTGGCCGAGGCGCTCCCCTACCACATCGTGGGGGGCGTCAGGTTCTACGCCCGCATGGAGGTCAAGGACATCCTGGCCTACCTGCGCGTGCTGGACAACCCGGCCGACGAAATCTCCCTGAAACGGATCATCAACGTACCGGCCCGGGGCATCGGCACCGCCACCATCGACAAGATCTCCGGCCAGGCCGCACGGAACGGGATCAGCATGTACGCCGCCCTGCAGGAGGCCGCCGAAAGCGGGCTGCCGGCGGCCGGCCCCCGGGGCAGGGTGGCGGCCTTCAGCGCCATGATGGAGCGCTTCCGCGAGACGAAAGCGTCGTCGGGCCTGCCGGAACTGGCCCGCATGGTGATGGAGGAGAGCGGCTACCTGAACCGGCTCAGGGAGAGCCGGGACGAGGAGGACGCCGAGCGGCTGGAGAACCTGGAACAGTTGCTGGCCGCCATGGAGGAGTTTTGCGAGAAAAACCCCGAGGCCGGCCTGTCCGAATTTCTGGAGCAGGTATCCCTGGTCTCGGACCTGGAGCAGGGGGAGCAGGGCAAACCCTCGGTGACGCTCATGACCCTCCATGCCGCCAAGGGGCTGGAGTTCAGGGCGGTCTTCATGATCGGCATGGAAGAGCGGCTCTTCCCCCACGTGCGCGCCCTGGACGATCTGGACGGCATGGAGGAGGAGCGGCGGCTGTGCTACGTGGGCATGACCCGCGCCCGGGAACGGCTCTACCTGCTGAACGCCCGCCGGCGCTACCTGTTCGGCCAGGACCAGTCCAATCCTCCCTCCCGTTTCCTCAAGGACATACCGGGGGAGTTGCTGGACGAGGAAGGGACCGGGAACGGCTACCGGGCCGACCGGCCCTACGGGCAGGCCCCGGCCGCGCGGCGCGAATATGCCGAAAGCCACAACCTGGCCGCGGCCGCGGAATTCAGCGCCCCCAACGAGGTGGAGATCGTGCCGGAGCCGGAGGAGGAGTACGGCGAGGTCTACGTGGGCATGAAGGTGCGCCACGCCAAGTTCGGCCTGGGCACCATCCGAAAGATCGAGGGGAGCGGCGAGGCCCAGAAGGCCATCGTCTGGTTCAACTCGGCCGGCCCCAAGAAGCTCCTTTTGCGGTTCGCCGGGCTGGAGCGGGCCTGATCAGGATTTTCCCAGTACCGCTTTCTGGTATTTCGCCAGGAGGTCCGGGTCGTCGATGGAGCCGTGGTGGTGGACCTGGCGCCAGCTGCCGTCCATGAGCCGGAAGATCCTGCTCGTCCGGATGGCCATGGGGAGGACCGTGCCGCCGATCCTGAGTTCCCCCCGCTCCCTGCCCGCCACATAGAACAGTTCCCCTGCCCCGTGGAGGGTGTAGTCGCAGAACTCGAACCAATAGTCGGACCGGCTGCTGAAGAGCCGCTCGTACACGCCCCTGATCTCCTCCCAGCCGCGCTTGATCCCCCCCAGGGGGTTGTCCATGACAGCCTCGTCGGTCTGCGCCCAGTTGAGCGCCATCTTCGCCAGGTCCCTTTCGTTGAGGGCCTCGTAGAATCCGGAGAGGGCCCGCATCTGCGGCGTCAGCCCCCCTTTTTCCTCGCGCCCGGTAACCGGCGTCTGTTCGGTCTCCATCCCGTGAGCCCCCTTCCTGCGCAGCAGTTCGTATCCCGTTGGTCAGCCTCGAAACACTAGCTCAATAGTGGCACCTTCCGGAGACATGTCAACAGCCGGGGTGCGATACGATCGCGGGTATGCCGAAGGCGCCGGATTCTGAACCAGCGCTGTGGGCACCGTTCCCTGCCTTCCCATTATGCGGTTTTAATGCCTCCGCCGGTTGCCGCCGGACGATTTTCGGCTACAATTTTCGAGACGCTTTCGACCCCGGCCATCCCACCCCATGCAACACCCCGAACCAAGGAGGAAACCGTGATCACCTTCACCCTGAACGGCACGAAACAGTCCGTGGAACTCAGTCCCGACACCCCGCTCCTCTGGGTGCTGCGCGACCACCTGCACCTCACCGGCACCAAGTTCGGCTGCGGCGAGGGGCTGTGCGGCGCCTGCACCGTCCATATCGACGGCCGGGCGGAACGCTCCTGCATCACGCCGCTGTCCGACGTGCAGGGCAAAAAGGTCACCACCATCGAGGGGATCGCCGAGGATCATCCCGTGAAAAAGGCCTGGCTGGCCGAGGAGGTCTCCCAGTGCGGCTACTGCCAGCCGGGGCAGATCATGGGCGCCGTGGCGCTCATGCAGCAGAAGCCCCACCCCACGGATGCGGACATCGACGCCGCCATGAGCGGCAACCTCTGCCGGTGCGGCACCTACGGACGCATCCGGCGGGCGATCCACACCGCGGCTGCGGGCGGGAAGGGAGGGAAACAGTCATGAGCGAGATCATCAAGGTGAGCCGGCGTGACTTCATCAAGACCGGCCTGATGGTGGGAGGCGGGCTGGTGCTGGCCTGCCATGTCCCTCTGGGCGGCCGCGCCGCTGCCGCCGCCGAGGCGGCCTTTGCCCCCAACGCCTTCCTGCGCATCGGCGCCGACGGCAGCGTGACCGTGATCGTCAACAAGTCCGAGATGGGCCAGGGGGTCTACACCTCCCTCCCCATGCTGGTCGCCGAGGAGCTTGCGTGCGACTGGAAACGGGTGCGGGTGGAGGCGGCGCCGGTGGCGCCGGAATACAACCACACCCAGTTCGGCGCGATCATGGTGACCGGCGGCAGCACCAGCGTGCGCTCCGAATGGGAACGGCTCTCCAAAGCCGGCGCGGCGGCCCGCGAGATGCTGGTGGCGGCGGCAGCCGCGGGGTGGCGGGTGGCGCCCGCGGCCTGCCGGGCCGAGAACGGCGTGGTCATCGGCCCCGGCGGCAGGCGCGCGGGCTACGGCAGCCTGGCGGCCCGGGCGGCCAAACTGCCGGTGCCCCAGGAGCCGAAACTGAAGGGCCCAAAACAGCGGAAGCTGATCGGCAAGGCGATCCACCGCCTGGACAGCCCGGCCAAGATCAACGGCACGGCGACCTTCGGCATGGACGTGCACACCCCCGGCATGCTCACCGCGGTCATCGCCCGGCCGCCGGTCTTCGGCGCAACGGTGAAGAGTTTCGACCCGAAGAAGGCCCTGGCGGTGCCCGGCGTGAAGCAGGTGGTGGCCGTGCCCGCCGGGGTGGCGGTGGTGGCCGACGGTTTCTGGCCGGCCCAGCAGGGGCGCGAGGCGCTGGAGGTCGTCTGGGACGAGGGACAGTGGGCGCAGATCTCCACGCCGGCCATGCGCGAGGAGTACGCCCGGCTGGCCGCCATGCCGGGGCTGGCGGCACGCCACGACGGCGATGCCCCGAGCGAGCTGGCCAAAGCGGCCCGACCCCTCCAGGCCGAGTACGAGGTCCCCTACCTGGCCCACGCCACCATGGAGCCGCTCAACTGCTTCGTGGACCTGAAAAAGGAGAGCTGCCTGATCCGCACCGGCTCCCAGTTTCAGACCGTGGACCGCAACGCCGCCGCCCGGGAGGCCGGGCTCAAGCCGGAACAGGTCACCCTGGAGACCACCTTCCTGGGCGGGGGGTTCGGCCGGAGGGCCTGCACCGGGTCGGATTTCGTCGTGGAAGCGGTGCAGGTGGCCAAGGCGGTGGGCAAGCCGGTCAAGGTTATCCGCTCCCGCGAGGACGACATGCGGGCCGGCTACTACCGTCCCATGTGGTATGACCGCATCGCCGCCTGCCTGGACGACACGGGACGCCCCCTGGCCTGGCGCCACACCATCGTGGGGCAGTCCATCATCGCCGGCACCCCCTTCGAGCCGGCCATGGTGAAGGGGGGGATCGACCATACCTCGGTGGAGGGGGCCGTGGATATCCCCTATGCCATCCCCAACCTGCTGGTGGACCTGCACACGACCAAAAACGGGGTGCCGGTGCTCTGGTGGCGCTCGGTGGGGCATTCCCACAACGCCTTCGTGGTGGAGAGCTTCCTGGACGAGGTGGCCCACAGCGCCGGCCAGGACCCCTACCAGTACCGCCGCTCCCTGCTGGCACACCATCCCCGCCACCTGGGCGTGCTGCAGACGGCGGCCGAAAAGGCGGGGTGGGGTGAAAAGCTGCCGGCCGGCACCGGCCGGGGCATTGCCGTGCACGAGTCCTTCGGCAGCTTCATCGCCCAGGTGGCCGAGGTCTCCCTGGACGCCGCGGGGCAGGTGCAGGTCCATCGCGTGGTCTGCGCCATCGACTGCGGCCGGATCGTCAACCCGGACATCATCAAGGCCCAGATGGAGTCGGGCATCGTCTTCGGCCTCTCGGCGGCGCTCTACGGGGCGATCACCCTCAAGAACGGCCGGGTGGAGCAGGGCAATTTCGACACCTACCCCCTGGTGCGCATGCAGGCCGCGCCAAAGGTGGAGGTGTACCTCGTCCCCAGCGACGAGCCGCCCGGCGGCGTGGGCGAACCGGGCGTCCCCCCCATTGCGCCGGCCGTGGCCAACGCCCTGTTCGCCGCCACCGGCACGCGGGTGCGCTCGCTCCCCCTGACGCCGGAAAAGGTCAAGGCCGCCCGGGGGCAGGCATGACCGACCTGGACATCTACGAGGAGATGGTACGGCTCACCCGGCAGGGTGAGCCGTTTGCCCTGGCCACCGTCATCGCGCACCACGGTTCGTCCCCCCGCAAATCCGGCGCCAAGATGCTGGTGCGCAGCGACGGCACGGTATTGGGGAGCGTGGGGGGCGGCAGGGTGGAGTTGGAGAGCGTCCGGGCCGCCCTGGACTCCCTGGGCGACGGCGGGCAGCGCACGCTCCCCTTTGTGTTGACCGAGGAGCAGGGCTTTGCCTGCGGCGGCGGCATGACGGTCTACGTCGAGCCCCAGGGGCGCCGGCCGCTGTTGGTCATGTTCGGGGCAGGCCACGTGGGCAGGGCCGTCACGGCGCTCGCCCACACCTGCGGCTTCCGCGTGGTGGTGGTGGACGAGCGTCCCGACTGCGGCACCCGGGACCTGCTCCCCGGGGCCGACGACATCGTCTGCACCCCGGTGCAGGAGGCCTTCGGGCGCCTGGCCCTCGACCGGGAGAGCTTCGTGGTGATCGCCACGCCGGGGCACCTGTACGACTTCGACGCCGTGCGGGGGTGCCTGGCCACGGAAGCCGGGTTCGTGGGCCTTTTGGGAAGCCGGCGCAAGCGGGAAACCCTGCTGGCGCTCCTGGAGGAAGAGGGGTTCGGCGAGGAGCAGCGCGGGCGGATCGTCACCCCGGTAGGCCTGGACATCGGCGCCCAGACCCCGGAGGAGATCGCGGTGAGCATCGTGGGACAGTTGATCCAACTGCGGAAGAAGCCGTGACGGGCCGGGTGGGGGCGATCCTCCTGGCGGCCGGCCTCTCCCGGCGCATGGGGACCTGCAAGCAGCTGCTCCCCCTGGGCGGAAGGACGGTCATGGCCCGGTGCCTGGAGAGCCTTGTGGCGGGAGGGGCGGACGAGGTCATCGTGGTGGTCGGCCCCCAGGGGGAGGCCGTGGCCGAGGAGGCCCTCCGCCACCCGGTCCGCATCGTGCGGACCACAGACCCCCGCGGCGACATGGCATGCTCGGCCAGGACCGGCCGGGCGGCGCTGTCGCCGGACGTCGGCGGCGTCCTGATCGCCCCCTGCGACCACCCCCTGGTGGCGCCCGCAACCGTGGCCGAACTGATCGAGGCCCACCGCCGGGACCCGGGGGCCATCATCATACCCTGCCATGCCGGACGGCGCGGCCACCCCACCTGCTTCCCCCGCGGAATTCTCGACGAACTCGGCGATACCGGCACCCTGCGCGACCTGGTCCGCCGCGACCCGGCCCGGCTCTACCATATGGAAACCGCGGACCAAGGGGTGGTGCTGGATATGGACACCCCGGAGGATTACCAGCGCATGGTCGGGATCTGCGGAGAACCCAGGTTGTTCAAAAATAGCCAGATCGTCGCACCCGCAGTATAATCGCCTCCGGCGATTATCGGTGACGAAGCGCAGCGGAGTTCATCCCGCAGGGACAGAACCGGAACGGTTCTGCTAAAAGCCCCGCGGAGGCGTAGCAGCGCTACGCCGCACGAAGGGGCTTGCGAGGACGGTGGCGAGATGGCTGTTTTTCAACGACCTGTTAGTGTATCTGCTCCACCAGGTAGTTCTGGGGCCCCATCTGCTTGATCTGGTCGAGCTGGGCTTCCAGCCAGTCGATGTGCACCTCTTCCTCCTCCAGGATCTCCTCCAGCAGTTCGCGGCTCCCGTTGTCCCCCACCTCCACCGCCAGCCTGATGCTCTCGTTGTACCCCTTGATGGCGACCTCTTCGGCGCTCCAGTCGTTCGTATGCATCTTGGGCACCTCGGCGCCGATGTGGATCTTGTTGAGTTCGCTGACAATGGGGCGCCCTTCCAGGAAGAGGATGCGGGCAATCAGCTTTTCGGCGTGCTTCATCTCGTCGATGGCGCGCTTTTCGATGGCCTGGTGCAGCCGCTCGTAGCCCCAATTGTCGCACATCTCCGAATGGACCATGTACTGGTTGATGGCGGTCAACTCCTCCGCCAGGCGCAGGTTGAGGTGCTCGATGATCTTGTCGTTTCCCTTCATGGCGACTGCTCCTTTATCCGGTGATTTCGTTCGGTCCCCCTCGGGACGTTACTCTATTGAAGCATACTTTCCCCGCCGGTCAAGTGCGCGCCGCCATCGGCGCAAAAATTGGTTGCCTGGCGACGCCGCACGTGCTATCAGGTGCAGTCTATTCCAGCACGAGGAGCACCATCGCGGCGATGATTCATCTCTCCAACATCACCAAGCAGCACGGCTCGCAGGTCCTGTTCCGCGACGCCAGCTTCCAGATACTCCCCGGCACCCGCAGCGGCCTGGTGGGGCCGAACGGGGCCGGCAAGACCACCATCTTCCGCATCATCACCGGCGAGGAGGAGGTGGACGGCGGCGAGATCACCTGCGCCAAACGCACCACCATCGGCTATTTTTCCCAGGACGCGGGAGAGATGGCCGGCCGCTCGGCCCTGGAGGAGGTCATGGCCGGGTCGGCCGAGACCATGCGCCTGGCGGCCGAGCTGAAGGAAATGGAGGCGGCCATGTGCCTGCCCCAGTCCAACGACGACATGGCCGCCCTCCTGGAGCGCTACGGCGCGGCCCAGGAGGAGTTCGAGCACCGGGACGGCTACGACCTGGACACCCGTGCCCAAACCGTGCTGACCGGCCTCGGCATCGGCCCGGACCGCTTCCACCACCCGGTGGAGTCCTTCAGCGGCGGCTGGAAGATGCGCATCAACCTGGCACGAATCCTGACCCTCAAGCCGGATGTGCTGCTTCTGGACGAGCCGACCAACCACCTGGACGTGGAGTCGATCATCTGGCTGGAGGAGTGGCTGGCCAACGACTTCGACGGCGCGCTCCTCATGACCAGCCACGACCGCGACTTCATGAACCGCATCGTCACCCGCATCATCGAGGTGGCCAACAAGACCGTCACCACCTACGGCGGCAACTACGATTTCTACGAACGGGAGCGGGACATCCGCCGGGAGCAGCTATTGGCCAGCCACCGCCGCCAGCAGGAGATGCTGGCCAAGGAGGAGGAGTTCATCGCCCGCTTCGCCGCCCGCGCCTCCCATGCGGCCCAAGTGCAGTCGCGGGTCAAGAAGATCGACAAGATCGAGCGCATCGAAATCCCCCCCGAAGAGCGGGTGGTGCGTTTCGAGTTCAGCGAACCGCCCCGGAGCGGGGACGACGTGGTGGTCATGGAAGGGCTGGCCAAGAGCTGGCAGTTGCCCGACAACAGGGAGCACCCGGTCTTCAGCGGGATATCCGGCATCATCCGCCGCCAGAACAAGATCGCCGTGGTGGGGGTCAACGGCGCCGGAAAATCCACCTTCCTCAAGATCCTGGCCGGCCAGACCGGGCAGACCGCAGGCCACGTCAGCCTGGGCGCCAACGTGGAGCTGGGCTATTTCAGCCAGCACGCCATGGACATCCTCGACCCGAAGCAGACCGTCTTCGAGACGGTCCAGGCGGCCATGCCCCTGGCGAACATCGGCGTGATCCGCAACCTTCTGGGGGCCTTTCTCTTCCAGGGGGACGCGGTGGACAAACGCATCGAAAACCTGTCGGGCGGCGAGAAGAGCCGGGTGGTGCTGGCGACGCTCTTGGCGCGGCCGGTCAACTTCCTGGTGCTGGACGAACCGACCAACCACCTTGATATCAGATCCCGGGAGATCCTGCTGGACGCCCTGCAGGGGTTCGGCGGCACCGTCGTTCTGGTCAGCCACGACCGCCACTTCCTGCGCCTGTTGGTGGACCGGGTCTTCGAGATCGACCACGGCGAGATGCGCGTCTACGAGGGAAATTACGGGTATTATCTCGCCAAGGCCCATGGTGCGGCGGCAGAGGCGGAATGAAAATATTTTGCTTCGGATAATTAATAAGTTTGACATTATGGTTGGAATGCTGATACGGTGGGCTAACGTCCGAGGTTCATCCGGGACACATTACACGAGCAGTATCAGGAGAAGGTAAGACATGGTAAACGGAACAGTGAAATGGTTTAACGACAGCAAGGGGTTTGGTTTTCTTGAGCAGGAAGGTGGCGAGGATGTTTTCGTCCA
>Ga0207857_1000044_pt1 | contig 43148 bp, 40 predicted proteins | sample LuqExpMetageno22_FD_187780 | JGI IMG/M metagenome (GOLD analysis project Ga0207857, IMG submission 187780) | Tropical forest soil microbial communities from Luquillo Experimental Forest, Puerto Rico - Sample 22 (SPAdes) | ecosystem: Environmental > Terrestrial > Soil > Tropical forest ... | reverse complement strand
CCGGGACCGATGCCGACCTTGATGGCGTCGGCGCCCGCCTTGATGAGCGCCTCGGCCGCTTCGGCCGTGGCGATGTTGCCGGCAATGATCTCGACGCTGGAAAAGGTCGATTTGGCCCGGATCACGGCATCGATCACCCCCTGGGAGTGGCCGTGGGCGGTGTCGATGACGATGACATCGACACCGGCCCTGATCAGGGCGTCCATGCGGGCTTCCATCTCGGCCGTCGGCCCGACGGCGGCGCCGACCCGCAGGCGGCCCAGGCCGTCCTTGCAGGCATGGGGGTATTTCTTGACCTTCTCGATATCCTTGATGGTGATGAGCCCCTTGAGGTTGCGGTCGTCATCCACCACCAGGAGCTTTTCGACCCTGGTGTGCTTGAGGTGTTCCTTGGCCTGTTCCAGGGTGGTGCCCACCGGCACGGTCACCAGATTGCGCTTGGTCATGCGGGCCGAGATCGGCAGGTCGTAATCGGTTTCGAAACGCAGGTCGCGGTTGGTGAGAATCCCCACCAGCTTGCCGTTGGGCTTGGTGATCGGCACGCCCGAGATGCGATAGCGGGACATGATGTCCAGCGCCTCGCGGATCTTCTGGTTGGGGCGCATGGTAATCGGGTCAACGATCATACCCGACTCGCTCTTTTTGACCTTGTCCACTTCCTGGGCCTGGGCCTCGATGCTGAGATTCTTGTGAATGATGCCGAGACCGCCTTCACGGGCCATACAGATGGCAGTGCGGGCTTCGGTAACCGTATCCATGGCGGCGCTGACCAGCGGTATGTTCAGGGGGATGTTGCGGGACAGGCGGGTGGAAAGGTTGACATCGCGGGGCAAAACAATCGAGTGGGCAGGCACAAGGAGGACGTCGTCAAAGGTAAGGCCTTCCGTTAACTTGTCGTAGGGCATATACATAACTCCTCGCGTGATTAATTTTAAAGAAGTTAGTACAGTGAATCGGGCAAGTCAAGATAAAAGGAAGATGAAAGAGTATACCTGGAATTGCCGCGACGCCCGAAAGGGAAAAACCGTAGAATGGCCCTTTCAGACGGATACTACGGTTTGTTCCCCCGGTATCCCGCGTGCGCGGGTAAATTATTTCCCCCGGAACAATCCCTGGTTCCCGGCTTAGCGCGGGACGAACTCCTCCCGGCTCGTGATCCTTTCCAGGGCGGCCACGATCAGCTTGGCGGCATTCTCCAGATCGCCCAGGGAGACGGTCTCCACCGGGGTGTGCATGTAGCGGAGCGGGATCTTGACCAGGGCCGTGGCCACGCCGTTGCGGGAGATCTGCATGACGTTGGCGTCGGTGCCGGTGGCGCGGGGATTGGCGGTGTGCTGCACGCCGATCTTCTCCTTGTCGGCCGCTGCGGAGAGCAGATCGAAGAGATGGTGATTGATGTTGGCCCCGCGGGTCAGGATCGGCCCCTTGCCCAAGGCCACCTCGCCGTTGTGCTTCTTCTCCACGTCCGGCTGGTCGGTGGCGAAATCCACCTCCACGCAGATGCCCACGTCCGGGTTGACGGTATAGCAACTGGTGGTGCCGCCCCGCAGGCCGATCTCCTCCTGGACGGAGGAAACGCCGTAAAGGTCCACGGCCAGCTTTTTCTTGCCGCCCCCGACCAGGCGCAGCACCTCGGCCACCACGAAGCAGCCGGCCTTGTCGTCGAACCCGCGCGAGGCGACCCGGTCGCCCGCCAGGCGGGTGAAGGCGCTCTCGAAGGTGACCGCGTCCCCGACCCGGACCAGCTTCTGGGCCTCTTTCTTGTCCCTGGCGCCGATGTCGATGTACTGGGATTCCAGCTTGACCACGGTCTCCCGGTCCTTGGCGTCCATCAGGTGGATCGGCTTCTTGCCGATCACGCCGGCCAGGGGGCCGCCCGCCGTGTGGACATTGACCCGCTTGCCGGGAGTCAGATGGGCGTCAACTCCGCCCACGGCGGCAAAGTAGAGGTATCCCTTGTCGTCGATGTACTTGACCTGCAAGCCGATCTCGTCCGTATGCCCCACGATCATGACCCGCGGCAGGTCCTTCCCCTTGCCGCTGATGCGGGCAAAGACATTGCCCATCACGTCTGTGGTCAGTTCGTCGCAAAAGGGGGTGACATAGTCGCGGAAAACCCGCTGGGCCGGTTGTTCATAGCCGGACGGGCTGGGAGCGTCGAGCAGTTTTTCCAGAAAAGCCAGTGATTCCTTGCGCATGATTCATACCTCGCTGATAGTGTAATCCAGATCTGCTACAATATTACCTTTAAAGTTTTGCACTAAGTATTCGATCGTAACCTCTTCTTCCGAAAGGGAATCATCCGCCCTGACGGAGATCGAAGCGCCCGACGGCCGCAGGCGCACCAGATTGCGCCGTTTCTGGCCGATCACGTCCGAAAGCCGCGAAGGGTGGCAGATTATCCCAAAAGACGCATCACCAGGCAGGGCCGATGCCAGCCGGTTCACCAGATCGAAATACAACTCCGAGCGCACCAGTTGGCCGAGCGCCGGATGCCAGCAACCGGCCAGCACCGTGGCGCTGTTCAACCCGTCGCCGGCCTGGAGCCCGATGCGGACGACCTCGATTCCGGCCTGCATGGCCTTGTGCAGGAGCTGCTTGCAGAGCGCAATGCCCTGTTCCAGATCCAGGGGACGATAGTTCCCCGTGTGGTAGCGCCGGGCCAGCTCCGTTCCCGCCAGCACCACCGCCGGGTAGAGCCGCACAAAGGAGGCCCCGGCGGCGATCGCCCGTTCCAGCGACCGGAGCGCGCTTGCGGGGGTGTCCCCCGGCAGGCCGGGCATCAACTGGGCCCCGGCGGCCAATCCCTGTTCCCTGATACAACGCAGGGCGGCTTCCGATGCGGCCGCGTCGTGCCCCCGACCGCTCAACGCCAGCACATCGTCGTCCATGGACTGCACGCCGACCTCGATGACGGCAACTCCCTGGCCGGCCAGGCGCCGCACCACCCTGCCATCCAGGCAGTCCGGCCGGGTGGAGACCCGTATCGACCTGACAACGCCGCTCTCCAGAAAGGGCCGGACAGGGGCCAGCACATCATCCTGCACCTGCTCCGGCAAGGCGGTGAAGCTGCCGCCGAAAAAGGCCACCTCCAGGGGGCGTCCGGCGGCCGTGCGGCGCCAGGAGTCGATGGCAGCGTGTATCTGGTGCGGGTCCGGCAGGTTGCCGCGGGAACCGGAAATGGCGCGCTGGTCGCAGAAAACACAGGTGTGGGGACATCCCTGGTGGCTGATGAAGAACGGGACCGTGACCGTTGCCACGTCAGTCCCCCTGATCGGAGGAAAGCCGTTCTAGCGCCCGTGCCGCTGCGGTCTGCTGGGCGATCTTCTTCGATCTCCCCTCTCCTTCGCCCGCCACGCTGCCGTCCACCAGCAACTGGAAGCGGAACCGCCGGTCGTGGGGTGGGCCGGACTCCTCGGCCAAACGGTATTCCGGCGGCGGCAGCCCCCGGGCCGAGAGGAGTTCCTGCAACTCGCTCTTGGCGTCCCGCCCCACCACCCGGCTGCCGGGGGCATCGAGCAGGCCGTCGAACAGACGTGCCACTAGGCTGCGGGCCGCTTCCAACCCGCCGTCCTGATAGGCCGCGGCAATCAGCGCCTCAAGCACGTCCGACAGGATCGAGTCCTTGCTGCGGCCGGCAGTCTGCTCTTCGCCCCGTCCCAGACGGATAAAGCCGCCCAGATCAAGGGAACGGGCCAGGCCCGCCAGGGTCCCCTGCCCGGCCAGATGGGCCCTGAAGCGTGACAGATCCCCCTCGTTCCAATCGGGAAAACGGGTGTAGAGCATCTCGGCCAGCACCATGCCCAGCACCGCGTCCCCCAGGAATTCCAGGCGCTGGTAATCCTCTTCGTCGCCGTTTCGCTCATGCTGCCATGAGGGATGGGTCAACGCCCGGCACGCCAGGCTGCGGTCGGTGAAGCGGTACGCCAGCCGCTCTTCCAGATTGGTGTAGTCTATCTCCACGTCATGATTCTCCCAAGGCTGAACTATAGCCACGCCACCGCCTTTTGGCAACAGAAAGCATGACATCCGGCACAGCATTACCGTGCACGTCTGCACTGAATTCAGTTGCGAATTCACGGCAACTCACCTATAATTCAGTATTTGCAGATAATCCGCAAGGGACTGACGTGGGCTATTTCATCACATTCGAAGGCATCGAGGGGTGCGGCAAAACCACCCAGATCAGGCTTTTGGCCGAACGCCTGACGGCGGCGGGGCGGCGTGTCACGCTGACCCGGGAGCCGGGCGGCTGTGCCATTGCCGACAAGATCCGGGGCATCCTGCTGGACGCAGACAACCGCGCCATGCTGCCCCACACCGAGTTGTTGCTCTACGCCGCCGCCCGCGCCCAGCATGTGGGCGAGGTCGTCAAACCGGCCCTGGACGAGGGGGGGGTGGTGCTGTGCGACCGTTTTACCGACGCCACCATCGCCTACCAGAGCAGCGGCAGGGGCATTGACCGCAGGACCGTGGACACCCTGAACAGTCTGGCGTGCGGGGACGTGCGGCCGGACCTGACCGTGCTGATAGATTGCGACCCGGTCGTTGGGCTGGAACGGGCGCGCCGCAGGATCGACGCAACCAGCGGTCCCCGGGAAGAGCGCTTTGAGCTGGAGGCCCTGACGTTTCACCAGCGGGTCCGGGATGGGTATCTGTCCCTGGCGGCAGAAGAACCGCACCGTTTCCTGATTGTGAGCGGCAGCGGGCCGATTGAGGATATCGCCGCCGCCATCGCCAGCCAGGTCGCCTCGCGCCTGGAGGAACAGCGCCATGCCGTTCGCTGACATAGTAGGACATGAGCGGGTCGTGGAGGTATTCCGCCGGGCGCTTACATCCGGAAAGACCTCCCATTCCTACCTGTTCGAGGGACCGGCCGGCTGCGGACGCAAGACGACCGCCCGCGCCCTGGTGCAGGCCATCTTCTGCACGGAGCGCGAGGACGACGCCTGCGGCGCCTGCGTCTCGTGCCGCAAGGTGGCGGCCGGTTCCCATGCCGACATCCATTACATCGAGCCGGACGGCCAGTTCATCAAGATCGAGCAGGTCAGGGAATTACAACGCGACCTTGCCCTGCGTCCCTACGAGGCGCCGCGCAAGGCCTGCATCATCGAGTCGGCGGAACGCTTCAACCCGGCAGCGGGCAACTCCCTGCTCAAGACCCTGGAAGAGCCGCCGGGCAACGCCATCATCATCCTTCTGGCCGAGAACGCCGACATGCTGCTGCCGACCATCCGTTCCCGCTGCCAGGTGATCCGCTTTTCGCCCCTGTCGCCCGAGAACATCCGGCTGTTGCTGGAACGGTACGGCATGACGCCCGAGGCGGCGGAACTCCTGGCCCCTATGGCCGAGGGGAGCATCCAGCGGGCCTTGGAACTGGACAACGAGGCCCTGGGCGACCGGCAGGAGGCCCTGCTGGCGCGCCTTTCCGGGCTCGACCGGAGCAGGATCGCCACCATTTTCGACGCTTCCGAGGAATTGGGCACGAGCCGGGACGAGACCCTGGCAACCCTGGACATGCTGATCTCGTTCATGCAGGACACCGCCCACCTGGCGGCCGGCAGCACCGACATCGTCAACGCGAAGGTCCGGCCGGCCCTGGAGGGCTTTGCCGCCAAATGGCCCCTGCAACAGACCTTGCAGATACTGGACGACACCATGGAAACCCGGCGGGCGGTCCAGCGCAACGCCAACAGCAAACTCGCCCTGGACCGGCTTTTCATGAGGATCGCCGCAACGGCGTAAAAATGCCTGGGTGATACGACATTTAACCCCTGTTGCAGGGGCGCATTGCATGCGCCCTGATTGGGCGAACAGCAGTTCGCCCCTACAGATTCATATGTGTAAGGAGATATTCTTTGCCACGCATCGTAGCCATAGAATTTTCAACAGCCGGCAAACTGTACGATTTTGATGCCGGCACCCTCGACCTGGCCCCCGGCGACAAGGTCGTGGTGGAAACCGACCGCGGCCTGGGGATCGGCACGGTTTTGCAACCCCCGGTCGAACGTACCGAAGGGGTGCCCGAAAACCTGGTCCCCATCCGGCGCAAAGCCACGCCGGACGACATGGCGACCCAGGAACGCAATCGCCAACTGGAGAAAAGCGCCTTTGACTTCTGCCTCAAGCGTATCATGGAACGCGGCATGCAGATGAAACTGGTGCGGGTGGAATACCAGTTCGACAGCAGCAAGGCCGTATTCTACTTCACCGCCGACGGCAGGGTGGATTTCCGCGACCTGGTCAAGGACCTGGCCCATACCTTCCACACCCGCATCGAGATGCGCCAGATCGGCGTACGCGATGAGTCCAAGATGATCGGCGGGATCGGTATCTGCGGCCGGGAGCTGTGCTGCTGCTCGTTCCTGCGCGAATTCCAGCCGGTGTCGGTCAAGATGGCCAAGGAGCAGAACCTGGCCCTGAACCCCAGCAAGATATCCGGCCAATGCGGCCGCCTGCTCTGCTGCCTGGATTACGAATACGAAACCTACTGCTGCCTGCGGAAGAACTTTCCCAAATGCGGCAAGCGGGTGCGCACCCCCTCCGCCGCAGGGGTCATCGACAAGATCAACATCCTGACCGGCACCATTACCCTCAGGCTCGACGACAACAAGCAGATCACCATCCGGCGCGACGAGATCCTGAGCGACAGCGCTGCCGACGCGCTCCCGGCAGCCCCGCCCGCGGCGGCCGCTCCGCCGCCGGAGCCCCGCCGCGAACAGCGTGAGCGCCGGCACCAGCAGCGTCCGGCCTCCTCCTCCACTCCCCAGCAGAGAGAGGAGAAGCGGCAGGAGAGCAGGGCGGCCGCCATCGTTGCCCCACCGAGCGGCGAGGCCGGCGGCAGCGAGGCGCAGGACGGCCAGAAGAAGCAGGAGGGGCGCCGCAGAAACCGGCACCGCAAACACGGCCATCGCCGCAAACAGGGCGACAAGCCCGATACCACCACCCCAACACCACAAACTCCGGGAGCATGACATGAAACCTACGTTCTACCTCACCACGCCCATATACTACGTCAACGACGTGCCCCACATCGGCCACGCCTATACCACGGTGGCGGCCGACGTCCTGGCCCGTTACAAGCGCCTGATGGGGTATGACGTCTATTTCCTGACCGGCAGCGACGAGCACGGCCAGAAGGTGGAAAAGGCCGCCACCACCGCCGGCGAAACGCCGCTGGAACTGGCCGACCGGGTGGTGAAACGTTTCCAGGCGCTCTGGGAACGGCTGGGCATCTCCCACAACGACTTCATCAGGACCACCCAGGAACGCCACAAAAAGGGCGTTGCCCACATCTTCAAGGACATCCTCGACAAGGGGGACATCTACCTGGGGGAATACGAGGACTGGTACTGCACCCCCTGCGAGACCTTCTGGACCGAGACCCAGTTGATCGACGGCCGCTGCCCCGACTGCAACCGGCCGGTGGAAAAGCTGAAGGAGGAGTCCTACTTCTTTCGCATGAGCAAGTACCAGGACCAACTTTTGGCCCACATCGACGCACATCCCGACTTCATCCAGCCCAAGAGCAAGCGCAACGAGATCATCTCCTTCGTCAAGGAGGGGCTGCGGGACCTGTCCGTATCGCGCACCACCTTTACCTGGGGCATACCGGTGCCGGGCAACGACAAGCACGTCATCTACGTCTGGTTCGACGCCCTGACCAACTACATCACGGCCCTGGGCTATCCCGAGGCGACCGACGACTACCGGCGCTTCTGGCCGGTCAACGTGCACCTGATCGGCAAGGACATCCTGCGTTTCCACGCCGTCTACTGGCCCACCTTCCTGATGGCGGCGGGCCTGCCCCTGCCGGAAAAGGTCTTTGCCCACGGCTGGTGGACCATCGAAGGGCAGAAGATGAGCAAGAGCCTGCAAAACGTGGTCGAACCCAACATGCTGATCGACAAGTACGGCGTGGATGCAGTCAGGTACTTCCTTTTGCGCGAGGTTCCTTTCGGCCTGGACGGCGACTTCTCCCACGCCGCCCTGGTCCAGCGGATCAATTCCGACCTGGCCAACGACCTGGGCAACCTGCTCAGCAGGTCCACGGCCATGGCGGTCAAGTACTTCGACGGCGTCCTGCCCGCTCCGGCGGAGTTGAACGAGAACGATCAGGCCCTGAAAAAACGCACCGAGGAGATGATCGCCGCCGTGGAGGCATGCCTGAACGACCTGGCCTTCAGCAAGGCGCTCCAGGCCATCTGGGAGGTGATCTCGGCGGCCAACAAATACATCGACGAGTCGGCCCCCTGGACCCTGGCCAAGGACCCGGCCCTCACGGGGCGGTTGGCCACGGTCATGTACTGTCTGCTGGAGTCCCAGCGTATCGTGCACATCATCCTGTCGGCCTTTTTGCCGGCCACGGCGGAAAAGGCGCTGGCCAGCCTGGGCTGCGGAGGGGAAAAGGAGTTGATCGGCCTGACCTGGGGCGGCCTGAAGGAAGGTGCGGTCATCACCAAGGCCGAGGCCCTGTTCCCGAGGATCGAGGGATAAGTCTTACAGGTTATTCAACACGCTGTTTATGAATCATCGCGCCACTTGAAATTGACGATCTTGCAGTCGTTCTTCTGCTGTCCTTACCTCCGCCTGACCCGGAAACCGGCCTTCTCCATGGCGCTGAGATCGAGGCCGGTTTTCGTTTTTGTTTCCTGCGGCGCCGCAGCCGGCTTCTTGCTCCGTTGCGGTTTTTCCCCGCCCGCCTCGGCCTCCTTGATGGAGAGCGCGATCCGCTTGCGCTGCGCATCCGCCGACAACACCTTGACCTTCACCACCTGCCCCACCGTGACCGCGTCGTTCGGGTCCTTGACGTAGCGGTTCGCCAGGTGGCTTACGTGCACCAGGCCGTCCTGGTGGACCCCGATGTCCACAAAGGCTCCGAAGGCGGTCACGTTGGTCACCACCCCCTGGAGAATCATCCCCTCTTGCAGATCGGTTATCTCCCGGATGTCGTCCCGGAAACTGGCGGTCTGAAACTGGCTGCGCGGGTCGCGGCCCGGCTTTTTCAGCTCCTCCACGATATCCCGCAGGGTGGGCATGCCCACGCTGTCGCTCACGTAGCGCTTGAGGTCAATGCTCTCCGCCAGTGCCGGGTCGGTTGCCAACTGGGCCAGGGTCACCCCCCGGTCGGCGGCCATGGCCTCCACCAACGGGTAGCGCTCGGGGTGCACGGCGGTGTTGTCCAATGGGTGGACGCCGTTGCGGATGCGGAGAAAGCCGGCTGCCTGCTCGAAGGCCTTGGCCCCGAAGCGGGGCACCTCCAGGAGCGCCTGGCGGGACGCAAAGGCCCCCTGCCGGTCGCGGTGGCCGACAATCGCCTTGGCCAGGGCCGGGCCCACGCCGGAAACATAGGAGAGAAGCGCCCAGGAGGCGGTGTTCAAATCCACCCCCACGTAGTTGACGCACGACTCCACCACGTCGTCCAGGGCCTTCTTCAGCATGGTCTGGTTCACGTCGTGCTGGTACTGGCCCACGCCGATGCTCTTGGGGTCGATCTTGACCAGTTCGGCCAGGGGGTCCTGGAGCCGCCGGGCAATGGAGATGGCGCCCCGCACCGTCAGGTCCAGGTCGGGAAACTCCTCCCGGGCGATCTCCGAGGCCGAATAGACGCTGGCGCCGGCCTCGCTCACCATCACCACCGGTACGTGCCTGCCCGCCTCCGCCAGCGTCTCCTTGGCGAACAACTCCATCTCCCGGCCGGCGGTGCCGTTGCCGATGGCGATCATTTCGATGGCGTGGGTTTCCACCAGCCGCAGTAGGTCCTGTCGGGCCTGGGGCACCCGCGCCGCCCCGGTGTGGGGGTAGATGGTGACGTGCTCCAGAAAGCGGCCGGTGGCGTCCACCGCCGCCAGCTTGGAGCCGGTGCGCAGACCCGGGTCAATGCCCAGCACCCGCTTGCCGCCTGCCGGGGGAGCCAACAGCAGGTTGCGCAGGTTGCCGCTGAAGACCCGGATGGCTGCCTCGTCGGCCAGGTTCTTGGCCTCCAGGCGCAGCTCCACCTCGATGGAGGGGGCGATGAGGCGCTTGTAGGCGTCTTCGGCCACCCCCTCAAGAAGCGGGGCAAAGATGCTGTCGCCCGTGATCAGGCGGGCCTTCAGGCCGGCCATGATCTGCTCCAGCGGCGCCGTGACGGTCAGGAAGAGCACCTCTTCCTTCTCGCCGCGGCGCATGGCCAGCATCCGGTGGGAAGGGACCGCCTTCAGCGGTTCCTGGTAGTCATAGTACATCTCGAACTTGGTGACCTGGTCCTTCTTGTCGGCCGCCACCCGCGAGATGAACATCCCCTGCTCCCAGGTCAGACGCCGCACCATGGCCCGGGCGTCGGCATTGTCGGACAGCCGTTCGGCCAGGATGTACCCGGCCCCCTCCAGGGCCGCTGCCGCATCCGGCACCCCCTTGTCCTGGTCCACAAAGGCCAGGGCCGACCCCTCCGGCGTCCCGGCGGCAAGGTCCTGGGCCGCCATGAGATCGGCCAGGGGTTCCAGTCCCCGTTCCCGGGCAATGGTGGCCTTGGTGCGCCGTTTGGGCTTGTAGGGAAGGTAGAGATCCTCCAGTTCGGTCTTCTGGCGGGTGGCCTCGATCCGCTCCCGCAGTTCCGGGGTCAGCTTCCCCTGCTCCTCGATGGATTTGAGGATCGTCAGCTTGCGCTCTTCCAGTTCGCTGAAATAGGCAAGGCGTTCCTCTATGGCGCGGATCTGGACCTCGTCCAGCTCATTGGTGCGCTCCTTGCGGTAACGGGCGATGAAGGGGACCGTGGCCCCTTCCTGCAGGAGTTCGACGGTATTTGCCACCTGGTGCGGCGAGAGTGAGGTTTCTTCGATGATTGCACGAATGATCGTGGCGAGTTGGTCCTTGCTGACGGGCATGTTGTTTCCTGTTCCTTGGTGTTTTTTGGGGGGTGCATCCTACAACAGAGCGGGAAAAATGTGAAGGGGGGAGCGAGCGGATATGCTCCGGGCTGCGAAGTCAGGGCGCCATGACGGCCCTATTTGTCATAGCGCCACTTGAAATTGACGACCTTGCAGTCGGGCATTGCCTGCCGGAAGCTGTTCAAGCCTTCTTCGCTGATCCGGGTGCCGCTGCAGGTCAGCCACTTGAGGGCCGGCAGGCCGGTCAGCTTGTGGAGCCCCCGGTCGCCCACCGCGGTGTGATAGATATAGACGCGCTGCAGTCCGGCAAGCGAAGCGAGTTGGGCAAGCCCCTCCTCGCTGATGGTGGTATTGGAGAGGCAGAGTTCCTGGAGCCCCGTAAGGCGCGTGACATGCGGCAGGGCGCTGTCGCCGATGTCGTTCAGGAACAGGGCCTGGAGATCCTCCGGCTGCATGCTGTCCAGAAAATCCAGGCCATTGCCGTCCACCCCCTTGACGTCCAGGCGTACCCCTTTGCCCAGGAATACCTCCTTGACGCCCCGCGCATTGCCCAGCCATTGCCAGTCACGAAAGTCCGTGGAGCCGATGTTGCGGACATAGAGCGTGCCGTAGCTCTTGTCGGCAGGAAAGCGGATGACCCGCGTTTTTACCTGGGGCGAGTTCTGGGATTCGGTCACGGTCTCCTCACCCCGCAGTACCGACAACCGTTTGCGCAGGTTGGCGATATCCTCGTCCGCCTTGGCGACCATCTCGGCCAAAAGGTCGATGCCGTCGGCATGGGCCTCGTCCACCCTGAGCTTGAAGCGATAGATGTCCGTCTGCTTCAGCTCGTCGATCTGGAGGATGACGGCGTGGATGTTCTGCTGGAGCCGGGCGATCTGGCGGATGACCCGAATGAGTTCCGAGGCGACGTCCTTGCCGGTGATGGTGGCGGTCCCGGCCTCCCAGTCCCAGAACAGTTCCTCCAGGGATTTGCGGTCGCCCGATTCGTAGGCCTGGTTGGCGACCGCCATCAACTCCTGGCGCCGCAGACGGTCCCCCTCGTCCGAGGCCAGGTCGGGATGCACCGCCTTGGCGACCCCGCGATAGAGGGACTTGAGGCTCATGGCGGCGGTGTCGGGGGAGGACTCCTCCTCATCGTCCAGGAGGTCGGTGGTGTGCTGGAAATGACTGAACGCCTGTTCGTCCGATGATTGTTCCTGGCGGGGAGGAGTTTTTTCCGTGCCGAGTATGCCGCTCAACTGCCATTCCAGCTCTTCCAGCACGGCGATCCGCCCGCCCACGGTATCCTCGTAGAGCTGTTCAAAGGTGCGGATCTCGACCTTGAGACCGGAAAACATCCGTTCCCAGTCGTTCAGTTCCAGCTGATAGCGCTTTGCTTCACGCTGTTTGCGTTCAAGCTCGATCTCTTCCGGGGTTTTCAGGCGGTTATGGAAAGGCGGGGTCATGGGGTCCCCCCCCGGCTTGCCATCAACTCGCGCGACTGGCGGGCCAGGGGCAGGGTTATGCGGCGCTGTTCGGCCATGGAGAGGCGAAACAGCGCCTCGAAGGCCGCGATCAGGGCGCCGACCTCGCGGCTGGCGGTCATCAGGATGTAATCGACCACATCGTCGGGCACCCGCACCTGGCGGTCATCGGCGATCTTTTTCAGGATCATGCGCCGGGAATGGTCGTCGGAGGCATCCACACGGGCGACCAGGCCCCACAAAAGGCGCGAAATCAGGTGATCGTCCAGGTGGGGCAGTTCCCGCGGCGGCAGGAGGCCGGCTAGGGCCACTTTCCGGCCGCTGGAGTAGAAGTCGTTGAACACCTGCCACAGGGCCGCCCGCACGTCAGCCTCGTCGGGCAGCAGGTGCAGATCGTCCACCACCAGGGCCGGTGCGGCGCTGAAGCGGGCGACCAGTTCTTGGGCGGAAAAGCTGTCGCGGCATGACAGGTAGCAGGCGGTTTCGGCGGGGCACAGGGCATGGGCGATGGATCGCAAGAGGTGTGTCTTGCCGGAACCGGCCGGCCCGTGGAGGTAGAGCAGGTTCTCGGCATCGGCCGGGTCGGCGATGCGCCGGGCGAACTGCAGCGCCGCGGCGTTGCCGTCACAGGCGACGAAACCGTCGAAGCTGTACGCGGGTGTTATGGGAAAATCGAAAAACTGCTGCATCGTCAGAATAGATTCCCCTGGGGCGATTCAGGCGCTATGCGGTCAAAATGCAGATAGGCGGCGCGGGTGGCGACCCGGCCGCGCGGGGTGCGGTTCAGGAAGCCGTTCTGGATCAGGAACGGTTCGTACACATCCTCGATGGTGTCGCTCTCCTCGCCGATGGCCGCGGCGATGGTGTCCAGCCCCACCGGGCCGCCGGCGAACTTGTCGATGATCGTCAGAAGGATCATGCGGTCCATCTGGTCGAAGCCCATGTCGTCGATCTCCAGCAGCTTGAGCGTCTCCTGGACCACGGCGCGGGTGATGACGCCGTTGGCCCGTACCTGGGCGAAATCCCGTACCCTCCGCAGGAGGCGGTTGGCGATGCGGGGGGTGCCGCGGCTGCGCCGGGCAAGCTCCACGGCGCCCTGGTGCTCGATCTCCATCCCCAGGATCCGGGACGAGCGGCTGATGATGGTGGCCAGCTCCTGTTCGGTGTAGAACTCCAGGCGCGAGATCACGCCGAAGCGGTCGCGCAGCGGCGAGGAGAGCAGCCCGGCCCTGGTGGTGGCCCCTACCAGGGTGAAGCGCGGCAGATCGAGCTTGATGCTGCGGGCGCTCGGCCCCTGGCCGATGATGATGTCCAGTTGGAAATCCTCCATGGCCGGGTAGAGGATCTCCTCCACCACGTGGGAAAGCCGGTGGATCTCGTCGATGAAGAGCACGTCGTGGGGTTCCAGGTTGGTCAGGATGGCCGCAAGGTCGCCGGGACGCTCGATGACCGGTCCTGAGGTGGACTTGATGTTGACCCCCATCTCGCAGGCCACGATGTTGGCGAGGGTGGTCTTGCCGAGGCCTGGAGGGCCGTAGAGCAGGACATGGTCCAGCGCTTCCCCCCTCCCCTTGGCCGCGTCGATGAACAGCCGCAGGTTGCCCTTGATCTTTTCCTGGCCGATGTAGTCCGCCAGGGCGCGGGGCCGCAGGGTGGCATCGAACTGGAAATCATCGTCGCTTTTTTCGGGTGTGATGGTGCGCTGCTGCATTGCCGCTCCGCTGTTCATTGCCGGTTTAACTGCTAGACTATGGCCTATTTTGCGCCAATTGTCAAAGGAGGAGTACCGCTTTCCCGGGCCTTCACCGCCCAATAAATACATGGAATTTGCGGCCGGCTATGCTAGTGTATAAAATAATGGCGCACGGTTGATGCTTTGCCCGTCCGTGGTGAAAGGAGACAACGTGCGCAAGGAGGTAAGGGTCATGAAACCGATAATTGCCAGCCTGCTGCTGCTCATGGTTGCCTCGGTAGCCGTATGCGCCGACGAGGCGCCGTTCATCGTGCCCCAGGACAAGGATGGCGTCCAGCGGGTGGAGGTGCTGGGGGGCGATTACTTCTTCAAACCCAACCATATCGTGGTGAAGGTCAACCAGCCGGTGGAACTGGTGGTGCGCAAGGACGGCTGGTTCGTCCCCCACTCCTTTGTCATCGACGCCCCGGAGGCCGGCATCAAGGTCAAGGAATCGCTTTCCCAGGACCCCAAGTCCATCGCCTTCACCCCCACCAAGGTGGGCAGCTATCCGTTCTACTGCGACAAAAAGCCGCCTTTCCTGGCCAGCCACCGGGAAAAGGGAATGGAAGGCGTCCTGGAGGTCGTTGAGTGAAGGTTCTCTTCGTCCACCCCCACGGTAGCAACTTCATGCCGGGCGTACAGGATATCACCACCATCTTCAACATCATGCCCCCCCTGGGGATCATGAGCATCGCCGCCTGGCTTGAGCGCCACGGCATAGAGGTCGGGATCATCGACTGCTATGCAACGCCCCTGGGGGTTGACGAGGTGGCGGACGAGGTTGTCCGTCGCCGCCCCGACGCCGTGGGTTTTTCCACCACCACCTCGGCCTTTGGCGAGGGATACCGCATCGCCAGCGCCATCAAGGAGCGGGACGCCCGGATCGTCACGGTCTTCGGCGGCGCCCACCCCTGCACCATGGGCGCGCCGCTCCTGGACGACTTCCCGGCCATCGATTACCTGGTGATCGGCGAGGGGGAGCAGACCATGCTGGAGTTGGCCCAAGCCGGCTTCACGGGGGTGGACGCCATCCCCGGCGTCGCCATGCGCCGCGAGGGCAAAGGCGTGTTCACCGGCCAGCGGGAGCTGATCGCCAACCTGGACGACCTTCCCTTTCCCGCCTACCACCTGCTGCCCGGCTTCCCCAAGCGCTACACCCTGCCGCTGTTCAGCTTTCCCACCACCCCCAACACCAGCATCATCTCCAGCCGCGGCTGCCCCTACTCATGCTCCTACTGCGACCGCTCGGTATTCTCCCGCGGCTTCCGCTTCAACTCGCCGGAATACATCGTGGAGCACGTGGCCATGCTCAACCGCGACTACGGCATCCGCCACGTCTTTTTCTACGACGACCTGTTCACCTTCGACCGCAAACGGGTGGCCGAGTTCTGCGATCTGAAGGCGCAAAAGGGGCTCAAGGTCACCTACAACTGCATCGCCCGGCTGGAGCACGTGGACGAGGAGCTGCTGGGGCTGCTCAAGCGTTCCGGCTGCTGGCAGGTCAACTTCGGCATCGAATCGGGCGACCCGGAGGTGCTCAGGAAGCACCGCAAGTTCTACGGCCTGGACGAGGTGGGGAGAAAGCTCGGGATGGTGCGGAAGGCGGGCATGCGAGTCAAAGGGCTCTTCATGGTCGGCCTGCCGGGGGAGGATGAGGCCGCCATCCGCCGCACCATCGACTATGCCCTCTCCCTGCCGCTGGAAGAGATCAACGTCACCAAGTTCACCCCCTTCCCCGGCGCGCCGGTCTACAAGACCATCCGCGAGCAGGGGGAGTTCGACGAGAAGTGGGAGCTGATGAACTGCATGAACTTCGTCTTCGTGCCCGCAGGGATGACCAGGGAGCAGCTGGAGGGGCTCTACGACGAGTTCATCCGCCGCTTCTACCACCGCACCCGCATCCACTGGGGGTACACGAAGATGATCTGGAAATCGCCCCACAGCATCCTGGCCTTCCTGCGCAACCTGCCGCAGATACTGGCGTTTGAAAGGAAGCAGAAGTGGTGAGGCGTCGAGGACGGAACGGGGAAGCGATGAAAAGAAGGGGGACACCGTGACCATGACCGGCAAAGGCGGGCGCTGACCCATGGCGAATGAGCAGCTCCGTACCCCCCGGAAACCGGGCAGGTTCTTCGGCTTCATGGGCGCTGTCCTGCGGAATTTCCGGCGCAACCAGGGTTTCCTGTTGTCGGGCGCCGTGGCCTACTACACCCTGCTGTCGGTGGTGCCCATGTCGATCCTCGTCCTGACCGTGCTGTCCCATGTGGTCGGCGAGGAGCGGCTGGTGGCAACCATGGCCACCTACCTGGAGATGGTGGTGCCCGGCTATACGGCCACCTTGCTGGAACAGGTGCGGGCATTCGTGGAACACCGCCAGGTGATCGGCTTCATCGGCTTCGTCGTCATGCTGTTTTTCAGCTCCATCGCCTTTACGGTCCTGGAAAACGCCATCTCGGTGATCTTTTTCCACCAGGTCAGGCACGAGCGCCGCGGTTTCCTGGTCTCCGCCCTGATCCCCTTCGTCTATATCTGCGCCCTTGCCCTGGGCATCGTCGTGGTGTCGGTCGTGGTGGGCGCGGTGGAGACCCTGGAAAGCCGGCACCTGGTCCTGTTCCACCGGAGCGTGAGCCTGGCCGGCACGGAGCGGGTCGCGCTGTACATCCTGGGGATCGCCGGCGAGCTGCTGATGCTGACCTCCATCTACCTGGTGATGCCGGTGGTGCGGATCACCTTTCGCCATGCCCTGATCGGCGGGACGGCCGCCACGCTGCTCTGGGAGATCACCCGCCGGATACTGGTCTGGTATTATGCCTCCCTCTCCATGGTCAACGTCATCTACGGCTCCATCGCCACGGTGGTGGTGACCCTGCTCAGCATCGAGGTGTCGGCCCTGATCCTGCTCCTGGGGGCCCAGGTCATTGCCGAACTGGAGAACGTGAGCGCAAAGATATCGGAAGAGCCGGCCGGCTTCGAGACATGATGCCGCGCGACCTTCGCCACTTCACAACAGATCGGCGGTCCCTTTCATGACCGGAAAAACGCTCCTGATCACCCTCGCCCTCGGCATCTTCCTCACCCCGTCCCCGACCCTGGCGGAAACCTCCGTTACCACGGCAGCCTCGGAATGCGCCCTCCTGACCGGCTACGGCATAACCCACCGCGGCTTCGGCGCCACCCGCACCCAGGTGCAGACCTGGGATGTCATCGCCCGCTACGGCCGGTTCCTCTCCGATGAGGTCGGCAAGGGAAGCTGGTACCAGGGGCGGCACGAGCTGCTGGTGGAGTTGCCCTACCACATGGCCGTGGACCATGACGCCCGGTCCATGGTGGGTGGGTATCTCTTGGGAAGTTGGAAGTTTACCGGGCTGGAGGGCATCTCACCCTATGTCTTCGCCGGCGGCGGGATACTCTATGTTGACCTGGGGCTCCCCACCATGGGGAGCAAGCTGGATTTTTCCTACCAGGGCGGAACAGGGGTGCAGTATTTCGTGCACAAGGATACGGCCCTCATGGCCGAGTACCGCTACCATCACATCTCCAACGCCGGAACCGCCGCCCCCAACGAACCGCTCAACTCCAGCAAGTTCCTGGTGGGGGTGACGTTTTATCGCTGACTGGGATAGTGGCAATCCGGGGCTGGGACCGGACTTTGGGTGGCCTGAATATAAAAGTAGTTGGCACCAAAAACGTCTCATCTTTTTGTTGGGGAGAATCCAGAAATGTTTAATTTGATGAGTCGCCGAACATTTTTGCAGACCGCTGCAATGATGCCTTTTGTGCTTACAGCCACTGCGAGAGCTAGCGAAAGCAAACGGGTTGCTTCTCCGCAGACCAGGCTTGCGGAGCTCGAAAGAGCCTCGGGCGGCCGACTCGGCCTGTATGCGGTAAATACAGACAGTGGGGTGCTGATCGGCCATCGTGCAGATGAGCGTTTTCCCGTGTGTAGCACCTTCAAGGTGATCTTGGTAGCGGCGATATTGGCCAGAACTACCCAAATCGACGGCCTATTGCAGCGCAGAATTCATTATGAGCAGAACGATCTCGTCACTTACTCGCCCATTTCCGAGAAACATGTAAGCGATGGCATGACCGTCTCCGAACTTTGTGCCGCCGCAATTCAGTACAGCGACAATACATCGGCAAACCTACTCATGAAAATCCTGGGGGGGCCGCCCGCAGTGACAGCGTATGCGCGATCGATCGGAAATAGCGAGTTTCGTCTGGACCGCTGGGAAACAGAATTGAACACCTGTATTCCCGGTGATCTTCGCGACACTGCGACCCCGGCTGCAATGGCTCTCAGCCTGCAATCACTGGCTCTTGGGAATGCCTTACCCCCTGCCCAGAGGAAACAGTTGAATGAGTGGCTACATGGCAATACCACTGGTGCCAAACGTATTCGTGCCGCCATACCTGCTGGTTGGCAAATTGGAGACAAGACGGGTTCGGGTGACTATGGCACCGCAAACGACATTGCCGTGTTATACCCGCCGGAACGTAAGCCCCTCGTTATCGTTGTCTATTACACGCGGGAAGAGCAAAATGCGAAACGGAACGATGACGTAGTTGCTGCGGCGGCTCGGATTGTGGTGGACTCTCTCGTCTGAAGTAAATTATAAGTGTCAGGCCGACACAATTGACAATGTAAAAGGTGTCGGGCTGACACTCAAAACTTACATAAAGGAGACAATTAGCATGAAAAAGATGTTTGTATTTTGCGCCATGATTTTTTTAGGTTCAACTTCGCAGGCTTTGTGTGACAACTTTCGCTGCCCCAATGGTAACATTGTCTCGTCTGGAGACAGCATCTCCACAGTAGCGGCTAAATGTGACTCTCCTGCGAATATATTCACACGTGAGGAGCCGATTGAAACCGAGTACCGTAAAGATGACGGCAAGACCGGCTCAAAAACAATCTATGTCGAGACTCAAGAGTGGTCCTACAATCAGGGATCGACTTTGTTGCATACATTGATTTTCCGCAATGGAGTCCTTTCTAAAGTTATTACAGGTGGTTTTGTTCAATAGTAATTTTTACGTTTGTTGAGACACATACGGGGAATTCCGGGGTGAATTACCCTGAAGCAAGAAAGAGGCGAAGACATAACCACGAGAGATGTAGAGGTGTCACCCATTAAAAGGCTGCTGTCAGGCTTGCAATGTTTGATTTACTGAAGGAACGAACAAGGGTAGCAAACTTGATACTGTGCTCTCGTTATTATTGCAGCTAGCCGTATATTTGGTTATTTCCCACCGCCGAATATCTTTCTGATCCCCTTCTCCCCGATGTCGATGATCCCCTTGCCGATGCTCGTCACGCTGGAGATGCCGAGCTTGGAGGCCATGGCCGTGGCCACTTGGTCAACCAGGGTCTGGCGGACGGCGAACCGGGGGTTGTCGAGGCTGCCGTTCAGGGAAAAGTTCACCGCGAGTTCGTCCTTGCTGTCGGACAGGAACTTGACGAAGGCCCATGCTGGAACCCCCATGAGTACCCCTTTGGCCCCGGAATTGGCAAAGGTGAGGTTGCTCAGGCGGAGGGTGCCGGGGGCGTTCAGGCGGCGGTTTTCGATGGTTATGGTACTGGAGGCGGACAACTTGCCGGACGCCACGTCCAGATCGCCCTTCTTGAGGAAATAGGGGCGGAAACGGGTGATGTCCAACCCACTAAGCTCCAGCTTGAGGTGCGTGTCGAGCCCCTTCGCCATATCGCCGCGTACGGAAAGGGTTCCGCCCCCCTTGCAGGTGACATCGAGCCGCACCGGCGTCGCCCGCTTCGCTGCCGGGATATCGAAAGAACCGGCGGAGAAAGCAATGTGCGGGAAGGTGACCAGGTGATACTGTTCACGGGGATTGCTTAGCCCTACCCCGCCTTTATGGATGATGTGCCGGTCAAGCAGATCCAGACTGCCGTTGTTGATCGTGAGACTCTTGATCCGCACCGGCAGGGAGGCGGCCGGTGAACCGGAGGGAGTCGCCCTGCGGGGCTGGAACAGCTTCACCAGCGATCCGTCCGGGGCGATTTCCAAGAGCAGCCAGGGCCGTTCCAGGATCACCTCGCTCACATCCAGCCGGCCGCTCAGAAGAGAAAGCAGGCTGGGGCGGATGACGATCCGTTCGACCGAGAGCCGGTCGCTAAAACGGCCGGGACGGCCGGGACCGCCGCGGCGGGCGATCCGTACGTTGTCCAGTTCCACCCGGTTCCAGCGAGCGGTCACCTTGCCCAGGGTCACGTCGTCGCCGACCATGCCTTTCAGGCGCGACTGGACCAGGGTGGTCAGATGGGCATAGCCCCACCACGCCCCGCCGGCGGCGAGCAGCGCCCCTATCGCCAAGCCTCTGACGAGATATGTCTTCAATCCGCCCCTCTTCATGGAATCTTCACCCTACCCCTCCCGGGAAAGGCCCTTCAGGGCCATCGCCGCCGGCAAGGTCACCAGGGAAAAGAAGGTAATGAATCCTACCCCCAGGTTGGTGGCCCAGCCGATGGAGGACATGGCCCCATAGTCGGTAAAGGCCAGGGACCCGAACCCGACGATGGTGGTCAGGGCCGAAAGAAAGACCGACCGGCCGATCTGCACGTACTGGCGTTCCCGTTCGCCGGGCGTCTCAGCCGTGACCCGGAAGCGGATGTACAGGCCGAAATCGCTCCCCATCCCCACGATCGTCACCAACACCATGGCGTTCATGAAGTTGAGCTTCATGTCGCTCAACGCCATGGTCCCCAACATGCAGCCACAGGCCGCCGCCACCGGAAACAGCGAATAGAGCACCCCCGACGGCATCCGTGCAAAATGAACCACCAGAAAGGAAAGTACCAGCACGCCCCCCAGCAGGAAGGCGCCGGTAAAGCTGTTCCGTACGGCATCCTTCAACTGGTTGCTGATCAGGTCGATGCCGGTTGTGCGGGCCGTGGGGTCCAGGGCCGTCAGCGCGGTTTGAAAGGCGGGCAGATCAAGGGTGGAGCCGGAATAGTGCAGATATGCCAGGGCGTGGTAGCCGGTAGCGGTCTTGACCAGGTGCCGATCGACGACCCCCTTGAGCGGCGAGGCCGAAAGGCGGGCCACGGCCTCTTCGGGGCTTACGGGTGCCGCGTCCCGCAACCGGCTCATCCCCTCCAGGAACGGCTGAAACTGCTCCGGGACAAACCCCTGCCGGTCGAGCGCGCCGCGGATGGACGTTCCAAGGCGTGCGTCGTTGAACCGCTCCCGCAGCCGGAGGGAGACCTCCGCCTGGGTCTTTTGACTGTTGAGCACGCGGCCCAGGGACGACCAGGCCACGATCTGCCCGCGCGCCTTAAGCGATGCCGCCAAAGCGTCGAGCCGCGAAACCCGCTCCAAGACATCAGGCAGGTCACGTCCCTCTAAGGCCACCAACACCTGCTTCGGCGCGATGCTCAGGTTTTTTTCGATCTTTTCCTGGGCCAGGAAAGCCTCGGAATGGCGCGGCTGCAGATTCTTTAGCTCGCCGTCGAAATGAATGAAAAACGCCGCCCACATGAGCCCTGCCGTCATCAGCAGGGAACCTGCGGCAACCAGCGCCGGACGGCGCAGCACGGCGCGCCAGAGGCCGGGCAGGCCGAGGCCAGGTATGGGACGATAGGTGATGGGAAAGCGGCGCTCCATGAAGAGCAGCAGGGGTGGCAGGAAGAACAGGGTGGCGTAGAGGGAATAGATCACCCCCAGCCCGACCAGCAGGCCGAGCTCGTAGAGTGCGCGGACATCCGACACCATCAATGCCAGAAACGGGATCGCCGTGGTAATGGCGGCGGTGAATACGCCGTGGCCGGTGTCGAGGATTGCCAGCTCCAGCGCTTCCCGGGACGTCTTGCCGGCGGCCCGCTCGCTGTGGAAGCGATCATAGATATGGATCGAATAATCGGTGCCGATGCCGGTGATCAGGGCGGTAAAGGCAAATGAGATGATATGGACCGATTTCAGGAACAATCCGGCAGTTCCCAACGCAAACAGCACGCCGCAGGCCAGGATCAGCGGGATGAGCAGGGTGGGCAGCAACCGCCGGTAGGCGATGAAAAAGATTCCCAGCACCACCAACAATGAGGTAACGATACTCACGAGGACATTGGACTTCATGGCCGCTTCATCCAGGACGGCGCTGATGTGTGCACCGGCGCAGGAGATCGAGACCGGGGAGCCGCGGCGGGCATCGTTGATGGCCGCCACCAGTTTGCGGGCGAATGCCATGTCCTGGACCGGCCTGGCAGGCTCGGCGATCATGATCAGCACCGCGCCGTTGCGGGAGATGAAATAGGGGGATGCCGGATCGAGGTCGAGGGCCTCGCCCCCGGTTTTGAGGCGCGGCAGGATCAGATCCCGCAGGGAAAGCGGATCGACAGCGGCCAAGCTGCTGGCAAAACCGCCGAACTGCCCGGCCAGGTCGGCCTGGAGTTTATGCAGCGCTCCGGTCGCCTGATCGGGGGCAAAACGGGCAACATAGCGGGGCAGATCGTCCGGGGCAATGAAGAGCTGGGGGTGGATGACGGCGTAGGCAACCAGCTCCTTGAACGATGCCGCCTGGCTTTCGTCGTAGATCCGCCACGTAATCCGCCTGAAGGCCGGCTGTCCATCCACGCGCGCCTGCTTGAGGCGTTCGGCGAAACGCCCCGCCTCCGCGGGCAGCGACCGCGGGTCCCCTTCCAGCAGAAAGTAGGCGTCATTGGCGCTGCCGGTCCACTCGAGGGAGTCCAGCAACAGCCTGAGGGCCGGCTGGCGGGACGGGAAAAGCCGGAATATGTCCGTCTCGAAATGAATGGAAAAGATCATGGCGACCGACAGGGCCACGGCACAGGCGAACAGGCAGATGACGGTCAGGGGGGATGCCGTGGCCGCGCGGAAGACCCACGCCAGGTGCCGGCGCGTAAGGGCATTGCCGGCGGCGGCGATGCGGGAGAACCATGCGCGGAACATGGACTATTGATGTCCTTGCAACGCGGACAACGGGTAGAGGGTCAGGCTGTCCAGGTGGGGGGTGAAGGCATCCGGCGACAGGTCGGTATTGACCTCGGGTTCGTTGATCTTGATGCGGAAGCGGATACCGTCGTGGCTGTACATGATGAGCTCGGTCGCCAGGGGCACGCCGTTCACCACCGTGTAATCGTTGTAATGCGCCTCGTCCCCGTTGGACAGGCTTTTGGCGACCAGCAGGCCATTCTCGAAGGTCAAACGCTCCGTCAGGCCCATGTCGCCGGCCCGTTCCATGGAGCCGTCGTGCAGCAGGCTGCCGGGGGGCGGCACGTCCATGACCCAGCGCGCCTGGCGCCAGACATCACCCTCTCCCTGCCGGGGAAGCTCGGCCAGCACGCCGCTGAACGCCACCCCTTTGGAGTTGTCCACGACCGTAATCCGTTCGCCCGTCACGACGGTTTCCGTCATGGTGGTGCCAAAGGGGGAAAGGATCACCATTCTCATCCGGTCGGGGCGCTGATAGAGCAGAAAACCGTTTGCGCCCATCCCCTGCTCTCCCTTGGTAATGGAGAGGGACACGGCCGCCGAGAGGGTATCGACCTGGGCGCCGGCCCGGTACTCCAGCGGCGGCTTGGGGGTAAAGGCGGCGCATCCGGCGACCAGGGCAAGGGCGGCGAGCAGGAACAACAGGGAAAGATAGCGTTTCATCAATAGGTCCGATCGTTAATTTCAATTTTTACCACAGAGCCACAGAGGCACGGAAATAAACCTTGCAAAGGGTTATGCGCTATTCCGTCTCGTTTTTCCTCACCATTCCGGATTTGAAAATTGTTGAAAAAATCTGTGATTTTCTCTGTGTCTCTGTGGCCAAACTGTCGATTTCCGGTTCATCATTCCAGCCGGAAATCCCGCTCCGTCAGCCCCACGTTGCGGCGCAGCCGCTTAAAGGTCATCATGGCCCGGTCGCCGTTCTGTTCGACGATGACCAGTTTCCTGATCGTGCCGTCCTCCAGGAACGTTATGACCAGTTCCCTGACCTGTCCCTTGCCATGGGGGGTGATGGTGACGGTATAGAGCGGACCGGTCGCATCGGCCTGGACGCCGATACCTTCCGGCAGGCTGGTGATCGGCGCGGCCAGCCGGCTGAACCAGCGTTTCAGCCCCTGGTCCGGGGGCAGGGCGATCCGGTTCCGCTCCCCACCCGCACCCATGACCTGTTCAAGGGTGTTGTCCCGCAGGACCATGCGGCTGGCATAGGGGGCGTTGAGTTCGAGATAGAACAGGTCCGGCTTGCGAAAGCGCACCGTTCCGTTCATGGTGAGGGCCCGCTTCATCAGCGAGAGGCGTTTTTCCTGGCTGATGTCGGCCGTAAAGTCAGTGACCCCGGTAAACGCCTTGCGGAGCGCCTCAAGCCCTTCCACGGCAGGGATCTGGCGGGCCTGACAGGGAAAGGCGCCCGCCAGGAACGCCAGGAACGCGCTGAATGCGGCAAAATTCCGCCACCGGGCAGCGCGGCCACGCAAAATACCAGTACTTCGTCCCATCAACATCATAGTTTACCTACTCCAAGGGTAAGCCGGGCCGTTGCCAGCGTACGGCCGTCGCAGGATACCTCCCCCTCCACCATGAAGAGCCTGCCAAAGGCCTTGACCACCCGGGCCGACACCGAAAGCAGATCGCCGGGCAGGGGCGTTCCCGAGAAATCGGCCCGGTCGATGGCCGCCAGAAAGCCCCCCTCCCCCTCCTCCTGGATCGTGAGGATGCCGGCCAACTGGGCGATGCACTCCACCAGCAGCACAGGGGGAAATCCCCGGCCCGACGTGACGGCCACCCGGGCGATTGCACGGGCGCCGGGCTCCAGTTCGACGACCCGGTCAAGCAGCAGAAAGGGGTAACGGTGGGGGAGGTATGCCGCGGGATCAGCCTTAATTTGAAGCTCCCTTCATTCAGAGGGTTGTTCAAAAACAGCCATCTCGCCGCGTCCTCGAAAGCCCCTTTGTGCGGCGTAGCGCTGCTACGCCTCCGCGGGGCTTCCTGCGGGGGCGACGATCTGACTATTTTTGAACAACCTGAGTTTTCAACAACTTGTTAGACCTTGCCGGGATCGCGGGGATCGGACGCTTTCGTAGCGCCTCCCGTGAAGCGGATGGCATAGTAGGGGCCTTCGGGAGAGGCTGCCAGGTGCAGTCCCTGATGGCCCGGCTTCAAGGATGCCAGCAGGGTGGCCATGGCCGTGCCCCCCATGGCCAGGGACCGCCCCAGGACGGGGGCGATGTCGGTGACGGCCCGGCCCCCGACCCGCTCCATCAAAGGCGGGGCGTCGCCCACGATGCCGGAAAGGGAGATCAGGTCGCATTGCTCCGCGCCGCTGAACAGACGGTCCGCGCCGTCCCGCTCGTGACCGGCCGGGAAAAGCCCTATGGCCGCAACCGTCTCCACCGTCGCCTTGACCGGGGCGTTGCGCCGGGCGGCATGGGCTGCGCTCTCCAGCACCAGGATGCCGCTTCCCTCGCCGAAACAGGCGGCATAACGCCGCAGTTGACCTGTGGCGTCAAAGCCGGTGATCATCAGCGGCGTCAGATCGTCGGCCCCGCCGGTCAGCATGACGTCGGCCCTCCCTTCGGCGATGAAACGGCAGGCCATGACAAAGGCCGACTCGGCCGAGCAGAAGCGCTGCACCAGGGTCACGTTGGGACCTTTCAACCCGTGTTCGATGGAGGCGTTGCTGGCTGGCGCATTGGAGACCGTGTTGGGAAAAAGCACCGGAGCCAGCCCCTCGACGCCCCCCTTGAAATAGCCGCCGAGGAACTCGGCGGAGTTGGCCACGCCGCCGAAGCCGCACCCCAGGGCGATGCCGATCCTCTCGGGAATGATCTCCTTCGGGTCGATGCCGGCATCCTTGAGGGCCAGCCCTGACGCGCCAACGGCGAACTGGCTGCAGCGGTCCAGCTTGCGGGCCTTGAGCGGCGGCATGAAATCGGAGGCCTTGAAGCCGAGCGCCTTGCCCCAGCGTTGCCCGTTGCCTCCCGGTACGTCGTCCGGCACGGGCGACAGGGCGTCCCGGCCCGAGCGCAGGAGTTCCAGCACCGCCTCAATGCCGTTTCCCGCGGCGGTTACGGCCGAGAAGCCGCTGATGACGATATCGTCGAAGGTGTAGATCATAGCCCCAGCACCAACGATGTGATATTGCCTCCGAAAGCAAAGGAGTTGGACATGGCGATGCCGGCCTCGCAGGGGCGTTTCCCCTCGTGGCAGTAATCCAGGTAGCATTCCGGGTCGCGCCCCCGGAAATTCAGGGTTTGGGGGATCATGCGGTGGTTGAGGGCGATCACCGTGGCCAGGGCCTCGATGGCGCCGGCCGCCCCCAGGCAATGGCCGGTCATGGCCTTGGTGGAGATCAGCGGTACCGATGGGGCCCGTTCGCCGAAGACCAGCTTCATGGCGTTGGATTCCACCACGTCATTCAAGGGCGTGCCGGTGCCATGGGCATTGACCCACCCCACCCGGCCGCTGTCGATCCCGGCTACGGCAATGGCATTCCCCATGACCCGCGCCGCCGTGGAGCCGGTCGGTTCCGGGGCGGTCATGTGGTACGCCTCGCCGGCCAGGGCATAGCCGAGCACGGCGCCGTACACCCGGGCTCCCCGCGCCAGGGCGTCATCTTCGCCCTCCAGCACCAGGAAAGCCGCCCCTTCTCCCAGGGAGATCCCCTGACGCCCCAGGCTGAAGGGGGAGCAGGGTTCGGGATCGACCACCTTCAACGAGTTGAAGCCGCCGAAGGTCAAAAGCGACAGGGTGTCGGAACCGCCGGCCACCACCGCCCGCTGCTGGCCCGTGGCAACCAGTTCCGCGCCCCAGCCGATGGCGGTTGCCGACGAGGAGCAGGCCGTGGTGACCGTGCCTTGGTAGCCGGCAAGGTTGCAGGCCCGTGCTATCTCGGTGGCGGTCTTGTCGGGCAGCACGCCGCGCAGCAACACCGGCGCGGCCTTTTCTCCGGCCAGGAGCGACCTCAGCCACTGTTCCGACTGGAACATGCCGGCCGCGCCGCCTCCCATGGAGACGCCCATGTCAAAGGGAGAATAGTGGCCGGCCATGCCGCTGTCCGCCAGGGCCTCACGGGCGGCGATCAGGCCGAACTGATCGGCGCGGGAGAGCTTGCGCGCCGTTTTCCGGTCGAAATGATCCAGCGGGTCATACCCCTTGACCTGGCAACCGATGCGTGCCGGAAAGGCCGACACGTCGAACAGGTCCAGGGGCCCGATGCCGCTTTCGCCGTTCAGCAGGGCGCCACTGAATTGGGCCACGTTCTTCCCGGCCCCGCAGAAGACCCCCAGCCCGGTTATGACGACGCGCTTCTTTACCATATTACACCCAAAACCATACAATTAGCATAGAAAGCGTAAAGTAAGACTTTAAAAACATACCAAACTAAGGTTGTTCAAAAATAGTCAGATCGTCGCACCCGCAGAAAGTCCCGCGGAGGCGTAGCAGCGCTACGCCGCACAAAGGGACTTTCGAGGACGGCGGCGAGATGGCTGTTTTTCAACAACCGACTACACCGTGCCCCCATCCACGACCAGGGCCTGGCCGGTAATGTAAGAAGCCCGTGGGGAGGCCAGGAAGGCGACCGCCTCGGCCACCTCTTCGGGCGTGCCGATCCTGCCGAGGGCCGAACCTTTGACAACCCTGTCCACCACATCCTGCTTCAGCCCGGCGGTCATGTCGGTCGCGATCAGGCCGGCCACGACGGCGTTGACGCGGATACCCATCCCCCCCACCTCACGGGCCAGGGATTTGGTAAAACTGATGGCCGCCCCTTTCGAGGCCGCGTAGTTGGTCTGGCCGGCAGTGCCGGTCAGGGCGGAAATGGAGGAGACGGTCACGATGCTGCCGCTGCGGCGGGCCATCATCTTGCGCACCCCCCACTTGCAGCAGTGGAACAGGGGAGAAAGATTGGTGCGGATGACCGCATCCCAGTCCTCTTCCGCCATCATGGCCAGCCAGCCGTCGCGGATGATGCCGGCGTTGTTCACCAGCACGTCGATATGTCCGCTCTCCCGGGAGGCGGCGTCGATCAGTGCCTGGGCGCCTGCGGCCGTGCCCACGTCGGCCTTGATCACCCCGATCGTCCCGGCCAGCCCCTGCGCCTCGGCAGCCAGCGCTGCGGCCGCCTGATCGTTGCTCAGGTAGGCGGCAAAAACCCGTGCCCCCTGACGGGCGAAGAGGAGCGAGATGGCCCGGCCGATGCCGCGCGTGCCGCCGGTCACCACCACGATATGGTCCCTGAATTCCATCGAAACTCCGGTGAGTGGCTGAATGTGAGGATTTTATTCTAACGGTTTCGCCGGAGTATGTCCAGAGTTGACATACATGACCCGGCCTGCCGGTTGAGGATCGCCATCATGGCAGCCGGGCGGCGATCCCCGGCTGCCGCCTCGCGTTGTCAGTGCGTGGGCCAGGCAAAGGTCTCCCCCACCGCCATCTGCTTCATGACCGGATGGGGACCGTCCTTGGGCAGGGCGGCCAATTCCCGGGCAAACTGTTCCGGTGTGCCTTTCAGCAGCGGGTTGGCGCCGAAATGCATGGGAATGACCAGGCCGGGATTCACCAGCCTGGCGGCCAGGGCGGCCCGTTGCGGCCCCATGGTGAAATGGCCGCCGATGCAGGCCAGCATGATGTCGATCCTGTTCAGCGAGCCGACCAGGGACATGTCGGAGAAGAGGTCCGTATCGCCGGTGTGGTAGATGGTCGGACCGTCCTTGATGGCGATCACGAAACCGCCCGGCGTACCGCCGTAGACCACCTTGCCGGGCAGGGGGCTGTCCGGCGCCCCCTCCACGACCGAGCTGTGCACGGCCGGCACCAGCAGGATACGTACCTCGCCGTCCAGAAGATTCAGTTCCCCCCCGGGAAAGCCCATATGGTTCCGCTCGGCCGATTTTTCGGGGAAACCGCCGTACTGCACCAGGGCCCGTCCCAGGTCATAATTGGCCACCAGCTTGGCCCCGGTTCTCTTGGCTATCTCAATGCTATTGCCGATATGGTCGCCATGGCCATGGGTGATCAGGATCAGGTCCACCCTGGTGAGGGCGGCAAGGTCAACGGCGCCGTTCCTGTTGAGGGGATTCACGATCCAGGGGTCGATCAGCAGCACCTTGCCGGACGGTGTTCTGATCCTGAAGGCGGACTGACCGTACCAGGTCAGCTCCGTGGTTGCGGCGGCCACAACATTAACGGGCATGGCCACCACCATGACGAGAAGCAGCATACCAGCCATCTGCACCAATCTGTTCATTGACGACCTCCCTGGGATCGGGTTTGTCATTGGCTATGGCCAACCCGGCGTTGACCTTGCCCAGAAGCACTTTCATCTGCGAGCGCTCGGTTTCGTCGAGCAGCGACATGATCCGGCTGACCCGTTGGTAGTGCCGCGGCAAAACCCGGTCCAGCAGTTCTTGTCCGGCCCTGGTCATGGTCACCACACAGACGCGCCGGTCATCCTCGTCCGTCTCCCGGGTCACCAGCCTGGCGTTGAGCAGGCCGTCCACCACGCCGGTCATGGTGGCGCAGGATACCCCGGTGCCGGCGGCCAGACGCGAGATATTCAGACCTTCCGGGTTGCGCAGCAGCAGGATCAGGACAAAGAACTTGCGTTGGGAGAGGTTGTGGCGGCTGAGAAAGTGGTCCAGATCGCTCTGGCAGTCACCGGAAACCCGCATCAGGTCCAGCCAGGCCTCCAGCGCCGGGATCTCCAGCATCGGATAGCGCTGCGCCAGCTTGGCGATGGTGCTGCTGTCGGGCAGGTCTTTGATTTCAAACATCCGTGGTCCTCGACATTTTATTAAGTAAGCATATATTTAGCCCACGTAACAACTTTGTCAAGGGGATACGGTGCGGCGGAGGACTGTGACAGGACGGTAGGGTACGTGTCATTTGACGGGGTGAACCGTACCACCACCGTGAAGAGACAGTTTTCCTCCCCTCCGCCTCTCCGTAACCGACTCGCCGCTGATTCCCCAGTTGTCGGTGTCCACCTCGTCGATCACCACCACCGTGGTGGCGGGATCCTTGCCCAGCACATCCACCAGCAGTTGGGTGGCACCCTTGATGAGGGTCGCCTTTTGCTCGGTTGTTGCTCCTCGGGTGATCCTGATGTTGACGTACGGCATCTGTTACCCTCCATTCAGGTTGTATCCGATGCGGATGCAGCCGAGAACCGGCCGTCCGTTGCCACCAGCACGCCGCCGATCGCCACCACTGCGGCGGCCAGGAACAGCGGCAGCGCGAATCCCCCCTGCCGGTCAGCCAACAACCCGGCGAGTGGCGGCCCCACGACTTGGCCCGCCCCGAAGCAAACGGTCAGGACCGCCGTCGCGCGCCGCCCTTCCGCGCCGCAGCGCCGCCCCCCCTCGGCCATCACCAGGGCGACGACGCCGAGAAAGGTGCCGCCGAACAGGATGGCCGCCACGCCGGCATGGAGAGGGCTTGCGGCGTTGATGCTCAACAGGATGCCGCCGGCCTGGAGCAGGTAGGCCAGGGTCAGCGCCTGTCGCACGCCGAGCCTGATTGCCGCCTGCTGCCACAGGATGGTGGAGGGGGCCGCGGCCAGCCCCACCGCGACCCAGCTCCAGGGGGCAAACCCGGTCAGTCCCGGCGTATGGGCGATCATGGTCACCAGAAAGGTGGCGCTGACGATATACCCCACCCCTTCCAGAAAATAGGCGCTCGACAATCTGACGATGCCGGAAAGGCTGCCCCTGGCCGTTTCCGGCGCATCAGGGATAAAGAGCGCACCCTGCCGCTTGCCGGCAACGGCGATGCCGGCCAGGGCCAGCAGGCCGGACAGCACCCCCATCCCCAGCCAGGCAATGCTCCAACCGCCAAAGTGGTCCAGAACCGGCACAACGGCGCCGCTCAGGGCAATCCCCAGGCCGACTCCGGCGTACAGGGCGCTGCTCCAGCGGCCGCGACCGCAACGCACCAGGATTTCACGCACCTCGATGGCAATCACCACAAACAGGAGCGCGCTGGCGCCGCCCCCCACCAGCCGCAGGCATCCCCACCAGAGCGGCGACTGCGTAACCCCCATCAGCAGGGTGGTGGCAATGCTGGCCACCAGGGCGCCCAGGTTGACGAAGGCGCTCCGCAGCCCCCCGGGCCATACGGCGCAGAGGAGCGCCCCGGCCAGATAGCCAATATAATTGAGGGACGCCAGGCCGCCGGCCAAGCCATGGCTGATCCCCAGGTCGCGCTGCATCAGGGGGAGGATCGGCGTAAAGGCAAAACGGCCGATCCCCATGGCCACCATCATGCCGAGTATCCCCCCTGTAAGGACCCACAGGGCGGATCGATGCAGCGGTTCCGGGGTGAAGGCGGTTGTCTGGTCGGGAATGGTCATCATGTCACACGAAAACCCTCCGATGGGACAACGCAACAATTCAAAAGGGGGCGCGACCGGCCCCCCCTTGCCTCTTCTCTTTCCTGAACCGTCAGGCCTTCAGCCTCTGGGCGATTCCGGCCACATGCGCCCCCTGGTAGCGGGCGATGGCCAGTTCGTTCTCCGACGGCTTGCGGGAGCCGTCCGGGCCGGCCAGGGTGGTGGCGCCGTAGGGGGTGCCACCGGTTATCTCGTTCATGTTCAGGAGCCGCTGCTCCGCATAGGGCACACCGACGATGACCATGCCCTGGTGCAACAGGGTGGAATGGAAGCTGGTAATGGTGGTTTCCTGGCCGCCGTGCTGGGTGGCGGTGCTGGCGAACACGCTGCCGACCTTCCCCACCAGCGATCCCTGCATCCAGAGCTTGCCGGTCTGGTCGAGGAAATTGCGCATCTGGGCCGCCATGTTGCCGAAACGGGTCGGCGTGCCGAAGATGATGGCGTCCGCCGCCACCATCCCGTCCACGGTTGCGGTCGGGATGTGGGCAAAGCCCTGCCGGGCGGCCTTGGCGCCGTACTGTTCAAGCACCTCCTCCGGGACCAGTTCCGGCACCTGCAGCAGTTCCACGGTGCAGCCGGGGACGCTGCGCACCCCCTCCGCCACCGCTTCGGCCATGGTGTAGATATGGCCGTACATGCTGTAAAAGATGATCTGGATATGTGTTGCCATGGTTGAGCCTCCTTGGATCGGTATGATCAACAATTGTACGACACAATGCACCGAAGTAAAGCACGCGCCGGAAGGGGGTGGTTGATCCGTAGGCGGATATTCATTCTACTCCCCCTGCTTTCCCACCCGCTTGCGCGACAGGATCAACAGCCCCGCCAGCACCGCGATAGCGCCCAGGACCAGGTTGGACACCAGGAAGGCGTGCCGCGCCCCCTGATGTTCCAACATGCCCCACATGCTGCCGGCCAAAAGGCTCCCCAGCCCCTGCCCGGCCACCCTGGCTATGGAAAGCAACCCCGAAGCGACCGCCACGGTTTCGGGCGGGGCCTGGGAGAGCACGGCGGCGTTGTTGGCGGCCTGGAACAGCGCCCTGCCGATGCCGATGCCGGCCAAGCCGGGGACAACCCGGCCGGTGATGCCCTGGATCCAGGATGCCAGGGCCAGCACGGCGCTGCCGAGCCAACTGACCCGCTCGTAGCCCGCCCGGTCCGAGAGACGTCCCGCCACCGGTCCGAGGATCATCAGCAACACCGGGGGGAGCAGCATGGCGAGCCCGACCCGGCTAGGAGACATGCCCCCCGCTTCCAGGTAAAAGGGCCACAGCAGGTTGCTGCCGAAGGACTGGGCAAAGAAACAGACCGTGGCCAGGAGCGCCAAAAGGAAGCGGGGGGCGCGAATGGCGCGGTGCAGCCCCTCCCGGAGCCCCACGCCGTGCAACTCGGTCAGGCGTCCGGAGAGCAGGAAGGCCGCCAGGCCAAAGGGAAGGTTGATGAAGAAGATGCTGCGCCAGCCGAACCAGTCCACCATGAAGCCGCCCAGGGGCGGCCCCATCATGGTGCCGGCGGCGACCGATCCGGCCACCATCCCCAGGGCCCAGCCGCGTCGTTCGGGAAAGGTGGCTGCGGTCATGCCGGGCACCAGGCCGACAATGCCGGCCCCAGCGACGCCCTGGAGAAAGCGCAGGCCGAACAGTGCCGCCAGGTTGGGCGAGAGGGCCAGGAGCAACGAGATCAGGCTGAAGCTGATCAGCGAGGTGCGGTAGACGCGCACCGTGCCGATCCTGCCGGCCAGGCCGGACAGGGGAAGGAAGGAGAGTGCCGAACCGGCCAGGTAGAGGGTGGCGGCCCACTGGACATCGCCGGCATGGCTGTGAAAGTGGGCCGCCAGCGACGGCAGCGCCAGGTTGAGGGCGCTGGAATCCACCGTGGAGAGGGTGACGCCGATCAGGAGCGCCGCCAGGCGCAGATCGAAACGGGGAACAGAAGAACCGGGACGGGGGGTCATGGGCGGCAGTATGGTGTCATACCAATTTCAAATCAAGGGTGAAATCAAAGCGGCGAAGAAAGGCGTACAGAGGTAATACGTCGAGGAGTCGAGGACGAGCCGACGCGGAGAATGGCGCCTTGATTGGGAATTGGCATCACAGCGGCTTGATGCGGCTTCTGCCCAGGCGCTTCATCAGCTTCCAAAGCGGCCCGTTGACCGGGAACATGCGCAGGGCCTCCAGCATGGCGTCGCTGATGTTCACCTCCAGGCCGGGCACGACCCAGTTTTTGCGTTTGATCGCCTCGGCGGTGACCAGTTCGGTCAATTGCTCCCTGACGGCGGACGAGATGTAGAAGGTCGGCTCCAGAAGGTCGGTGGCGCCGTCGATGACCCCTTCCGCCAGGGCGGTCCGGTGCAGCGGGGTGCCGGGGAAGATGCGGATGCCGGTCATGGCGATGATCGCGGTCGGTTCCAGTTCATCCATCAGGCTGAAGCTCTCCAGAATGGTTTCCCGCGTCTCCCCCGGCCCGCCGAAGAGGATGTAATGGGCGAAATCCACCTGGCGCTCACGGCAAAGGCGCGAGCCTTCGCGGACATCGGCCACGGTGAAGGCCTTGCCCAGGTTCTTGAGCATGGCCGGCGAGCCGGATTCGGTGCCGTATTCCACGGCGTCGCACCCCGCGGACAGCATCACGTCCAGCAGGCCGGGCGGCATGAAGGCGGGGTTGATGAAGGCCGACCAGTTGATCGCCAGCCGCTGTGCGGTCATGGCCCGGCAGAGTTCTTCGGCGAAGTCGGTCGGATAATTGAAGATGTCGTCCACAAAATAGATGTAGCTGACCCCGTATTCCTCCACCAGGCCGCGTATCTCGGCGATGATCTCCTTGATCGGCCGCAGGCGCATCCTGCGCCCCTCCAGGAGAGGATAGGTGCAGTAGATGCAGGCAAAGGGGCAGCCGCGCTTGGTCTGGACATTGGCCATGCCCCCTTTACGCTGGTAGCGCGCCACGTCGAACAGGCTCCGGTCGGGGGTGGCGATCCGCTCCACCGGCAGCGGCGGCAGGAATTCTTCGCCACCCCGCACCAGCACGCCCGCCAGGGCGGATGGACTGCCCTCCGCCCCGATCGACGCCACGAGCCGGGGCAGGATCTCCTCTCCCTCCCCCATCACGCCGTAATCGGCATCCAGGTAGGCCAGAATCTCCCGGGGCATCAGGGAAAAACCGGAACCGCCCACCACGACACGAGCCCGGCTGCGGCAGACGGAAACCACCTCCTTTACCCCGGCCAGATAGGAACGGCAGCCGGGCCAGGTGACGTTGTCGATGTTGCGCAGGGAAACCACGGCCAGATCCGGCGAGAACGAGGCAAGCCGCTCTTCCAGCGCCGTTGCCGGTTCCTGCTCGAAACAAAGGTCGAGCATGGAAAGCTCATGCCCGGCCGCGGCCAGAGGCGCAGCCAGGTAGGAGAGGCCGATGGGAAACACCGGATAAGGGGAGTGTTCGCGGTTGGCGGAAACCAGCAGGATCTTCATGCTCCCTCCAGCCACGCCTTCATGCGCTCCACTCGCCCGGCAACCTCGGCCGGCATCTGGAACTGCAGGACACCGTCCAGGTCGGTCAGGGCGTGGCGGGTCAGGCCGGTGGACAGTTTTTTACCGTCAGGGCCGAGTATGACGCTTTCAAAGACCAGGGTGGCCGTCTCGCTCGGCGCCAGGGTAGTGCGCACGGTCAGCACGTCGTTGCAGCGGGCGGGACGCAGGTATTTCACCTCCAGCGCCACCACCGGCCCCAGATAGCCGAGCGCCCCCAACTGGAAGGCATCCAACCCGAACCTGCCAGCCAGTTCGCTGCGGCCGACCTCCATCCAGGCGACGTAATGCCCGTGCCAGGCCACCCGGTAGGCGTCCACCTCGTTGAAGCGCACGGTTATGGCGGTTTCATGGTAGTTCATGGCCTGCTCTCGATCCAGCGGTTGTACTTTTTGAGCGAGTCCCCGGCACCCACCTCCATGAAACGGGTGGCCCCGAACCGCTTCAGGGCGCGGTAGGTTTCTTCCCAGTAAACGGTTGCAGTCAGCTCCCGCATCAGGAAACCGGGGATTTCGGCAGCGGTGAGGAACTCCTGGTCAATGTGGTTCATGAGCGGGATGGCCGGTTCCCGGTAGCGGTGGTCGCGGAAGATGGTCGACAACTCCCCTTCCGCCTCGGCCAGGAGCGGGGTGTGCAACGGGGCGTCGCAGGGAAAGAACTTGGCCGAAAAGGCCCCCGCCCGGAGCGCCTCTCCCAGGGTCGCCTCCATCTCGTGGCGCCCGCCGGCCAGCAGAAAATGGTGCGAAGTGTTGTGGTTAGCGAGGAATACCCCGCCTTCCGCGGCCAGCACCGTCACCTTCTCCGCCGTGAGCCCCACCAGACACCCCAGGGCGTACTCCCGTCCCCGGAAGCATTGTTCCATGCAGGCCCCCACCCGGAAGGCGATCTCCAGCGCCTCGCCTTCGCCGACCGAGCCGCAGGCGGCCAGGGCGGCGTAGATCCCCATGCTGTGCTCGGCCACCACGGCAGGTTTCATCCCCTCCGCTCGCAGGCACCGCTGGCGGTAGAGGCTCAGGGCCACCCCGTAGGCTTGCAGCGCCACCTGTTCCGTGTGTGCTCCCCCTGCCCAGGTGAAGGAGGGCAGGTCCAGACCGGTATGGGCGCGGGTCAGCGCGGCGATCTCCCTGAAATCAGCGTCGTCGGGAAGTGGTGCGTCGTGGGTCAGGGGTTGACCGGGGAACATGAAACAGTTCATTTTTCACCTTCATAAGGGATCTGCGGGGCGCGACTGCGGCTTTCGCGGTGCTCCCGCAGGTATTCGGCCGGTTTCATCATGCGCTGGGTGCGCAGCAGGACCCGGATGATATAGGGAATCTGGGAGGGGCGCACCTGGCGAACCCAGTCCATGAGGCCCTTGTTGCCGGCGGTGTTGAGGATCGAGCGGCGCCAGGTTTCGGCGTACAGCTCGAAGAAGCGCTCCGCCCCCAGGCGCGGCTCCCACAACAGGTGGTGCATGTCGAAATTGGCCCACGGCTGTCCGGCGGTACGGGTCAGCTCACTCCGGTAGTAGTCGGTCCCCGGCAGTGGGGTCAGGATGGTGAACCCGGCCCGCTGGAGGCCGTGACGTTCCACAAAGTCCCATAGTTCGTGGAACTGCGCCTCCTCCCAGTCGGGGTCCACCAGAAAGTTGCCGTTGATGCCGTAGCGCAGCTCCCGTGCGATCCGCACCGCCTCGATGCTGTCGCCGATGCCGGCATCCTTGGACAGGCCGGCCAGGCCGTTGTCGCTGGCAGCCTCCAGCCCCAGGAAGATATCGAAATCCTTGGCCAGTGGGCGCCAGGCGGCCATCACCTCGCCGCTTCGGCGGATCAGGTCGGTGCGGGTCTGGACCAGTATCCAGCGCTTGTACACGCCACGTCGCTTGAGGGCGGCGGCCAGTTCAAGGCTGCGCTCGGGATTATACCAGAACAGGTCGTCGGCCACAAAGACGGCATCGCCGCTGGCGGCAAAATCCTCCACCACCGCCGCGACGGAGCGCTCCCGGCAGGTGCGGCCGTAGAGCTGCCACACCGAGCAGAACGAACAGCGGTGGGGGCATCCGCGGGCGGTCTCGATCAGCCACACCGGTTTGAACAACAGGCAGTGGTATCCGCTGCGGTGACGTTGCACCAGGTTGCGGGCCGGAAGGGGGACCAAGTCAAGGGGGGTACGCTCCGCCAGGGGTGGGGTCGTAATCCAGCCATCGGCCGTCTTGAGCCGCAGGCCAGGCACCCTGGCAAGCGCTGCCCCCTGTTCCAGACAGGCTGCCAGGCGTGGAACCACCTCTTCGCCGTCATCCACCACAATGGCGTCGATCAGGCCGTGCTCCAGAGGCGCCGGAAAGGCCGCGGCAGCGTGCCCCCCCACCACGATGAAGGCCTCGGGCGTGGCGAGGCGGACCTCACGGGCGGTCTCAAGCACCCGCTCGAACTCCAGGGAGTGGAGGCAACTGATGCCCACCAGGCGGGGTCGCGTGCGCCGCACCCAGGTAGCGGCCCCGGGTCGGAAGCGCAGGTCGGCGATGGTGACGTTATGCCCTTTACTCTGCAGGGCAGCACCGATATATTCCAGCCCCAGCGGCTCGACCCGGAAGAAGGGACCCAGGCCGAAACGGTCGTTACCGGGATGGGGACGGAGCAAAAGGATGTTCATGGAGTTATTCCCCTGTCAGGGACAACAGGGATGTGGTCTTCCGGGTACACGACCTCCTCGTCCCCATAGACGCCGCCCCGGCGCAGGACATTGTAAGCAAGATTGACAAATTTGCCATTCCCCTGCATGACCCGGGAGAGGATCGACGGCCAGCGGTAGACCTCCCGGCGTGCAGCCCGCCAGCCCTGGTACAGCCGTTCCGGCGACATCAGTTTGGGGCGAAAGACCACCTGATTATGGTCATAGCGCTGCCACTCCTTGTGGAGCAGACGCCCCTCCCGGTCAAACTGTTCGAACAGCGCCGTGCCGGGATAGGGAGTCAGGATGTGAAAGGTCGGGATACTGGGCGCACATTCCTCCAGGTACCGGACCGTGGTCTCGAAAACGCTTTCGTCGTGGTCGTCGAAGCCGAAGATCATGGAGGCCTCCAGCACGATGCCAGTGTCCCGCACCCGCTTGATCAGATCGGCCTGGCTGGAACCACGGCCAGTCTTGGGATGGTTGGCCTGGGGGCCGGCTACCGATTCAATGCCGACAAAGATGCCGATACAGCCGGATTTTGCCAACAGGCTCACCAGATCGGGGTCTTCGGCAAACCGGAGATTGGCCTGCCCGCCCCAGCGCAGCCCGAGACCGGCCATGCCGCGCAGGATTGGCTTGGCCCGCTCGGGGTCGCCCAGGATATTGTCGTCCAGGAGCACGGTCAGCTTGCGGTCGAAGGAGCGCAACTCCGCCAGGATGTCGTCGGGATCGCGGTAGCGGAAGGTGCGGCCGAAATAGGGGGTGACCGTGCAGAACGGGCAGTCGTAGGGGCAACCGCGGCTGGCCTGAAGGGTCTGGGTGGTAAGATACTGCCGGCCCGCCAGGAAGTCGCGCCGCGACCAGGGGATCTCCAGGCGGTCTCCTTGGGGAACGGAGCGGTAGAGCGGCGCCAGGCGTCCTGCCCGCAGGTCGCTCAAAAGCTGCGACCAGACCGGCTCAGCCTCGCCCACCACCACTGCATCAGCGTGCTGCAGCGCCTCATGGGGGAGCACAGTCGGATGGATGCCCCCCAGAACCACCGGGACGCCCCGTTGCCTGAAACGGTCGGCGATCTCATAGGCCCGGACCGCCTGATGGGTCATGGCCGTGATGCCCACCAGGTCGAAACTGCCGTCAAAAGGGATGTCTTCATGGACCTCATCGGCCAAAAGGACCTCCCATTCGAGCGGTGTTGCCGCGGCAACCTGTTTCAGGGAGAGGGATGGAAGCTGGAAACGGCGCACCCACCCCAGCTTGTGGGTGGAGGGATAGACCAGGAGCAGTCTCGGAGTATTGGTCGTCACGGCAGTACCACTCCCGGACCGCGTGATGGCAAAAGATCGGACAGGCCCAGTGAGGAGCAGACGGCTCGCTTCGTCATGCCGCTGCCTTCCTGCGGCCCAGGGCTGCGCGGAAACCGAAATTCATCGGTCCAAAGACCTGCACCGAGCGGTGGAGCTTGAAGATGCGGCGGTACATGGAGGAAAAGGAGTAGAAGGAGCGGCAGAGCTGTTCATAGCCCTGCTGGAGTTGTTCCGCGCTCATGCCGAGCGGCCGGAAGGTCACGTGCTCCATGTCGTAGTCGCGCCAATTGTTGGAGAAGATGCGTCCCTCGGCCTCGAGACGGCGGCGGACGCTGGTCCCGGGATAGGGAGTCAGGATGGGGAAGATGGCGGCCTCCAGACGGGCGTCCTCGCAGAAGCGCAGGGTCTGGTCGAAGATTGCCGGGGTATCGCCGTCGTAGCCCATGACAAAAGAACCCAGGATGCCGATGCCGTTGTCGCGGAAGGCCTGGGCATCCTCCAGATAGGAGCGGGCCCGGTTGGTGACCTTGCCCATGGCTGACAGGGATTCCTGGTTCAGGGACTCGAACCCCACGAACATCCCCACGCAGCCCGACTCCCCTGCCGCCTTCATCAGCTCCCGGTCGGCGGCGAAATCGATGGGGGAATGGGAGAGCCACTTGAACCCCATCCCCTTCATGCCGCTAAACAGTTCCAGGGCATACTTCCGGTCGGCCACGATATTGTCATCCACGAAAAAGAGGAACGAATTGACCTTGCGGAGCTGCCCAAGTTCCTCCAGGATGTTCTCCACCGGCCGCTTGCGGTATTTGCGGCCGTAGAACGCTGTCACCGAACAGAACTCGCAGTCAAAGGGGCAGCCGCGGGTGGTCTGGATGGTGTTGGTGAGCAGATACCGCTTGCCCCTGAATATCTCGCGCCGGGCACGGGGGATAGAGGCCATCTCCATCTGCGAGCCGGTCTGATAGACGCGCTTGAGGTTTCCACTGCGGAAGTCGGACAACAGCTCCGGCCAGACCAGTTCCCCCTCCCCCACCACCACGGCATCCGCGTGGCACAGGGCCTCGTCCGGCAGGTTGCTGGCGTGAAAGCCGCCCATGACCACCGTCGTTCCCCGGCGGCGGAATTCGTCGGCTATCTCGTAGGCGCGAAACGCCTGGGGGGTCATGGCGGTCAGGGCGACCAGGTCGGCATGGCAGGCATAGTCGATGGTCTCGAAATTGTCGTCAACAAAGGCAACGTCCCACTCCGGTGGGGTGACGGCGGCAATCGACGCCAGGGACAGGGTGGGGAACTTGAAGGCAAGCTCCCCCCACAGACGTCCCTTCTCCCAGCCGGGCGAGACGAAAACCACTTTCATTTTTTGTGTTCCGCGATGTAATCCGCCATGCTGCGCACCGAGGCAAACACCTTCGTGCCGGTGGCCGCATCGGGCACCACCACGCCGAAATCCTTTTCCATGGCCACCACCAGTTGCAGGGCATCTATGGAATCAAGCCCCAGCCCTTCGCCAAACAGGGGCGCGTCAGTTTCGATCTCTTCGGGGGACATCCCCTCGATACGCAGGCTTTCGATAATCATCTGCTTCACCTTCTGAATCAACGCTTCACTCATTCACAATTCCTCTCGCCAATAAATATGCTGCGCACCTGTTCTTTTCCCAGGGCTACCCTCAGATTCTGCGGGTCTTTGCGGCGGGTTGGTCCCCGCCCCAAAAATCAAAGAAATTATACCACTGGTCGGGATACTGCCCGATATAGCGTTCAAAGACCGCGGCCAGACGCTCCATACCGCTCCGGATCGCCTGGCCATGCTCCCCGTGACCACCCTCGATATAAATCGGTCCATCCATCAAGGTAGCGTAAGTATCTCCCTCGAGCGGTACAAAGACCGGGATGATTGGCGCCCCGCTGGCCAGGGAAAGGTAGGCGGCCCCAACCGGAAAAGGGGTCGATCTCCCGAAAAAATCGATGGCAATGGTATGGGAAGAGCCGTCGCGCTCGCCCAGAAGGCAGAGCACCTCGTTCCGCCGCAGGGCATTGACCGCCTCGATGATCGCCAGGGGCGAGGTGTCGTCACGATCGACGTAAATAAAGCCAATGCTGCGCTCGCCGCGCACCTTTTCCCGTAATTCGTTCACCTTCTCGTCCGGCTCCCGAAAGGTGAGAACGTTGATCTTGTATCCCAGGTCGGCCAGCCCCAGCCCGCCCAGTTCCCAGTTGCCCAGGTGGGGCGAGACCAGGATCGCGCCGGTTCCCGCGGCCAGGGCGTCATCCAGCGGCTCCTGGGTGCTGCGCCGGCCGATCAGGGCCTGCAACCTGGGGCCGGCCAGCCGCATCATCAGCATCACGTCGCACCAGTTACGGGCATACTTGTAGTAGGCCGAAACGACTAAGCCCTCCACATCGCTGCGGCCGGTGACGGCTCGCATGTTTGCCCGGAAGCCCCGACGCTTCTCGCCCAAGAGGAGGTAGAACAGCATCCCCCAGACAAAGGCGGCCGGAGGGAACAGCCGGCGGGGCACCATGATGGTGAACAGGTTGATAAGGAACAGGTTGATCCCGCTGTAGAGAGCCATCTAGTGTCCTGTGCGGTCAGTTCGTCGAATTGCAAGGGTGCAGGACATCAGGTGCGCGACGCCTTTCCCCTTTTGACCGGATGGTCCTTGAATTCCGCCTCCCACGCCTCGTCGGCGATCTCGCCGTATCGGCGGGAATAGTCGTCCATGCTGTCCGCCAGGCCGGTAAAGATCTCGTCGGCGCCTTCGTGGGTGGCGTAGGCCCCCCCCGAGGCGAATAATTCCCGCCCCGCATCGGGGTGGTCGATCAGCATGCAGGGACGCAGGAGGTTATCGTGCTCCCCCTGTTTTTGACGGATCTTGCGGAAGAGCGGCGACGCCAGCGCGTCGCGTAGTGACGTGCGGCGGATGTTGTCCGCGGCAAAATGGCAGAAGACGCACGGCTCGATATCGCCGTTGGCATTGATGTGGAAGTATTTTCTCCCCCCGGCCAGGCAGCCGGAGATCATGGGCCCGTCGTTCCAGAAATCGATGAACAGCATCGGCTTGGTGGCCCGGTAGTCTACCACTGTGCGGCGCAGGAGATCGCGCTGTTCCGGGGTCGGCATCAACTCCGGGTCCGGCTTGCGCCCCACCGGCACGTAGGAGAACAACCACATGGCGAAAACCCCCTTGTCGAGGAGCATGTCGATGTAGCGGGGGTTGGTGATGATGTCGGTGTTCTTGCGGGAATGGGTAAAGGAACCGCAGAAAGAGAGCCCACCTTCGCGCAGGAGGTCCATGGCGTGCATGACCTTTTTGAAGTGTCCGGCTCCACGCCGCTCGTCGGTCTCCTGTTCATACCCCTCCAGCGAAAAAGCCGGCATGACGTTGCCCACCTCGGTCAGCCGCGCCACCATCTGCTCGTCGATCAGGCCGCCGTGGGTGAACACCAGAAAGGCCATGTCGCTGTGCTTCCGGAATATCTCGAAGATCCCTTTCATGTAGAACGGCTCGCCGCCGGAGATGACGGCGAAATAGATCCCCATCTCCTTGAGCTGGTTCAGCACCGAGTCCAGTTCGTCCAGGGAGAGTTCCAGGGATTTTTTGTAATCGCCGGCATAACAGCCGTAGCAGGAGAGGTTGCAGCGCATGGTCGGGCTGATCACCGCCGTGGAGGGGGGGTAGAAGCCGTTTTTGCCGGCCCATTCCTTGCGTTTGTTGGTGCCGTTCAGCAGGTGGTTGATGGCCAGGTTGCTGATCCACTTGTCCCGCTGGTTGGGGTGCAGGTCGCGCAGGATGCGGCGGGGGAACTCGATACTGGGGTGTTTGTCCCGGATCAGGCCGCGAATCCAGCGGATACGGTCCTTGTAATAATCCTTCTTGGGTATCAATTCCATCAGGTGAGTCATCTTGATCAATGTCTCATCCGATGAATTCGTCGCCATTGCCAGGAGGTACGAGAGCACTTTCTCCCTGGTATAATTTTTCAGCGTCTGGATCATGCTTTCTACTCCACTAGTACCTATTAACATTTAAAAATTCGGATAAAGCCTCTTCAGCTTGATCCGAGCATCGGCTGTAGTAAATTGCCAGTCAATCTTATTGACACTGTTCCCATGCAGCCACTTCAGCCTGCATTGTTGCCATGTCGGGAATCCGGCGGTCAAGGCACTGGCCTTTAAGTACACTGAGTTCAATCTCTGCCATATTCAGCCAACTGCCATGCTTGGGTGTGTAA
>Ga0207857_1000041_pt1 | contig 44747 bp, 41 predicted proteins | sample LuqExpMetageno22_FD_187780 | JGI IMG/M metagenome (GOLD analysis project Ga0207857, IMG submission 187780) | Tropical forest soil microbial communities from Luquillo Experimental Forest, Puerto Rico - Sample 22 (SPAdes) | ecosystem: Environmental > Terrestrial > Soil > Tropical forest ... | reverse complement strand
CCCAGGGTGGTGACGTTGCCGGCCGCGTCGATCCCCTGGAAACCGGCCACGATCACGATGGCGCCGTCTTTGAGGTCGGCGCGGATGTTCTTGTCGTCGATGCTTTCTATGCGGGCCTTGGTTGCGGTGCTGTCGGTGACGATCGGCACCTGCCACCCTTGGTAGGACCGGGCCTTGTAGCCCAGGGACTTGAGGTGCATGGCCAACAGGCCGATGGTGACCTGCTCGCCGGTGGCGACCACTACGTCATATTCGCGCCCGTCGGGGATTTCGCTCATCTCGTTGGCCAGGGCGACCAGCTTGTTGGTTTCTCCGGACATGGCGGACACGACGACGATCACATCGTTACCGGCTTCATAGGTCTTGATGATCCGTTTGGCGACGTTTTTGATGCGGTCGGCGGTGCCGACCGACGTACCGCCGTATTTCTGGACTACAAGTGCCATACATCGCTCCTTCACAAGATATGGTGGCAGAGAACAGCAGAAGGTAAAGCTCTATAACAGATTATCGGCGTTCAGGTCAAAGAAATTTTATCGCTTCGTATACGCTTCAGCAAGCATGACAAAAGAATCTCCGGGCCGGCTCCCACCGCTTCGATGGTGATCCTGCGTCTCTCGTCGCCTTCGTAGTGGAACGTGATCATCAGGTGGTCGACGGGAAGCAGGGCTTCCAGGCGCTCGGACCATTCCACGATGCAGACTCCCTCGCCGTGCAGGTACTCCATGAAGCCCAGGTCGGCGATGTCGTCCTCACCCCTCATGCGGTAGAAATCGAAGTGATAGACCGGCAGCCGGCCGGGGTAGTGGTTCATGATAGCAAAGGTGGGGCTGGCGACCAGATGGGCGCTTTCCGGCGCAACCGCCTGGACCACGCCACGGGTGAAACAGGTCTTGCCACCTCCCAGTTCGCCCCGCAGCGCCAGGAAAGCGCCTCGTTCCAGGAGCGCCCCCAGGCACCGTCCCAACCCCTCGGTCTCCTCCGGCGAGGTGGTGAGGAACTCCTCCTTGGTCACTTGGGGACCAGGTTGCGGATAATGTCGATACGGGAGACGATCCCCACCAGCTTTCGCCCTTCCACCACTGGCAGCGCGTGCAGCTTGCGGTCGCTCATGATGTCGGCCGCCGTGCTGACCGGGTCGGCGGGGGCGATGGTCACCACATCGCTGGAGCAGATCTCGCCCACGGTCTGGGCGGTCATCTTGTGCAGCTCCCGCTCCAGGGTCCGTTCCCCCTGCAGGGGGATCACCCAGTCGAAGATGGAGATGACCGTGGGGATGTGCAGGTTGCGCCCCTGTTCGATCAGGTCGGAGGCGGTCACGATGCCGGTCAGGTTGCCGGCGTCGTCCACCACCGGCAGGCTGCCGAAACGGCGGGTCTCGAAGATTCCGGCCAGTTCCCGCAGGTTGGTTTCTTTTTTTACGGTAACGACCTCTTTGGTCATGATGTCGGCAACGGTCTGCATGCAGTGCTCTCCTCTTGTCGTGTTGGCAGGTTGTTGAAAAATAGCCGTCTCGCCGCCGTCCTCGAAAGCCCTTTTGTGCGGCGTAGCGCTGCTACGCCTCCGCAGGGCATTCTGCGGGTACGACGATCTGACTATTTTTGAACAACCTGGGTTTTTCAACAACCTGTTAGTAGTTTCTGGTAGGCGTAGGGCAGCTTTTCCTGCACATCGCCGGCGCTCATGCCGATCTCCCCCTTGTCCTGCGCCACCAGGTCGGCGGCAAAGCCGTGGATGAAAACCCCCAGACAACAGACGTTCCAGGGGCTAAAGCCCTGGCCCAAAAGCGAGACGACGATGCCGGTCAGCACGTCGCCCATGCCGCCGCTGGCCATGCCCGGATTGCCGCTGCCGTTGATGGCCACCCTGCCGTCGGGCGCGGCGATGACGGTGCGGGAGCCCTTGAGGATCAGGTACACGCCGAAAGCGGCGCTGAACCTCCGGGCCGTGGCGATGCGGTCGGCTTCCACGTCGGCGACGGACACGCCCATCAGGCGGGCCATCTCCCCCGGATGGGGGGTCAGCACCACGCCGGTGCTTTTCCTGTCCAGAAGGCAGTTCGTGTCCAGGGCCACGGCGTTCAGGCCGTCGGCGTCGATCACCAAGGGGAGACCGGCCGATTTCGTCAGGGTGTGCACCAGGGCCACGGTGGCGGGGTCTTGGCCCAGGCCGGGGCCGATGGCCAGGGCGTCCCGGCCGGGGATCAGCTCTTCGATGACAGGTAACGCATCGGCGGAGAGATAGCCGCTGCCGGCATCGGGCAGGGGCACGGTCATGGCCTCGGTGGTCTTGACCTCCAGGATCGGATGGAGGCTTTCCGGGACCGCCAGGGTTACCAGGCCGGAACCGGCCCGCACGGCGCTGTTGGCTGAGAGCGCGGCGGCGCCGGTCTTGCCCCGCGAACCGGCGACGATCAGGCAGTGGCCGAAGTGCCCCTTGTGGGCCTGGCGGTCCCGCGGGCGCAGCAGGGGGCGGATACTGTCAACGGTGAGGAATTCGCAGCCGTCGGCCTCTTCCACGAGCCCGGCCGGGATGCCGATGTCGGCCACCACCAGCCGGCCGACGTGGTCGGCGCCCGGATACAGGACATGCCCCAGCTTGGCGGCGGCAAAGGTCACAGTGACGGTGGCCCGCACCGCGCACCCCAAGACCCGGCCGGAGCTGCCGTGGATGCCGGAAGGGATGTCCACCGCCAGCACCGGCCGGCCGGAGGCGTTGATCAGTTCCACCGCCTCTTGGTAGACGCCGCCCACCTCGCTGCTCAGGCCGGTCCCCAAGAGGGCGTCCACGATGACGTCGGCCTGGCGGGCCTCTTCACGATACAGCGCCGCCAGTTGTCCGGGAGCGGTGCAGTAGGAGACCACGTCGGACGGCACCTGCTCAAGGTTGATGGCCGCATCCCCCTCGATCCGGTCCCGCTCCGCCAGGATGCAGACCCGGACCTGCCAGCCGCTTTGCAGCAAAAGGCGCGCGATGACGTACCCGTCGCCGCCGTTGTTGCCCCTGCCGGCGAAGATGACGGCCCGTTTGCCCCCGGTGTAGCCGAACTCGTCGAAGATGGCCTCCATGCAGGCGTGGCCGGCATGCTCCATCAACTCCAGCCCCGGTATGCCCTGCTCCCGGATGGCTTGGCGGTCCATCTCCTGCATGGTCTGCGCCGATATGACCTTCATGGTGCCTCCAGCACTACCATGGCAACGGCCTGTCCGCCGTCGTGGGACAGGGAGAGAAATGCCGTGCCCAGGCCCTGGGCCTCGAAAAGCTCCCGCGCCCGGCCCGCAAGCAACAACTCCGGTTTGCCGGCCTCGTTAGTGGCGATCTCCATGTCGTGCCAGGAGATGCCGTCGCGCAGGCCGCTGCCCAGGGCCTTCAGAAAGGCCTCCTTGGCGGCGAAACGGGCGGCAAAGCACGAGGCGGCATCCTTGCGGGCGCTGCACCGGGTCCGCTCCGGCCCGGTGAAGAGCCGTGCGATGATGGCCTGGTTCCCTTCTTCCAGAAAACGCCGGAACCGGGCGATCTCCACCGTATCGACGCCGATGCCGGAGATCATGCGTACTTGATCAACTCCACCATGTCGCGCACGGCCCGGTCGAGGCCGACCAGTACGGCGCGGGAGATGATGGAGTGGCCGATGTTGTATTCCACGATGCCCCCCAGTGCGGCAATCGCCTTGATGTTGACGTAGTTGAGCCCGTGGCCGGCATTGACCCCCAGGCCGACCTTGCGGGCCAGCTTGATGGCCGTGTCGATGGCTTCCAGCTCCTTCTCCTGCCCGGCCCAATCCCGGGCCTCGGCATAAGCCCCGGTATGGAGTTCGATGTAGTCGGCGCCGGTCTTGTTGGCCGCCTTGATCTGCTCCTGGTTCGGATCGACGAACAGGCTGACGATGATGCCGCTGTCGCGCAGGCGCTTGACGGCGTCGGTGACGGCCTTCAGGTTGAGGATGACGTCCAGGCCTCCCTCGGTGGTCAACTCCTGTCGTTTTTCCGGCACCAGAGTGACCTGGTCCGGTTTCACCCGTAGGGCGATGCGCACCATTTCCTGGGTGGCGGCCATCTCCAGGTTCAACTTGGTCTTCACGGTCTGGCGCAGGATCTCCAGGTCCCGGTCCTGGATGTGGCGGCGGTCTTCCCGCAGGTGGATGGTGATTCCCTCGGCCCCGGCCAATTCCCCCATGGCGGCGGCGGCCACCGGGTCCGGTTCCACCCCGCCGCGGGCCTGTCGCACGGTTGCCACGTGATCGACGTTCAATCCCAGCTTTGCCACGTCAAACCTCCTGAAATTTGCCACAGGGACAAATCTAAATACAGTATACTTCACATCTGCCACAGAGACACGGAGACACAGAGGAAAACGAGAGAAAAGAAAAAACATTCAAGGTAAAAACCCAGAACCAGGATTCAGGTCTGCTCTAAAGTTTTTGCCGTTCTCCGTGTCTCTGTGTCTCTGTGGCAGATTTTTTCTTCAGTTGTTTACTCGCCGATGTGCGACTTCACCATCTCGGCGATCTCGTTGGCCCAGGTGGTGATCTCGTACTTGTCCTGTCCCTCGATCATGACGCGCAACAGCGGCTCCGTACCGGAATAGCGGATCAGCACGCGTCCCTCGTTGCCCAGCTTCTTTTCCACGTCGCCAACCCGTGCGGCAATCTCGGGGATGGTCATGATGTCCCTTTTTTCGGAGACCCGCGCATTGACCAGCACCTGGGGGAGGGCAATCATCAGTTTGGCCAGTTCGGAGAGCGGCTTTCCTTCGCGACGCATGACCGCCAGGAGTTGAAGGGCCGAAAGGATGCCGTCGCCGGTGGTGCTGTGGTCCAGGAAGATCATGTGCCCGGACTGCTCGCCCCCCAGGTTGTAGCCCCCCTTGCGCATCTCCTCCACCACGTAGCGGTCGCCCACGGCGGTCTTGATCACTGCGCCGCCCGCCTTTCTGACGGCGATGTCCAGCCCCATGTTGCTCATGACCGTGGCCACTAGGGTCTTCTTCTTCAGAATATCGCGGCGCAGCATGTCCGTGGCACAGATCGCCATGATGTGGTCGCCATCCACTTCGTTGCCGAATTCGTCGCAGACGATTACCCGGTCGGCGTCGCCGTCCAGGGCGATGCCGATGTCGGCGCGATGCTCCTTGACGGCCTTGCTGATCACCTCAGGGTGAAGAGAACCGCAACCGGCGTTGATGTTGGTGCCGTTGGGTTTGACCCCCAGGGTGATCACCTCGGCCCCCAGTTCTTCGAAGACGGCCGGCGCAACCTTGTAGGCGGCACCGTTGGCGCAATCAAGGACGATCTTCAGGCCGGACAGGTCCATTTCCTGGGGAAAGGTGTTCTTGAGGAACACGATGTAGCGGCCGGCGGCGTCGTCGATGCGGAAGGCCTTGCCCACTTCGGCCGCGGTCGGGCGCAGGGAATCGATGTGGTTCGTTTCGATCAGGTTCTCGATCTTCAGTTCGATCTCGTCCGGCAGCTTGAAACCGTCGGCGGAGAAGAACTTGATGCCGTTGTCCTGGAAGGCGTTGTGGGATGCCGAGATGACTACGCCGGCGTCGGCCCGCATGGAGGAGGTGATGTTGGCGATGCCGGGCGTGGGGAGCGGCCCCACCACGAGCACATCCACCCCCATGGAGCAGATGCCCGCCACCAGTGCGTTTTCGAGCATGTAACCCGAGAGGCGCGTATCCTTGCCGATCACGATGCGGTGCCGCCGCTGGCCAGCGCTTTTGAAAATATATGCCGCGGCCCGGCCCAACTGCATGGCCATCTCGCAGGTCATGGGGTAGACGTTGGCAACGCCGCGAACGCCATCGGTTCCGAAAAGCTTCTTCATGGTTTGGGGACTCCTTGATCCGAATTTACCTGTTCTCTGACCAACCCGATTTCCAGCATGTCCGGGGAGATGCGGGTCACCTTGATCCCCTCCGGCAGCTTCAGGTAGGTTTCCAGATGGGAAAAGAGCGTCTTCCCCGGCCTGGCGCCCCGCAGGCTGAGGATCACCCGGGCATTGGAACGCCGCGCTCCGTCGATGAGAAGGGACGGTCCGGTGAGGGTGAAATGCACCTCGCCCGGCAGCGGCGTCGCCACCGCATAGCCGGGCGGGACGCTGCGCAACTCCACGGGCAGGACGAGTTCGTAGCGCGTTTCCCGGGAAAGGGACGTAAAGCTCCATATGCAGACCGCCAGCATGAGGCTCAGGATCTTGAGACTTGCGTTCCGCGTGCAGCGGCGTTTGACGGCGGCAAGGTTCCAGGTCATGGTTTTGCCGCCTCTCCGGCTGGGGCCGCGGTATGGAGGCGTTTGAAATCCAGGGACTTCCTCAGCATGCGCCGTATTTCGGCCTGCTCCAGGTCGTAATAAATCTTGCCGTCATATACCAGCGAAATATTGCCCGTTTCTTCCGAAACCACCATGACCAGCGCATCCACCAGTTCGGACAGCCCCAGCGCCGCCCGGTGCCGCGTACCGAAGCTCTTGGCGATGTCGGGGTTTTGGGACAGGGGGAGCAGGCAGCCGGCCTTGGTGAGTTTTCCGTTATGGATGATCACCGCTCCGTCATGGATCGGGGAGTAGGGGAGAAAGATCGAATTGAGCAGCTCACTGGTCACCTTGGCGTCTATCTCGGTGCCGATCTCAACCAGATGGTCGATAGGAAGCCGGCGGACGATGACGATGAGCGCTCCGATCCGTTTCCTGGACATCTCGCCGACCGCCTTGGTCAACTCCTCGATGGTCTCGGTCGTCTCATCCTGGGGATGGACGGCAGGGGAGCGGCGTCCCAACGACAGCAGGGCCCGGCGGATGTCCCCCTGGAAAATGATGGCCAGAATGATCAGGGCCGATGAAAATATGGTGCGCAAGAGCCAGGTCGTTGAGGAAAAACCCGAAAGCAGCGCAAAATAGAAGCAGACAAAGAACAAAAGCAGAAAGATCAGGAGCCTTACGGCGGCGTCTTTTTTCAAAACAAGGGAGAAATGGTAAATAAGGACCGCCACGATGAGGATGTCGCAGAGGTCGAGCAGGGTGCTGTTGTCGAGCAGTCCGGGCATTCTTTCCCTCTGGGAGCGGTCTGGCAGGTTGTTGGAAGCAGCCGTCAGGCCTTTGTCCTCGAAAACGCCTTTGTGCTGATGCGACGATCTGACTATTTTTGAACAACCTGATTTTTTTCAAAAACCTGCGAGTTGCTGGCCGGAGCAGACAGGGCATCAGCTGGTAATGATGGCATGGGCCATGTCGGCTGCATCGCGCATGGCCCGGACATCGTGCACCCGCAGAATGTCCGCGCCGTTGGCCACGGCCAGGGCAACGGTTGCGGCGGTGCCGAGCAGGCGCTCGTCGGTTTCCCGACCCAGTGTCTTTCCGATGAAGGACTTGCGGGATGTCCCCACCAACAGCGGCAGGCCGAGGCTGGTAAACTCCCGCAGCCTTCGCAGGATCTCCATGTTGCCGGCGGCATCCTTGGCAAAACCGATGCCGGGGTCGATGACGATCCGCTCGCGTTCCACGCCGGCGGAAACGGCGTTGTCCAGCGATGAGCGCAGCCCTGCGGCAACCTCGCCCAGTAAATCCCCGTAGCCGGTATGGGACTGCATCCTGTCGGGCGTGCCGCGGGTATGCATCAGGACCACGCCGGCGCCGCTCTCCGCCGCCAACGGGGCCATGGCGGGATCGAACCCGAAGCCGCTGATGTCGTTGATGATCTCGGCTCCGGCGTTAAGCGTCCCCCGGGCCACCTCGCTCTTCCAGGTGTCCACCGAAACGGGGCAGGAGAGCCTTCCCGCAAGCCGTTCGATAACCGGCACGATCCGGCGCAGCTCTTCGACGGCCGGGACCTGGGGAGCCCCGGGCCGGGTACTTTCCCCGCCGATGTCGATGATGTCGGCACCCTCGGCCTCCATCTCCAGGGCGCGTTCCGCTGCCCTGTCCGGATCGAGAAAGCTGCCGCCGTCCGAGAAGGAATCGGGGGTTATGTTGAGAATACCCATGATGAGCGGGCGGTCGAGTACCAGTGCGCGCTGGGCGATCTTCCACGTTCGCGGGGGCGGAGAGGTGTTCGCCAGGAGGGCGGTCAGTTCGCCGGCCAGCCCGGCGAGGTCGAACGGCTGGTGAACGAGCTTTTCGCACAGCCGCCGAAGCTGTTTCTCCGTGCCCATCAGGATGACGTCGGTGCTGTCGATGCTGCACGCTACCGTGCCCCGGGCAACCGCAGCATCGCCCCCCAGGCCCAGCATCTCCTGCTTGAGGATGTTAGCCTGGTGGCAGAGGAGCTTGCTCAGGTGCACGCAACGGATCAGCATCTTGGGGGACATCATGCCGATGCCGCGCGGATCGACGCCGATCCGTGCCAGCTCCCGTTCGGCGTCCTCCCGGGAGGCGATGGCGAGCAGTCGAGCCGGGAAGGCGCTCATATCAGGCCTTGATGTCGGTATGCTGCTGCGCCTGCGCCGCTTCTTCCTCGGCGGTCTGTTTCCCGTTGTGGCCGTAGACCGGGACTCCGGCGGCAATGATCTCGTCCACCTCCGCGCCGGTCAGGTTTTCTTTCTCGATCAGGCATTCGGAGAGGTTGTGCAGGTTGTGGATGTTCTCCTTGAGCAGGGTCAGGGCGCGCTCGTAGCTCTCGTCCACGATGCGCTTGATCTCGGTGTCGATCTCCACGGCGGTGGCTTCGCTGTAATTCTTGTGGGTGGCCATCTCCCGGCCCAGGAAGATCTGCTCGTCCTTCTTGCCGAAGGAGAGCGGCCCCATCTTGTCGCTCATGCCCCATTCGCAGACCATCTTGCGGGCCATTTCGGTGGCCTGTTCGATGTCGTTGCCCGCCCCGGTGGTAAAGGTGTTGAAGATGAGGTCCTCGGCCGCACGGCCCCCCATCAGCACTGCGATGCGGGCCAGGAGCACCTCGCGGGAGTAGCTGTGTTTGTCCTCGATGGGGAGCTGCATGGTGACGCCCAGGGCCCGGCCGCGGGGGATGATGGAGACCTTGTGGACCGGATCGGTTCCGGGGACCAGTTTGGCCACCAGGGTGTGGCCGGCTTCATGGTAGGCGGTGCTCTTCTTCTCCTCGTCGGAGATGACCATGCTGCGCCGCTCCACACCCATCAGGACCTTGTCCTTGGCATTGTCGAAATCGATGGATTCCACGACGGTCTTGTCCGCCCGGGCCGCAAGAAGCGCCGCCTCGTTGACCACGTTGGCCAGGTCGGCCCCGGAGAAACCGGGGGTGCCGCGGGCAATCACTTCCAGGTCAACATCGGGTGAGAGCGGCACTTTTCTGGCGTGCACCTTGAGGATCATCTCGCGCCCCTTGACGTCGGGGCGGGGCACTACCACCTGGCGGTCGAACCGGCCGGGGCGCAGGAGGGCCGGATCGAGCACGTCGGGCCGGTTGGTGGCGGCGATCAGGATGACCCCCTCGTTGGATTCGAATCCGTCCATCTCCACCAGCAACTGGTTGAGGGTCTGCTCGCGCTCGTCATGTCCGCCCCCCAGTCCGGCCCCGCGGTGGCGTCCCACGGCGTCGATCTCGTCGATGAAGATGATGCAGGGGGCGCTCTTCTTGCCCTGGAGGAACAGGTCGCGCACCCGGCTGGCGCCGACGCCGACGAACATCTCCACGAAATCGGAACCGGAGATGGAGAAGAAGGGCACGCCGGCCTCACCGGCAATGGCCCGGGCCAAAAGGGTCTTGCCGGTGCCCGGAGGCCCCATCAGGAGCACCCCTTTGGGGATCCTGCCGCCCAGTTTGGTGAACTTCTTCGGGTCCTTCAGGAAGGCGATGATCTCGTTCAGCTCTTCCTTGGCCTCCTCGATGCCGGCCACATCCTCGAAGGTGATCTTGCCCTGGGCTTCGGTCAGGAGCTTGGCGCGGCTCTTGCCGAAGGACATGGCCTTGCCGCCGCCGACCTGCATCTGGCGCATGAAAAAGATCCAGATGCCCACCAGCAGAAGCAGGGGGAACCAGGAGATGAAGATGGAGAACCAGGAGAATTTTTCCTCTTCCGGCTTGGCGTTGATGGTGACCTTCTTATCCAGGAGCTTCTCGGTCAGGTCGGCGTCGGAATAAGGTTTGTAGGTGCGGAACTCCTTGCCGTCCTTACCCTCGAATTTACCGGTTATGTCATTGCCCTGAATGGTGACCGACGTGACCTTGCCGGCCTCCACCTGGGCGATAAAGTCGCTGAAATTGATCTTTTCCGCCATCGGGCGCGGCTTGTTGAACATGTTGAAGAGCAGGATCATCATCAGGCTGATGACGAGCCAGAGTGCGAGGTTTTTATAGAATTGGTTCACCGTTACCCCCGTAACTGAATATGTGAATTTCTCCGTGTAAATTAATATTAATTACCATATCAAGTGCTTATTGACAAGTTCAATCGACTGTTGCACGTGGTGTTGCGGGCTCATGGCGATGACCTGAATCCGAAAAGACCGCCTTGATCGCGCGGGTGGACGTGTCGTCGATCCGGGCAAGCCGCGAGGTGCGCAGGCCGCAGACCCAGAGCAGCGTATCGCCGCAGAAGATCAGGGGGATGCTCCGGCGCTTGGCTTGGGGCACCTTGGCATCGATGAACAGTTCCTTGACCTTTTTGCTGCCGTCCATGCCGAAGGGCGCAAGACGGTCGCCGTTTCGGAAGGTGCGCACACGCCAGGGAAAAGGGGCGCAGTCCGGGTCGAAGAGAGCGGTGTCGGCGGGGAGCTGTCCCACGTCGGCCGGTGCGGGGACAAGGGTCAGCGTCAGGGATGCGCCCCCGGGGAGCGGGTAATGCCCGGTTCCCGCGATCGTCAGCTCACCCATGGCCGGCGGCGAAAGGGCCGGCGTGCGCCGCAAGATGAGCGTATCGTACTCGCGCAGGGCGGTGATGTCCCGGGGCAGGTTCAGGGCTGCATGGGGACGGGGCGACTCCAGCAGGTGTTCCAGGGCTGCGATGTGCCGGTTTGAAAAATGATCCAGGTTGCCGGCCAGCCGTTTCAGCTGGAGGCGAAAAAAACTGCGGCGCAGTGCGGGCGGTTGTTCCAGGAGTTGCGCGACGGCGCAGGCAAACCCGTCGCCATCCGGGGTGCAGGCCCGGTCCGCGACGTTCTCCGCAAGCTGGTCGAGGAGGTGGCGCTCGTCCGCCAGCACGGCGGCGGTCGTGGCGAGGCGTTCCCGAATGGCGGGATTATACTGTTTCAGCAGGGGAAACAGTTCATGGCGGATACGATTGCGCAGGAAGGAGGTGTCCCGGTTGCTGGCGTCCTCGCACCACGTCATGCCCCGCTCCGTCAGGTAGGCCACCAATTCCTCCCGGCCGACCTCCAGCAGGGGACGGATGAAGCTCCGGCCGTTCCGGTAGGGCATGCCGGTCAGCCCGCTCGGGCCCGCGCCCCGCAGGAGCCGCATCATAATGGTCTCTGCCTGGTCGTCGGCGTGGTGCGCCAGCGCGACAGCCGCGGCGCCCCATGACTGGCGGAGTTCGCCGAGGAAGGCGATGCGCGCCCGCCGGCCGGCATCCTCAAGGTTGAGCCGTTCCCGTTGGGAATATGCCTTCACATCCACACGGCGGCATTCCAGGGGGATGCGATAGCGGGCGGCGAGGGAGCGCACGAACTCCTCGTCCCGGTCCGATTCCGGGCCGCGCAGGCAATGGTTCAGATGGGCCGCCACGAGCCGCGGCGAAAATCCGGGCAGGCGGGAGAGCAGATCCAGCAGGGCGGTGGAATCGGCCCCGCCGGAGAGGGCCACGATGACGGTGTCGTCCGGCGCAAAGAGTCCATGCTCGCGGATGCTGCGGGCAACCCGCGAAGGGAGGGTCGTGGAGATGGCGGTCACTTTTTCTCGATCAGGGCGATGATGTCGGGGACGATCTGCTGCATGGCGTCCTGCAGGGACTTGAGCATGATCTTTTCCTTGTCTTCCTTGGCAGCGGTGAACAGGGTGCTATTGTCATGGGAGACCACGGTGAAGGTCTTCACCTTGGCGCCGTTCAGGAATACGCCGACGTTGAACTTGAGCTCATGCTTGATCTGGTCGCTGACCAGCCCCTTGTTGACGTCCAGATGCACATTGATGTCGGTAATGAGGGCGCCTCGGGAAACGTCGCCGGGCAGGGCCGGGGCGGAGGTCACGGTATAGCCTGCGTGCTTCAGTTCGAGCACCAGGGCGTCGCTTATCCATTCGCCCAGGCTGCGGTCGGAGAGCAGGTCGGCCCGGTGCACGCCGTGGACATTGTTGAGGGAGCCGATGATCCATTCGCCCCGGCTGTTCTGGACCGCCGAGGGCGGATCGAGCCGCGATACGACGATCTCCCCGTTGTGGTTGCCGAAGGAACGGTCCGTTGGCGCATAATTCAGGCTGATCTTCTGATCCACCGTGGCGCAGCCGGACAGGCCCGAGAAAACGAGAACGGCTCCCGTGATGAATGTCGCCAGGAAGCGGGTGCGTGGACTCATGCGTAGTCACCTCGCGGGTATTGGATATGAGTGCGTCGGCACTGTGCCGCACCACTATAGCAAAAAAAGGCGGAGATGTAATCCCGTCAAATTTGTCCGCTTGCATTACGCGAAGGTACCCAATATAATAATAATCATTAATTATAAAGGTCTTAGGTTATGCGAACTTCGGTACGTGACGTGACGCAAGCATCGCCGGGAATGATGCCCCGGCACCAAGGGGAGCGACCGCCCGCCACGGGGCCGGCCGCGGCCGGGAATACCGCGGTGGCCGCCACGCCCACACGGGGTCTGCCCGAGGACATCGTGACCCTTTCCTCCTCCCCCGGCCCTGAAAAAAAAGCCTCGCAACCGGTGAGCGGCGAGGAAAAGAAGGCGCTTTTGCGCCCGGATTCCCCCAAGGCCGGCTTTTCAACGTACGGGTAGCCTTTGGGAACGGATGCGGGGTGATGTGCCGGCGGGGAGTCGATTCATGGGATGAAAGCGGATAAATAGGTATGGTTGTTGCTAGAAATTAACCCGTTACAAGCGGGTTTTTTTATTGCCCCTACCTCCCTGCCGGAGTTGCCAGCCATGGAGTTGCCCAGCAAACATACCGCACCGATTACAGTACTGGTTGTGGAGGATGACGAACTGTCCCGCGACATCCTCGCGCGGATAATCCCGAAGAAGTTTCCCCTGACTGCCGTGTACACGGCCGCCAACGGCAAGGCAGGCCTGGACCTCATGATGGTTCACCCGCCGGATATCGTCATCACGGATATCGTCATGCCGGAGATGGACGGCGCCCGGATGGCGGATCACATCCCTTCCGTCAAGCCCGACGCGAAGCTCATCGTGATCACGGCCGATTCCGAAAAACAGGTTCAGAAAAACTTTACCCCGCCCGGCGTAACGGTCAATCACTACCTCTTCAAGCCGGTCCATTACCTGGACCTGTTTGCCGCAATCGAGCAATGCATCGCCGAGGTGGAAGGAGGACCGGTTCAAGTCAGTCCCTGCGGATGATCGTGTTGAGGAGGAAGCTGAACAGGCTGAAGAGCAGGGCCGCCACGAAAGCGGTGGCGAAGCCGGACACGCGGAAGCCGTGGACCAGGGTTGCGGCCAGGTAAAACATCAGCCCGTTGATGACCAGGGTGAAGAGCCCCAGGGTCAGCACGGTCACCGGGAGGGTCAAAAGGATGATGACCGGCCGCAGGAACGCATTCAGCAGTCCGATCACCAGCGCCCCCACCAGCAGATCCTGAAAACGGTCGATCTGGATGCCCGGGACCAACTTCATGACAAAGAAGAGGGCAAAGGAGTTCAGCACCCAGGTAAGGATGAGTCGTGTCATGGTTCCCTCCGGTAGCGAATCGCCAGGTTGTTCATAACCATCGTTTCTTCTTGAAATACAGGGCCATTGCCGCGGCGATGGCCAGCATCGCCCCCCAGATGATGAAATAACCGTAATGCCATTCCAGTTCGGGTATGTACTTGAAATTCATGCCGTACACGCCGACGATGAAGGTCAACGGCAGGAAGATGGTGCCGACGACGGTCAGAAACTTCATGATCTCGTTGGTGCGGTTGCTCACGCTGGACAGGTACAGGTCGAGCATGCCGGAGAGGAGGTCGCGGAGGGTCTCCACCCCGTCGATGACCTGGATGGTATGGTCGTAGGTGTCCCGGAAGAAGATGCGCGACGTGTCGCAGATCAGGGGCGATTCGCCCCGCTCCAGGGCTGCGGTCACCTCGCGCAGCGGCCAGACCCCCTTGCGCATGAAGATGATCTCCCGCTTGAGGGCGATGATCCGCGCGAGGATCTTCTGGTTCGGCCCCCGGGCCAACTCCTCCTCAAGGTCCTCCACAATCTCCCCCATCTGCTCCAGCACGGTAAAGTAATTGTCAACGATGGCGTCGATCAGGCCGTAGGCCAGGTAATCCGCCCCCATGGTCCTGATGCGGCCCCGGCCGCTGCGGATCCGTTCCCGCACCGGCTCGAAAGGATCTCCGTCGGTCCCCGCCTGGAACGACAACAGGTAGTTCGGACCGAGGATCATGCTGACCTGTTCGGTTTCGATGCCCTGTTCCGGCGTGAAGCCGATCATGCGCGCGACGATGAAGATGTAATCGCCGTAATCCTCGATCTTCGGGCGCTGGGTCGTATTGACGATGTCCTCCAGCACCAGCGGGTGCAGGTGGTAGCATTCGCCGAAGCGCCTGATCAGCTCCACGTCCTGGAGCCCCTCCACGTTGACCCAGGTCACGGCCTGGCCGGCGGGCGGCAGGAGGCACTGGTCGAAGCCTTCGGGGCGGAATTCCTCGACGCTGTCCGGCGAATAGACCGTTGCATCTATGGCGGCCCCGCCGCTCCGCTCCGCGCCGATGTGGACCAGTGTGCCGGGAGGAAGGCCGGCCTTGCGGGACTGCCCGCTGTAGAGTCTGCGCTTGCGTGCCATAATCACATTCCCAGGATGCCGGCCATGTGCACCAGCTCATCGTTCAGTTTTTTCTGCCCCCCCTTGACGACCATCTCCAGCAGCGTGGTGGTCAGGGCGGTGGTGGAGAGGCCGAGCATGACCCCCTTGGTCCCGGAGAGCAGCAGCTCCACCGCTTTCAGGCCGAAGCGGCTGCCCAGCAGGCGGTCGAAGACCGTGGGCGCGCCGCCCCGCTGGTAATGCCCCAGCACGGTCACCCTGGTCTCGAAGCCGGCGCAGTCCTTGATGCTGTCGGCGATCTCCTGGGCATGCCCGGCCCCCTCGGCCATGATGATCAGCGCATTGGTGCGCCCCTCCTCGTAGCGGTGCCGCAACTGGTGGCACATCTCCCCCAGGTCGAACTCCACCTCCGGCACGATGGCGAACTCCGCGCCGGTGGCGATGGCCGAGGTGGAGGCCAGGTAGCCGGAGTTGCGCCCCATCACCTCCACGATAAAGGCCCGGTCGTGGGAGCTGGCGGTGTCCTTGATGCAGTCCACGGCGTAGATGATGTTGTTCAGCGCCGTGTCCACCCCCAATGCCATGTCGGTGTAGGGGATGTCGTTGTCGATGCTGGCCGGGATGCCGATCACCGGGAACCCCAGCTCGTCCAGGGCGCGGGCGCCGCAGAGGGAGCCGTCGCCGCCGATCACGATCAGTCCTTCCACCTTTTCCTGCAGCAGGTTGTCCAGCGCCTTGCGCCGCCCTTCCCCGGTGCGGAATTCCTGGGAGCGGGCCGACTGCAGGAACGTGCCGCCCCGCTGGAGCACCCCGGAAACCGCTTTGCTCGTCAGCACCAGGTAGTCGTTCTTCAGGAGCCCGGCAAAACCTTTGCGGTAGCCGATCATCTCCACGTCATTGGCGATGGCGGTGCGTGCGGCGGCGCGGATCACGGCGTTCATGCCGGAACAGTCGCCGCCGCTGGTGAGAATGGCGAGTCGCTTCATGGTTACGGATCTCCTTTATCTAATAAAGACGACAGTTATTCACCACAAAGGCACAAAGAGCACAAAGGATGCACAGAGTCAGAAAAGAACTCACCCACAGGGTACGCCAAGCCAATCATGAAATCGCCATGTAACTGACTGAAATCATACTTTGTGGAGCTTTGTGTCCTTTGTGTCTTTGTGGTGAACTGTTTTTCCGGGTTTATTGTCTCAACTCCTCTGGCAGAAGCGCTAATGCAGCAATCATGGTCGTTTCTTCCTGGCGCGCAACCACTCCATGCGCTCCAGGATATTCTTCTCGTAACCGTGCCCCTTGGGCTCGTAGAACTTCTGCCCGGCCAGCTTCTCCGGCAGGCACTCCTGCCCGGAATACCCCTCCTCGTAGTCGTGGTCGTACTGGTACCCCTTGTGGTAGCCCAACTCCTTCATCAACCTGGTGGGGGCGTTGCGGATGTGCAGGGGGACGGGGAGGGCGCCGCTCTTCCTGACCTCGGACAGCGCGGCGTTGATGCCGGCGTAGGATGCGTTCGATTTGGGGGCCGTCGCCAGGTAGGTGACCGCCTGGCCCAGGGTGATGCGTCCCTCGGGCAGGCCCACGAACTGGAAGGCCTGCTGGGCCGCCACCGCCACCTGCAGGGCCCGGGGATCGGCGTTGCCGATGTCCTCCGAGGCCAGGATGACCATGCGCCGCAGGATGAAGAGCGGGTCCTCCCCCGCCTCCAGCATGCGGGCCAGCCAGTAGAGGGCCGCGTCCGGGTCGCTGGCGCGCAGGGACTTGATGAAGGCCGAGATGACGTTGTAATGCTCTTCTCCCCCTTTGTCGTACAAAAGCGCCTTTTTCTGCAACGCCTCCTGCACGGTCGCCATGGTTATGACGCCGCCTGTCGTAAGGCCGGCCGCCACCTCCAGGGTATTCAGGGCGATGCGGGCATCGCCGCCGCACTGGTCGGCCAGGAAGACGAGCGCCTCCTCGTCGGCCGTGAGCCCGAGATTGCCGAGCCCCCGTTCCGCGTCGTCCAGCGCCTGGCGCAGGATGGTCCCGATAGTGGCTGCATCCAGCTGGTTCAGGGTCAGGACGCGGCAGCGGGAGAGGAGCGGCGCGATCACCTCGAAGGAGGGATTTTCGGTGGTGGCGCCGATGATGGTGACCACCCCCTTTTCCACGTAAGGGAGAAAGGCGTCCTGCTGGGATTTGTTGAAGCGGTGGATCTCGTCCACGAACAGGATGGTGCGGGCGCCGCGGGCGGCATACCCCTCGGCCTCCCGGAAGATTTCACGGATCTCCTTCACCCCCGAAAGGATGGCGGAGAAGAAGATGAAGTGGGACTTGGTCTCCCGAGCGATGACGTGGGCCAGGGTGGTCTTGCCGCAGCCGGGCGGGCCCCAGAAGATGAGCGAGGAGAGGTTGTCGGTCTCGATCATCCGCCGCAGGATGCGCCCTTCGCCCAACAGGTGCTCCTGGCCGGTGAACTCGGCCATGGTGCGGGGGCGCATGCGTTCGGCCAGGGGGGCGTTCGCGGGAATCGGCTGGTTTTTTCTGCTGTCGTCGGGGGAATCCCAGAGTGTTTGTGTTTTCATGGGCTACTTTCCGGGTCAGGCCAGGTCGCGCCGGCTGTGGCGGCCAACCTTTTCCGGTTTGACCCCCCAAATCTCCCGGGCATACTCGGCGATGGTGCGGTCGCTGGAGAACTTGCCCATGCCGGCCGTGTTGAGGATTGACCTGCGGGTCCATTCGTGGGGGTGGCGGTAGAGCCTGTCCACCTCGGTCTGGCAGGCCACGTAGGAGGCGTAGTCGGCCAGGAGCAGGTAGGGGTCGCTGCCCATCAGGCTGTCCATGACCGGTTGGAACAGGCCGGGATTGCCCGGCGAGAAGGAACCGTTGGCGATCATGTCCATGGCCTGCTGCAACCCCGGGTCGTGGCGGTAGTAGTCGTCCGGGCGGTATCCGGCGCGCTTCAGGCCGTCAACCTGCTCGGCGTTCATGCCGAAGATGAAGATGTTGTCCCGGCCCACCTCCTCCATGATCTCGATATTGGCGCCGTCCAGGGTCCCGATGGTCAGGGCGCCGTTCAAGGCGTACTTCATGTTGCCGGTGCCCGACGCCTCGGTCCCTGCGGTGGATATCTGCTCCGACAGGTCGGCGGCCGGAAAGACGAGTTCGGCCAGGGAAACGCTGTAATTGGCCAGGAATACCACCTTGAGCAGGTCATGGACCGCAGGGTCGTTGTTGACCACCTCTCCCACGGCGTTGATCAGGCGGATGATCAGCTTGGCCATGAAATAGGACGGCGCCGCCTTGCCGCTGAAGATGACCGTGCGGGGGGCGATGTCGTGGCCGGGATTGGCCTTGATGCGGTTGTAGCGGGTGATGACGTGGAGGACGTTGAGCAGCTGCCGTTTGTACTCGTGGATGCGCTTGGTCTGGCAGTCGAACAGGGTGTCGGGGGACACCTGGATGCCGTTGTGCCGGTAGATATAGTCCGCCAGCCGCTGCTTGTTGGCGCGCTTGACCTCCATCCACTGCTGCTGGAAGTCGCGGTCGTCGGCCACCATCCGCAGTCTTTGCAGCTCATCCAGATTGGTGACCCAGGCATCCCCGATGGTGGAGGAGATCAGGTCGGACAGCCAGGGATTGGCGTGCTTGAGCCAGCGCCGCTGGGTGATGCCGTTGGTCTTGTTGTTGAAGCGTTCCGGCCAGAGGGAAAAGAAGTCGCGGAACAGGGCGCTCTTCAGGATTTCGCTGTGCAGGGCCGACACGCCGTTGACGGAGTGGCTGCCGACAATGGCCAGGTGGGCCATGCGGATATGTTTTTCCCCTTCTTCACCCATGACGGACATGCGACGCAATCGGTCGCTGTCGTTGGGGAAGCGCGCGGCCGCTTCCTTGAGAAAATGGTCGTTGATCCGGTAGATGATCTGCAGGTGGCGCGGCAGGATGCCCTCCAGCATGCGCACCGGCCACTTCTCCAGCGCCTCGGGCAGGATGGTGTGGTTCGTGTAGGCGAACGTCCGTACGGAGAGGTCCCAGGCCGTTTCCCAGGAGAGGCGCTTTTCGTCCAGCAGGATTCGCATCAGTTCCGGGATGGCCAGGGTAGGGTGGGTATCGTTGAGTTGGATGGCCACCTTTTCGGGCAGGAGCAGGAGGTCGTCGTGCTTTTTGGCGAAACGGTAAAAGATGTCCTGCACCGTGGCCGACGCCAGGAAGTATTCCTGGCGCAGGCGCAACTCCCTCCCCTCGGCCATGTGGTCGGCCGGGTAGAGCACCTTGGAGATGTTTTCGGTCTTCATCTTCGATTCGACCGCACCGACGTAATTGCCCCGGTTGAAGGACTCAAGCTCGAATTCGCGGGTCGATTTGGCGCTCCACAGGCGCATGGTGTTGACCGTCTCGTTGCCGTAGCCCGGCACCGGCACGTCGTAGGCCAGGGCCATGACGTCATGGGTGTCGGCCCATGCATGGCGTTTTTCCCCGTCGTCATCGAGGTATTCCGTTACCCGGCCCTCGTAGCGGATCTTGTGCAGGTGCTCCTGGCGGCCGAATTCCCAGGGGTTTTCGTAGCGGAGCCAGTTGTCCGGCACCTCGTACTGGCCGCCGTCGATGATCTTCTGGAAGAACATGCCGTACTCGTAGCGGATGCCGTAGCCATAGGCCGGCAGGCTCATGGTGGCCATGGAATCGAGAAAACAGGCCGCCAGCCGTCCCAGGCCGCCGTTGCCCAGGCCGGCGTCCCATTCGTTCCCCGCGATATCCCCCAGGTCGATCCCCATCTCCATGAGGGCGTTTTCCCACTCCTCCCTGATCCCGAGGTTGATCAGGCTGTTGCCCAGGGTGCGGCCCACGAGAAATTCCATGGAGATGTAGTAGACCCTTTTAGCGTCATTGATGTAGTAGGATTGCTGGGTGTCGAGCCAGCGTTCCGCCAGCATGTCCCGCACGGCAAAGGCGAGGGCCAGGTAGAGATCGGCCTTGGTGGCGGAGTATTTGTCCTTGACCAGGGTGTAGTGGAGATGCCGCATGAAGGAACGCTGCAGATCGGCGGCGGTCGGCTTCCGGGAAGGGGCGGGTGCGCTTTCTGCTGCGATCATGGGGGAATCCTCGACGTCGATATACGGTACCTGGGTAGGAGGGTAGTATAGCATTCCGGACGCTTAATGCAATATCGACGCTCCATTCATCATAAAAAAACACCAATAAACTCCTCGGCATTCCGGGTTGACACCCGTTCGCATATATACTATCGTTTATATCCTTTATCCGCGCCAATCGGTTGTTTGGCGCCACGAAAATTCGAATCATCGGGGATGATACCATCATGCGCAGCGACACCATCAAGCAGGGACTCGAACGAACACCGCACCGGGCGCTCCTCAAGGGAACCGGCGTTCCCGACAGCGCCTTTGAAAAGCCGTTCATCGGCGTGGCGACCAGTTTTACCGACCTGATTCCGGGCCACTCCGGCATGCGCGACCTGGAGCGTTTCATCGAGAAGGGCATCCACTCCGGCGGAGGCTATGCCTTCTTCTTCGGCATCCCCGGCGTCTGCGACGGGATCGCCATGGGGCACAAGGGGATGCACTATTCCCTCCCCACCCGCGAGCTGATCGCCGACATGGTGGAGTCGGTGGCCGAGGCGCACCGCCTGGACGGCCTGGTGCTCCTGACCAACTGCGACAAGATCACCCCGGGCATGCTCATGGCCGCCGCGCGCCTGAACATCCCCTGCATCATCGTCACCGCCGGCCCCATGATGAGCGGCCGCGCCCAGGCCGGCCGCAAATACTCGTTCGTCACCGATACCTTCGAGGCCATGGCCCGCTACAAGGCGGGCGTGATCGACGACAAGGAACTCAAGGTCTGCGAGGACAACGCCTGTCCCGGCATGGGGTCCTGCCAGGGGCTGTTCACCGCCAACACCATGGCCATCCTGACCGAGACCATGGGCATGAGCCTGCCGCGCTGCGGCACGGCCCTGGCGGTTTCGGCCTTGAAGCGCCGCATCGCCTTTGCCTCGGGCGAGAAGATCGTGGACCTGGTGAAAAACGACGTCAAGCCCCGGGACATCCTGACCCGGCCGGCCTTCGAGAACGCCATCCGGGTCGATCTGGCCCTGGGCGGGTCGTCCAACACCGTGCTGCACCTCCTGGCCATTGCCCGGGAGGCGGGGGTGGACCTGCCGCTGGAAACCTTCGACATCCTGGCCAAGGATACCCCGCAGCTGGCCTCCATGAACCCGGCCGGCGAGTATTTCATGGAAGACCTGGATGTGGCCGGCGGCGTCAGCGGCGTGTTCAAGCAGCTGGGGGACAAGATCAAGGATGCGCCGACCCTGTTCGGCCTGACCACCCGCCAGTTGGCGGAAAGCATCGCCAACGTGGATGAAGAGGTCATCCGCCCGCTCTCCAACCCGATCAAGAAGGAGGGGGGCATCGCCATCCTCTCCGGCAACCTGGCCCCCAAGGGGGCGGTGGTCAAGCAGTCGGGCGTGTCGGCCGCCATGATGCAGTTCGAGGGGACGGCCCGCTGCTTCGATGCCGAGGAAAAGGCCATGGCCGCCATCATGGACGGAAAGATCGTCTCGGGCGACGTGGTGGTGATCCGCTACGAGGGCCCCAAGGGGGGACCCGGCATGCGGGAGATGCTGGCCCCCACGGCGGCCATCATGGGCATGGGGCTCGGCGATTCCGTGGCCCTGGTGACCGACGGCCGGTTCTCCGGCGGCACCCGCGGCCCCTGCATCGGCCACATCTCGCCCGAAGCGGCCGAGGGCGGGCCCATCGCCCTGGTGGAGGAGGGTGACCGCATCCTGCTGGATATCCCCAACCGCCGCCTGGAACTGCTGGTGGACGAAGCTGTCCTGGCCGCCCGCCGGGCCGCCTGGAAAGCGCCGGAACCCAAGATCAGAACCGGCTGGCTGGCGCGCTACGCCAAGCTGGTGACGTCGGCCCACACCGGCGCCGTAACCACTGCTGATTAGGCGGTTGTTGAAAAACAGCCATCTCGCCGCCGTCCTCGAACGCCCTTTCGTGCGGCGTAGCGCTGCTACGCCTCCTCGGGGCATTCTGCGGGTGCGACGATCTGACTATTTTTGAACAACCTCAGTTTTGCGACAATCTGTCAATTCTGTTCCGGAGGCTGACGCGCCTGTGCCTGAAACCGGAATGCGCTTAAAGGAGGAACCATGGAAACGCTTACGCATACGTCGGTTGTTTCCGCCCCACATGTCCATGCTTCAGTGACGGCGCGAAAACGATAGCTTCCCTTTCAACCATCCATCACATTCAGAGGTATCACCCATGAAAATGAACGGTGCACGCATATTGCTGGAATGTCTCAAGAAGGAAGGCGTGGACACGGTCTTCGGGTATCCCGGGGGCACCGTGATCAACATCTACAACGAACTCTTCAGTTTCAAGGATATCCGCCATATCCTGCCGCGCCACGAACAGGCCGGCACCCATGCGGCGGACGGCTATGCCCGCGCCACCGGCAAGGTGGGCGTGGCCATCGCCACCTCCGGGCCCGGCGCCACCAACACCGTGACCGGCATCGCCACGGCCTACATGGACTCCATCCCCATGGTGATCGTCACCGGCCAGGTGCCGACGGCGCTGATCGGCAACGATGCCTTTCAGGAGGTGGACATCATCGGCATCACCCGCTCCTGCACCAAGCACAACTTTCTCGTGCGGGACGTGAAGGATCTGGCCACGATCATGAAGAAGGCCTTCTACATCGCCCGCACCGGCCGCCCCGGCCCGGTGCTGGTGGACCTCCCCAAGGACGTGCAGATCGCCCAGACCGAATTCGTCTACCCGGAGACGGTGGAGATCCGCAGCTACAAGCCGACCCTGGCAGGGCATCCCCGCCAGGTGGAAAAAGCGGTGGACATGCTGCTCCAGTCGCGCCGGCCGGTAATCTACGTCGGGGGCGGGGTGGTCCTGGGCAATGCCGCCGACGAACTGACCAGTCTGGCCCGCAAGTTGTCGGTGCCGGTGACCACCACCCTGATGGGACTGGGCTCGTTCCCCGAGAACGACTCCCTTGCCCTGGGCATGCTGGGGATGCACGGCTCGTACTGCGCCAACATGGCCATGACGAACAGCGATCTGATCATTGCCGTGGGGGCGCGCTTCGATGACCGGGTGACCGGGAAGATCGCCACGTTCGCGCCCAACGCCAAGATCGTTCATATCGACGTGGACCCCACCTCCATCAAGAAGAACGTGCGGGTGGACCTGCCGATCGTCGGCGATGTCTGCGACGTGCTGGCCAAGATGATCAAGCAGGTGGACAAGCAGAAGGAAAAGACCGCGGGACTCAAGGCGGCGCTTGCGCCGTGGCACGAGGATATCGCCGGCTGGAAGGCCAAGCATCCCCTTGGCTACAAGCAGAGCTCGACCGTCATCAAGCCCCAGTTCGTCATCCAGAAACTGCGCGAGCTGTCCGACGAGGACGCCATCATCGCCACCGACGTGGGGCAGCACCAGATGTGGACCGCCCAGTTCTTCCAGTTCAACAGGCCGCGCACGCTCCTCTCCTCGGGCGGGCTCGGCACCATGGGCTACGGCCTGCCGGCCGCCATGGGGGCCCAGGCCGCCTTTCCCGAGCGCCAGGTGATCACCATCTGCGGCGACGGCGGCGTGCAGATGAACATCCAGGAGATCGCCACCCTGGTGCAGAACCGCCTGCCGGTCAAGATCGTGATCCTGAACAACAACTTCCTCGGCATGGTGCGCCAGTGGCAGGAACTGTTCTTCGACAAGCGCTATTCCCAGACCTGCATGGAACTGCCCATTGACTTCGTCAAGCTGGCCGAAGCCTACGGGGCCAAGGGGTTCAGCACCTCCAAGCCGGGCGAGGTGGAGACGGTCATTAAAAAGGCCTTCAAGGAAAAGGGACCGGTGATCATGGAGTTCAAGATCGCCCGGGAGGAGAAGGTGCTGCCCATGGTTCCGGCCGGGGCGTCCCTGAACGAGATGGTGTTGAATGCTTAGCAGGTTGTTGAAAAACAGTCATCTCGCCACCGTCCTCGAAAGCCGCCTTGTGCGGCGTAGCGCTGCTACGCCTCCGCGGGTCTTTCTGCGGGTGCGACGATCTGACTATTTTTGAACAACCTGAGTTAGAAACTGTTAGATTCTGACTTTGTGGAGGTTTTTCCATGCAACATACAATTTCGGTGCTGGTTGAAAACGAATTCGGCGTTCTTTCCCGCGTGGCGAGCCTGTTCTCGGGACGCGGCTTCAACATCGACTCCCTGACCGTCGCTCCGACCAACGAGGAGGGGCTGTCCCGGATGACCATCGTCACCCGCGGCGACGAGCAGATCCTGGAGCAGATCACCAAACAGCTCAACAAGCTGATCGACGTGCTCAAGGTGATCGATTTCAGCGACGGCAGCGCCATCGAACGGGAGATGGTCCTGGTCAAGGTCACGGCGGAGGACGAGAACCGCGCCGAGGTGCTGCGGATCGTGGACATCTTCCGCGCCAAGATCATCGACGTCACCCCCAAGTCGTACACCATCGAAGCCACCGGAAACCCGGCGAAGATGGATGCCCTCCTGGAACTGCTCCGGCCCCTGGGGCTGAAGGAGCTGGTCCGCACCGGCGCCGTTGCCATCGGCCGCGGGGCCAAGGGGTGGAAGGGGTAGGGCGACAGCCGCCGCATACTTGCCAGGGGCCGCGCAGTTACCGTCTGCGCGGCCTCTTTTTGTAAAATAATTATAATGGTGATGCTTTGTGGTATTATCTACAGTAACGATCCTTCGTGATTGATCCGGTCCCGCCGCGAGGTCGCCATGTCGAAACGGAACAAGATACTCCTCATCATAACCGGCATTGTCGCTGCACTCCTCGTCTTCTGCGCCGCCATCCTGCCGCTCATCGTGCGCAACCAGGCGGTCGTGGCCATCGAGGAGGCCACGGGCCGCAAGGCCAGCATCGGCAAGGTCGCCATCAATCCCTTTACCCTCACGGCCACGGTCAGCGGCCTGGTGATCGAGGAGAAGGGGGGCGGCCCCTTCGTCTCCATCGGCCGCCTGCGCGCCTCCCTCAGCCCGGCTTCGATCTACCGGCGCGCCCTGATCCTGTCCCACGTCTCCGTCGATGCGCCTTCCCTCTCCTTTGCCCGCCTGGCCGCCAACCAGTACAGCTTCAACGACATCATCGAGCGCCAGAAGGCAAAGCCGAAAAAGGAATCCAAGGGGGAGTTCCACTTTTCCATCAACAATATCACCCTCGACAACGGTTCCGTGGATTTCGACGACCGGGCCGTGGCGGGGGGGAGGAAGCACACCATCCGCAACCTCAAGGTGGCGGTCCCGTTTATCAGCAACATCCCCTATCTGGTGGAGAAATACACCGACCCCCACATCTCGGCCCTGGTGAACGGCGCTCCCTTCAGTTTTTCCGGCAAGGTGAAACCGCTCAGCAAGTCCATGGAAACATCAGTGCACATCGACCTGCGGCAGCTCGACCTGCCCGGCTACGTGGCCTATGCGCCGGTCAGGCCGCCGGCCGACCTGGTGTCCGGCAAGCTGACCATCGCCACGGATGTCAGCTATCGCGTGTCGGCCGACAAGAAGCCGGAACTGGCCGTCAAGGGGCTGGTGCGGCTGGACGACATCAGCGTCAACCTGAGAGAGGGGCAGCCGCTGTTCAGGCTGCCGTCGCTCCAGGTGCGCGCATCGGACCTGGAGGTCTTTGCCCGGCGTTTTCTGCTGGATAGCGTCTCGATCGACGGGCTTGAGCTGTTCGCCAGCCGCAGCGCCGCAGGAGAGTGGATGTACCGGCGCCTGCTGCCGCAGCCGGCCGGGGCGGGGCAGAAACCGGCCGCGGAAACCGTCAAGGAGCCCAAAGCGGCGGATAAGGCGAGCAGTCCGGGGCCGCTGGTGCGTATCGGCTCCTTCGATTTCAAGAATGGCGCGCTCCACGTCAGCGACGCTCTGCCCAAGGGGGGCTTCAAGGGCGACGTCACCGGGATCGACGCAACGGTGAAGGGCTTCACCACCGAGCCAGGCAAACAGGCCGATTACGAGGTGTCGCTGCTCCTGGACAACGAGGCCGGCTTCAGCGCCGACGGCGCCTTTACCCTGACCCCGCTCAAGGCCACGGTTTCCGCCGAGTTGAATGACCTGAAGCTCCAGAAGGGATGGCCCTACCTGGCCAGCTTCCTGACGGCGCCGCTCAAGGGAAGCCTGGATTTGTCCGTCGAGGCGGCCTATTCCCCGGAGAACGGGCTGGACGTGGCGCGGGCGGACCTGGCCCTCAGCGGCCTTTCGACGCGCTACGGCGACAGGGAGGGGCTCGACGTGGGACGCCTGGAGGTGAACGGCGCCGCCTACCGCCAGAAGGAGAACCGCCTTGACCTGGACGAGATCCTGCTGGTCAGGGGAAACATCTCCCTCTCCCGCGAGGCGGACGGCGCCATCTCTATCCTGTCGCTCTTGAGGAAATCCCAGGGAGCGCCTGCGGCCAAGGCCCCAACCGCGAAGAAAGCCACGGCCACGGCGGCATCGTCCCCCGCCAGGGGCTTCTCCTACCACATCAAAAAGATCGGCATCGACCGGCTCGCCGGTTCCTTCACCGACAAGACGCTCAAGGAAAAGCCGCGTTTCACGTTGCGCAACACCAGCCTCACCCTGGCCAACCTGAACGGTCCGAAGTTTACCCCGGCCCAGCTGCGCTTCTCCTCGATCTTCGACAAGGCCACCCCCCTCAAGGCCAACGGCACGATCACGCCCATGCCGTTCCGCTACCGCGGGAGCATCAGCGTGGGGCGGCTGCCGTTGCGTGATTTCGAGGCCTATTTCCCCTCCAATGTCAACGTCTTCATCCTGGGCGGCACCGCCGACACCGCCATGAATGTGGACATCGCCCTGAAGAACGGCAAGCCGACCGGCACCTTCAGGGGGAGCGCCGGTATCCGGGGCTTCCACGCCATCGACACCGTGGCCGAGGAAGACCTGCTCAAATGGGAGAGCCTGCAGCTGGACGACATCCAGGGCAACCTGGAACCCTTCAGCCTGACCCTGCGCCAGATCGCCCTCAACGGGGTCTACTCCCGCATCATCGTGCGCAAGGACGGCACCCTGAACCTGCAGAACCTGGTGGAGAAACCCAAACAGGAGCCGGCCCCGGCAGCCCCGGCAAGCGCCGCCGCCACCCCTCCGCCGCCCGGGCCACCGGCCGCCGGCGCCCCGCAGCAGGCGGCGAGCGCTCCGCAGCCGGCGACAGCCGCCACGAAGCAGATTCGGATCGGCAGCGTGACGATCCAGGACGGCACCCTGTCCTTCACCGACAACCACCTGCCGCAACACTTTGCCACCACCTTCTATAACCTGGGCGGCCGGGTCAGCGGCCTCAGCTCCGAGGAGTCCAAGTTCGCCGACGTGGACCTGCGCGGCAACCTGGAGAACCACTCGCCGCTCCAGATCACCGGCCGGATCAACCCGCTGCGGGACGACCTGTTCGTGGACCTGACGGTCTCCTTCCGGGACATCGAGCTGTCGCCGGTCACCCCCTATTCCGGCACCTACCTAGGGTACACGGTGGAAAAGGGCAAGCTGTACCTGGACCTGAAATACCACATCGACAAGAAGCAGCTCGACGCCTCCAACAGCATCTTCATCGACCAGTTCACCTTCGGCGACAAGGTGGAGAGCGACAAGGCCACCAAGCTGCCGGTCAAGCTGGGGCTGGCCCTGCTCAAGGACCGCAAGGGGGAGATCCACCTGGACGTGCCGGTCACCGGCCGCACCGACGACCCCAAGTTCAGCGTCTGGAAGCTGGTCTTCCAGGTCATCAGGAACCTGATGGTCAAGGCGGTCACCTCGCCCCTGTCGCTGCTCTCGTCCATGTTCGGCGGCGGCCATGATCTCAGCGCCATCCAGTTCAACCACGGCGCCAGCACGATCACGCCCCCGGAAGGGCAGAAACTGGACGCCCTCGCCAAGGCGCTTCTGGACCGGCCGGCCCTCAAGGTGGAGTTGAAAGGGTACGTGGACCGGGAAAAGGACACCGAGGGGTACCGCCGCGAACTGCTGGACCGGAAGGTGCGGGGCGAAAAGTTCCTGGCCCTGGGGAAACAGCGGGCGCTGAAGGAGGGGGAAACGGCCGACAGCATAACGGTGGGGCCGGATGAATACCCCACCTACCTGGCCGCGGTCTACAAAAAGGAGAAATTCCCCAAGCCGCGCAATATGCTCGGCCTGGTCAAGACCCTGCCGCCCGACGAGATGAAGAAACTGATCATCGCCAACACGGTGATCGGGGAGCCGGAGCTGAAAAACCTGGCCCACGAGCGGGTTGTGGCGGTCATGAACTACCTGGTGACGAAAGGGCATGTCCCGGCCGAACGGGTCTTCCAGAAGAACGACGACCTGTTCAAAGCACCGGAGAAGGAGAGCATCTCCCCCAGCCGGGTTGAGTTGAATGCCATTGCCCAGTAACCCATGACCACCGACCTCACGACCGCCCCCATACCGGCCTTGATCCGCCGCCTGGCCGTCCCGTCCGGCATCGGCTTCTTTTTCAACACCATGTTCAACGTGGTGGATACCTGGTACGGCGGCCGGCTCTCCACCACCGCCCTGGCGGCCATGTCCCTCACTTTCCCGGTGTTCTTCATCATCCTGGCGGTGGGGGCGGGCATCTCCACCGGCACCACGGCCCTCATCGGCAACGCCCTGGGCAGGGGCCGGCACGAGGAGGCCCACCGGTACGTCATGCAGGCGCTCTCCTTTGCGCTGCTGCACGCCATTGCCCTGACCCTGCTGGGGCTGGCCTGCGCCCCCCGCATCTTCATCTTCATGGGGGCCGAGGGGGAGTACCTCGCCCTGGCGCTGGGCTACATGAACGTGTACCTGTGCGGCGCCACCTTTTTCATGCTCAACTTCGTGATGAGCGCCATCCTCAATGCCCACGGCAATACGGTCACCTATCGCAATTTCCTGGTAACCGCCTTTTTCCTCAACCTGGTCCTGGACCCGTGGTTCATGTACGGCGGCCTGGGAGTGCCGCCCCTGGGGCTGCCCGGCATCGCGCTGGCCACGCTCATGACCCAATGCATGGGGAATTTCTACCTCTTCAGCCGCCTTTCGGCCTTTGGCGGACTTGAGGCCTTTTCCTTCCGCGAACTTTGGCCCCGCAGGGAGTATTACCGCGAATTGCTCCGGCAGGGCTTTCCCTCGGCACTGAACATGATGACCGTCACCCTGGGGGTCTTCATCATCACCTGGTTCGCGGGGCGGTTCGGCAAGGAGGTGGTGGCGGCCTACGGCATCGGCACCCGCATCGAGCAGATCGCCCTGTTGCCGATCATGGGGCTGAACGTTTCCACCCTGGCGCTGATCGCCCAGAACTATGGCGCGGAAGAGTTCCGGCGCATCCGGCAGGTATTGGCCCTGTCGCTCCGCTACGGTTTCGTCCTGGCGGCGATCGGCACCGCGCTGGTGCTGGCCTTCAGCACGGAGCTGATGGCGGTGTTCAGCCGCGATCGCGCGGTCATCGAGGCCGGGGCCCGTTACCTGGGGATCGAATCGTTCGTGTTCCCGGCCTATGTGCTGCTGTACGTGTGCGTCTCGGCCATGCAGGGGGTCAAGCGCCCCGGTTTTGCGCTCGTGATCGGCCTCTACCGGCAGATTGCGGCGCCCTTTCTGGTCTTTCCCCTTTTGGCCATCGTGCTCGGCTGGGGGGCGCTGGGCATCTGGTGGGGGATCTTCATCACCACCTGGTCGGCCGCGGTCGTCGTTGTCGTGTATGTCACCTGGATACTGAAAAAGCTGGAAAAGGATGCTCTACCCGTATGAAACGTGTCGCCATCGCAACCCTGGGATGCAAGACCAACCAGTTCGAATCCGCCGCCATGACCGAGCAGTTCCAAAAGGCCGGCTATTGCGTGGTTCCCTTCACCGAGAAGGCCGACATCTACGTGGTCAACTCCTGCACGGTCACGGCCCGCACCGACGCCGAGACCCGCCGCCTGATCCGGCGCGCCCGGCGCCTGAATCCCCTGGCCCGGGTGGTCGCCACCGGCTGCTACGCCCAGGTGGCGCCGGGGGAACTGGAGCGCATGCCCGAGGTGGACAGCGTGCTGGGCAACCGGGAAAAGCGGGATATCGCCGGCCTGGTGGAGGCAGGGGAAAGCCGCGTCACGGACATCGGCGCCGAACGGGCGGCCGGGCCGCTGGAGCTCACGAGCTTTGCCGAGCATACCCGCGCCTTTCTCCAGGCCCAGAACGGCTGCAACTCCTTCTGCGCCTACTGCATCGTCCCCTATGCCCGGGGCAGAAGCCGCAGCGTGCCCCTGGAGGACGTGCTGAAGGGGGTGCGGGACCTGGCCGTCAACGGCTACCGGGAGGTGGTGCTGACCGGCATCCACCTGGGGGCCTACGGGCTCGACCTCTCCCCGCGGCTGTCGCTGGCCGACCTGGTGCGGCGCATTGCGGACGAACGGCTCGTGCCGCGCCTGCGGATCGGCTCGGTGGAGCCCAATGAACTGACCGACGAACTGCTCGGCCTCATGGCCGCCTCGGACGTCATCTGCCCCCATGTGCACCTTCCCCTGCAGAGCGGCAGCGACGGCGTGCTGCACCGCATGGGGCGGCACTATACGGCCCGTTTCTTCCGGGACCTGGCGGCGCGGGTCGCGCTGGCCCTGCCGGACGCCTTTCTGGGGGCCGACGTCATTGCCGGTTTTCCCGGCGAAACCGAGGCGGAATTCCGGGAAACCCTGCTGCTGGTGGAAGAGGTGCCGTTTTCCGACCTGCACGTGTTCCCCTTCTCCCGGCGGGCCGGCACGAAAGCGGCCGGGATGCCCGATCAGGTGGCCGCCCATGTCGTCAGGGAGCGGGGGGAACGGCTGCGGGCGGCCGCGGCGGCGAAGAAGGCCGCCTTCCTGAACCGCTTCTGCGGGCGTACCCTGGCGGTCCTGGGGCAGACGTGGCACCCTGGGGCAGGGACGGTCAGGGGGCTGAGCCGGAACTATATCCAGGTGGAATACCCCGGGCCCAAAGACCTGGTCAACCGGGAGGTTGGCGTCCGGGTCGAAGGCATCCGGGACGGCTTGGCCCTGGGGCGGCTGGTGGAATAGCATTGGTGAAAACATCCGGAATCCGTGATGCCGGAATGCCGCAGCGGCCGGAAGAGCCGGGGCCCGCACGCCGCCCGTGTCTCAGCACGTAACTCGCTCTGTCGGTCCTCCGACGGGTTGCCGGTGTCTTCTTAAAGGCAAAGGCTGAGGCCTTCCGGACAAACGGAGGCATGGAGGCATCACGGATTCCGGAAAATATCTTGCCTTGACTGGTCCAACCATTTCTGTGATAATTCCGCCCCGCTTTGTCAAATTTTTGTTTGAGGAGATAAACATGAAAAAGACGCTTGTTCTGTGTACCTGTATTCTGTTGTCCCTTGCGGCGGCCTGCGCCTTTGCCGGCGACGGCTCCTGGGAACGCGTCAAAAAAGGGGGCAAGCTGGTCATCGGACTGGATGACGCCTTTCCTCCCATGGGTTATCGCCAGGCAGACGGCAAACTGGTCGGCTTTGACATCGACGCGGCCGAAGAGGTGGGCAAGCGTCTCGGCATCAAGATAGAATGGCAGCCCACGGCCTGGGAAGGGGTTATCCACTCCCTGGACGCCAAGAAATTCGACTGCATCTGGAACGGCATGACCATCACGCCGGAGCGGGCCAAGGAAGTGGCATTCACCAAGCCTTACATCATGGACGGCCAGATCGCGGTCGTGAATTTCAAGGAAAAACGCTTCAAGGGGCTGAAAGACCTGAAGGGCATCAAGGCCGGCACCCAGAAGGGCTCCTCCGGCCTGGAAGCGGTCAAGAAACTCGCCACCCCGCCGAAGGAGCTGAAGGAATACGAAGATTACCCCAAGGCCCTGCTCGACCTGGAAGCGGGCCGCATCGACGTAGTCGTTGTTGACAATGTCACCGGCCGCGACATGATCGCCAAGCGGCCCGGCAAGTTCAAGATCCTCCCCGGCATGATCAGCAAGGAGCCCTTTGGCGTGGCCTTCCGCAAGGACGACGCCGGCCTGCGGGAAAAGGTGCAGCAGACCCTGGACAAGATGGTCAAGGACGGCTCCATGGCCAAGATCTCCCGGAAGTGGTTTGCGGAAGACATCACCAACCCCAAGAAATTCTAGAGCATATGACGCGTTTCGACATACATTTCAGCAGGGTCCTCGCGGCCCTGCTTTTTTTGTGGACGCTGGCCGGCCCCTGCCTGGCGCTGGACAGCGACAGCCTCTCCCGCCAGGCGGGCGAGTTGATGGCCCAGGGGGACTTGCCGGGGGCCGTGGAACTGCTCCGGCAGATCCCGGTTCCGGCCAAGGGTGCGGACGCCGGCGCCTTTGTGGCCAGCCGCATGCAGATGGCCAGGATCTACGTCTCCCTGAACGAGGCCGACAAGGCCCTGTCCGCCGGCCGGGAGGTCCTGGCGCTGTTCCCCGACAACAGCGAGGCCAAGAACCTGGTCGCCGCCATCCGGAAACAGCAGCAGCCCCACTGGCTTTCGGTGCTGGATGATTGCCGCAGGTTCCTCCCGGCGCTTGTGAAGGGCACGACCATGACCCTGTTGCTGGTGCTCTGCACCATGCTGATCTCCCCCCTGGGCGGGCTTTTGATCGCCCTGGGGCGCATCAGCACCTTCCGCCCCCTGTCCGCCCTGTGCTGGTTCGTGATCTGGTTCTTCCGCGGCACGCCGCTGTTGCTCCAGCTGTTCTTCATCTATTACGGCCTGCCGGCTTTCGGCATGACCCTGCCGCCCCTGACCGCCGCCGTGATCGGCCTGGGCCTCAACTACTCGGCCTACCTGGGCGAGATCATCCGCGGCGCGATCCAGAGCATCGACCACGGCCAGATGGAGGCGGCCAAGGCCATCGGCATGACCTACGGGCAGGCCATGCGGCGCGTCATCATCCCCCAGACCTACAAGCGGCTGATGCCCCCCATCGGCAACGAGTTCATCGCCCTGATCAAGGACACGGCCCTGGTATCCACCATCGCCATGGTGGAGCTGATGCGCTCGGCCGACCAGCTGTTCAACACCTATTTCAACATCACCGCCCTGGCCCTGGCGGCGGTCATCTATCTCCTTCTGACCAGCATCTTCACGTTCATCTTCGAAAAAATAGAATATCGGGCAGGGATCTATGAACACCGTTAGGGAGCCGCTGATCCGGCTCACGGGCATAACCAAGCGTTTCAAAAACCTGACGGCGGTGGACCGGGTCGATCTGGACGTCTTTCCGGGCGAGAAACTGGTCATCATCGGACCGTCGGGATCGGGCAAGTCCACGCTGCTCCGCTCCATCAACCTGCTGGAAGAGATCGACGAGGGGGCCATCCTTTTCCAGGGGCGCGAGGTGGGGTACGTCACCCGCCACGGCCGCCGTCACCTGGACCGTCCCCCGGCGGTGTGCGCCCTCAGGACCGAGATCGGCATGGTGTTCCAGCATTTCCACCTCTTCCCCCACATGACCGTTGTGGGCAACGTCATGGAGGGGCCGCTGACCGTCCGCAAGATGCCGCTCGCGGAGGCCCGCCAGGTTGCCCTGGACATGCTGGCCAAGGTGGGGCTGTCCGACAAGCGGGACGTGTTTCCCGCCACCCTGTCCGGCGGCCAGAAGCAGCGGGTGGCCATTGCCCGGGCCCTGGCCATGCGCCCCAAGCTGATGCTGTTCGACGAGCCGACCTCGGCCCTGGACCCGGAGCTGGTGGGTGAGGTGTTCGACACCATCCATACCCTGGCCGACGAAGGCATGACCATGATCATCGTCACCCACCACATGGGGTTTGCCCGGGAACTGGCCGACCGGGTGATCTTCATGGAATCGGGCCGCTTCCTGGCCCAGGGCGATCCCCAGCAATTCTTCAGCGTCGGCCAGGAAAACGAGCGCATCAGGAGTTTCCTCAACAGGCTCTTGTGAAATTGACCACCCCCGGCCCCTCCTAAACTAGGAGGGGAGGAAAAACTTATGGTCCCCCTCCTGATTCAGGAGGGGTCAGGGGTGGTTAGGTGCTTAAATGTTTTTTGAATGAGATGGGTGCCAGTTTTTTTAGAACCGGGGGGCGGCGACGCTCCCCGGTTTTTTTGTGGTGCCGCGGGTGATGTTAAAAAAATTAACAGTGCAGAAACTGGCGCAACTTGTTGATATTAAATTGATATCAATTTTTATGTTAAAAAAATTAACACTTCACATGTGTCGGTAATTATTACATAATTGCAAAAATGTTAAAAAAATTACCATTTTTGATTGCATCAAAATGTCCCATTCGGGACTACAGAGGGCTGTCGATGCCTAACGGTCTGATACCGTGCATCTTTTGCGGCATGGCACGAGTGTTGATATGAGTTTGATGGAACCGTACCCCCATACCCGAGCCTGACGGAGAAACCAATGGCGCTATCACTTCAGCCCGCAGACGTAGAGGCAGACGGCCCGCTGGAAAGAAGAACGATTCTGGTAGTCGATGATGAGGTGATGGTGCGGCAGATGTTGCAGGACTGTCTTGAAGATTGCGGTTTCAACGTGCTCACCGCCATGGACGGCGTGGAGGCGTGCGGGCTCTTCATGAAGGAATCCGCGCGGATCGACCTGGTGGTGAGCGACGTGCTCATGCCGAAGATGAACGGTTTTTATGCGTATCAGCTGATGTGCAGGATCAAGCCGGGACTGAAGGCCATCCTGGTGAGCGGCTATCCCAACGGTGTCGAGATGATCAACGATGAGCACCTGAACGTCCCGGAGTTCATGGCCAAGCCCATCAGCCCGAAGGAGTTGCTCGTGAAGATACGCACCATGCTGGACGATGCGTGACGCCGGCGTACGGTAAAGCGGTTTTTGCGGACAAGAACGCCCCCTTTGCACACGGGGGCGTTCTTTGTCGTCTTTGAATTCTCGCGTAGTTTCTTTTCCTGCCTCAAACGTATCATGGATGTCCCCGGAACCCTTCGCTGCAACCGGCCTTTCGTACCTTCAGGCCGCCTTTTTGAGGATTGTGTCGAACATTCCGGGCCGGTACGCCCCGGGCTCGGCACGAAAGGCGATCTGCAGGCGGTTCCAGCCGTTGATGGCAACGATTGCCAGGCTCAGAAAGGCCAGCTCCCGGTCGGTGAACTGCTGGCGCACTTCCTCGTAGACCTCGTCAGGCACGTGGCCGTCGGCAACAAGGGTTACGGCTTCGGTCCATGCCAGTGCCGCCCGTTCCCGCGCATTGTAAAAAGGGGTCTCCCGCCAGGCGTCCAGTTCATAGAGCCGCTGTTCGGTTTCGCCATGGGCGCGGGCATCCTTGGAGTGCATGTCGATGCAGTAGGCGCAGCCGTTGATCTGCGATGCGCGCAGTTTTATCAGGTCGAGCAGGGATTCTTCCAGCCCGCTGGCATGCACCCGCTGCTCCAGGCCCACCATGGCGTTTACCACGTCAGGGGCGATCTTCGTGTATTCGATTCTCATGATGATGCTCCCTTCTCTCCTTGGGACTGTCTGTTCTCATTATAGAGCCTGTGGATGGAAAGGGGGCCCAATAATTATCTTGAGACGGACAACGCCTGATTGCCGCCCCGCAGCGGCAGGCATGCCAGGTAAACTGGAACGTCCCTTCGGCGCGGGGACGTTTCGTGTCGTCTTTGAATACATCCGGCCGCATTTTGTGGAATTGATTGACAGCAGACGGTGAATGTATTATCTTCAGCACTTGTTTTATCAATGGTTTGTACCGGTTTTTCCGGGAAAATTCCGCAGGAAGGATGGGAGTAATGAGTATGAAGGTCTATTACGACAAGGATTGTAACGTTGCACTCCTGAAAAAGAAAAAAGTCGCCATCATCGGCTACGGTTCCCAGGGGCATGCCCATGCCCTGAACCTTAAAGATTCGGGTATCGACGTCATCGTCGGTCTGAAAAAAGAGTCGGCTTCCGTGAAGAAGGCCAAGGATGCCGGGCTCAAGGTCGTTACGGTTCCCGAGGCCGCCAAGGTCGCCGATGTCCTGATGATCCTGCTCCCCGACGAAGTCCAGGGCGACGTCTACCGCGAGGAGATCGGCCCCTACCTGAAAAAGGGCGCCTCCATCGCCTTTGGCCACGGCTTCAACATCCATTTCGGCCAGATCGTTCCCCGCGAGGACATCAACGTCTTCATGGTGGCCCCCAAGGGACCGGGACATCTGGTGCGTCACGAGTACACCAAGGGGGGCGGCGTGCCCTGCCTGATCGCGCTGCACCAGGACCCCTCCAAAAAGACCAAGGACCTGGCGCTGGCCTATGCCTCGGCGGTCGGCGGCGGCCGCTCCGGCATCATCGAGACCTCCTTCAAGGAGGAGACCGAAACCGATCTGTTCGGGGAGCAGGCCGTGCTGTGCGGCGGCATCGCCGCCCTGATCCAGGCCGGGTTCGAGACCCTGGTGGAGGCCGGCTACGCTCCCGAGATGGCCTATTTCGAGTGCCTGCACGAGACCAAGCTGATCGTTGACCTGATCTACGAGGGCGGCATCGCCAACATGCGCTACTCGGTCTCCAACACCGCCGAATACGGCGACCTGACCCGCGGCCCGCGTGTCATCACCGCCGAGACCAAGAAAGAGATGAAGAAGATCCTCGACGAGATCCAGACCGGCGAGTTCTGCAAGGAATGGATGCTGGAGAACAAGGTCAACAAGGCGACCTTCAACGCCCTGCGCCGCCGCGGCACCGAACACCAGATCGAGCAGGTGGGCGCCAAGCTGCGCGCCATGATGCCCTGGATCGGCAAGAACAAGATCGTCGACAAGACCAAAAACTAGAACCACTCTGCGCATTCGACACCCCTTTGCCCTTTGGGAGAGGGGTGTCTGCGCGTTCAGGCAGGCTGAATGAATAACTCGACCCCATTTGCCAGAGAAGGCTATCCCTTCATCGCTTCTTCCGCCGGATTGACGCTTCTGCTGGTCCTGGCCGCCTGGAAACTCTGTTCCCTGGTGCTGGCCGTCCCCGCTGCGCTGTTCTGTGTGCTGACCCTGTTCATCCTCTACTTCTTCCGCAATCCCGAGCGCACCCCGCCCGCTGACGAGCGGGCCGTGGTGGCCCCGGCCGACGGGGTGGTGATCGTGGCGGAGTGCGTCCCCGATACGCCGCTGGGAAGCCCGGCGCTCAAGATCAGCATCTTCATGTCGGTCTTCAACGTGCATGTCAACCGCGTCCCGTTCGACGGCACGGTGGTCGATTCGTTCTATCACCGCGGCCGGTTCTTCGACGCCCGCGACGGCCGCGCCTCCTTCGAGAACGAGCGGAGCGGCCTGGTCATGGAGTCCAAAGACGGCGTGCGGCTGGCCTTTGTGCAGATTGCCGGCCTGATTGCGCGGCGGATCGTGTGCTACGCCCGGATCGGGGATGCGCTGAAACGGGGGGAACGCTACGGGCTGATCCGCTTCGGATCGAGGGTGGACGTGTATCTCCCCGTTGACGTGGCGCCGCTGGTGAAGGTTGGGGATAAGACCGTGGCGGGCGAGACGGTCTTGGGACGTCTGGCAGGTTGCTGAAAAACAGCCATCAGGCCTTCGTCCTCGAAGTCCCTTTCGTGCGGCGTAGCAAAGCTTACGCCTCCGCAGGGCTTGTCTATCGGGTGCGACGATCTGACTGTTTTTGAACAACCTGAGTTTTTCAACAAGTTCCTAGAAGGCGTTGCATGAATTCTGAACTGAATGACAAAAAGGTCGAAAAGACCGAGAGCATCAAAAAAGGGATCTACATCCTGCCCAACCTGTTTACGACCGGGAGCCTGTTCGCCGGTTTCTACAGCATGGTGGCGAGCCTGAACGGCAATTTCGATGTGGCTGCGCTGTGGATCTTCGCCTCTGCCGTTTTCGACGGCCTGGACGGCAAGGTGGCCCGTCTCACCGGGACCACCAGCAAGTTCGGCGTCGAGTACGATTCCCTGGCAGACCTGGTGTCGTTCGGGGTGACGCCGGGATTGATGATGTACGCCTGGGCGCTGAAGCCGTTCGGCAGGCTCGGCTGGCTGGCGGCGTTCCTGTTCGTGGTCTGCGGTGCGTTGCGCCTGGCGCGTTTCAACGTCCAGGTCAATACGGTGGAGAGCAAGCGTTTCGTGGGGCTGCCCATCCCGGCGGCAGCCAGCATGGTGGCCGCCACCGTTCTTCTGTTCCACCATTTCGGGTGGCCGAGCTCCTACAAGCGGCTGGCGATCATCGCCCTGATCTATCTCCTGGCCTTCCTGATGGTGTCGAGCTTCCGCTACTACTCGTTCAAGGACCCGGCACTGATCAAGCGGCAGCCTTTCGGTTTCCTGCTGCTGGCCGTGGTGCTTCTGATCGTCGTGGCCGCAGAGCCGGCGGTGATGACCTTTGCCATCATGCTCTGCTATGTCGTGTCCGGCCCGCTGGGGTTTATCGTCGGCTGGCCGCGCCGCCGCCGTTTGGAAAAGGCGGTGCACAAAGGGCACGGAGCGGCGGCTGGCCGTTAGCAGGTTGTTGAAAAACAGCCATCTCGCCGTCGTCCTCGAAAGCCTCCTTGTGCGGCGTAGCGCTGCTACGCCTCCGCGGGTCTTCCTGCGGGTACGGCGATCTGGCTATTTTTGAACAACCTGAATTTTTCGACGATCTGTTGACATGGCTAGGGGTCAGGGGATGTCGTGCAGGCGTGCCTTGATGCAATCTTCCAGAATTTCGAGGGTGGCGAAGGTCTTGGTGAGTGATGTTCGCGTCAGCGTGCCGGGATTGAGGAACAGGATGCCTGATGTGGTGATGCAGGTAGGGCGATGGCTGTGACCGAACAGCACGACATCGGCATGCACCTCGCCCGCCCGTTGTTTCAGTTTCTCCAGCCCGCCCTTGACGCCGTAAGCGTCTCCATGCACCAGGAAGACCCGCTTGCCTTCGCATTCCCACACCATCTCCCGCGGCACCGTGACGTCATGGTCGCAATTGCCGGCAACGGTGATGACGTCGATATCTATCAGACTGCGCAGCAGGTTTGCATCCTCGATGCCGTCGCCGAGATGGATGACGGCATCCACCGGCTCCGTCAGGCTGTGGGCCTGCAAAGCGGGGCTGAAATTGCCGTGGGTATCGGATACCACCAAGATTTTCATAGGGTCAGTGTAGCAGAAGCCGGGGGTTCTGACACCCAAAAATTGCCAAGCCAGGTGGGCCTCGCATGATGAAAAAAATCGTTATGATCTTCCTCGCCGCTGTCGTGGCCCTCGGGGTGCTCTTTGCCGTCTCGATGCTGATCGCCAGGGCGATCATGGGGGCAGGGGAGACGAAGCTGTCGGATAAGGAGGGGGTCGGCCTGGTGGAGGTTCGGGGGATGATCCTCGACTCCAAGGATACGGTCCGCCAACTCCGTTATTTCCTCAAGAAGGATGGCGTCAAGGCCGTGGTGCTGCGGGTCGATTCACCCGGCGGGGTGGTGGCGCCGTCCCAGGAGATCTACGAAGAGGTCAGAAAATTCGCCGCCAAAAAGAAGATCATCGTTTCCATGGGCAGCCTGGCCGCTTCGGGAGGGTACTACATCTCCGCTCCGGCCACCCTGATCTACGCCAATCCCGGCACCATCACCGCCAGTATCGGCGTGATCCTCAAGCTTTCCAACATCGAAGGGCTGATGGACAAGATCGGCATCAAGTCCTCCACCCTCAAGACCGGAAAATTCAAGGATTCCGGTTCGCCGCTGCGGGGGCTTTTACCGGAGGACCAGGCCATGCTGCAGGCGGTGATCGACAATACCCACGAGCAATTTGTCCGGGCTGTGGCAGCCGGACGCAAGCTGCCGGTGGAGGAGGTCCGCAAGATCGCCGACGGCCGCATCCTCTCCGGCGAGCAGGCCAAGGGGATGAAGCTGGTGGACCGGCTGGGAACGCTTCAGGACGCCATCGAGGAGGCCGGTCGCCTGGCCGGCATCAAGGACGAGCCCGAGGTCATCCTCCCCCCCAAGAAGAAGATCGACTACTGGGATGTGCTGGTTGACGGAGCGGAAGGAAAGTTCAGCGGCGCCCTGAAGGGTGCCGCCGGCGGGATGAGGCTCATGTACGAGGCGGAGTAGGGGCGTTTCTTCGCTGCCCCGCCAACCTATTTCTTTCTTTTCAGCCGGTCGTGAGCGGCGAGGATGATCGCTTCGGTCGTTGCCCAGTCGATGCAGGCATCGGTGATGGAAACGCCGTATTTCAGCTGGTTGAGGTCGGCGGGGATCTTCTGACTGCCGGCCTCCAGATTGCTCTCGATCATGACGCCGGAGATGGAGTTGTTGCCGTCCACAACCTGCTGGATGACGTTCTCCAGCACCTCGGGCTGTTTCTGGTAGTCCTTGTTGGAATTGCCGTGGCTGCAGTCCACCATGATGGTGGGGAAGAGCCCGTTCTTTTTCAGGCTCTCCTCGGTGGCGGCAATATCTTCGGGCGTGTAGTTGACCTTGCGGGAACCGCCCCGTAGAACGATGTGAACATCGGGGTTGCCGCTGGTCTGGATGATGGACGTACGCCCCTCGCGGTTGATGCCGAGGAAACTGTGGGGATGCTGTACCGCTTTCATGGCGTCCATGGCGATCTGCAGGTTGCCGTCGGTGCCGTTTTTGAAACCGACCGGGAACGAGAGGCCGCTGGACATCTCGCGGTGGGTCTGGGACTCGGTGGTGCGGGCCCCGATGGCGCCCCAGCTGATCATGTCGGCCACGTATTCGGGCGTAATGGGGTCCAGCATCTCGTTGGCCACCGGCACCTTGAGCGATGTGATCTTCAGGAGCAGGCCGCGGGCGATGCCGAGTCCTTTGGAAATCAGGTGGCTGTCGTTCATGTCCGGGTCATTGATAAGCCCTTTCCACCCGATGGTGGTGCGGGGTTTTTCGAAGTAGGTCCGCATGACCAGGAGCAGGTGGTCTTCGACTTTTGACGACAGCGCGGCCAGGCGTTTGGCATACTCGACGGCGGCCAGTGGGTCGTGGATCGAGCAGGGGCCGACCACCACCATCAGGCGCTGGTCGCGGCGGTGGATGATCTCCTTGACGCGTTCACGGCTGGTGTTGACGAACTCGCGGTCATGGTCGGAGAGCGGAAAGACCTGGCGCAGGTCGGCAGGGGCGATGATGGGCGTAATGGCGGTGATCTTGAGGTTGTTGGTCTTGATCATGGTTGCTTTTCCGCTTCTGTTCAATGGATTTATCAGCAGCTTCAGCAAAATAGAACGATTACCGCTGGTTTGTCAAATGGTTGTTTACAACAGTTTTATACCACGTTTGACCATCACCCCCTAGGAGGGTCTGCCATGTTTTCCAGTGCCGTTGTCATCCAATTTCTCACCCTGGGCGGGGTGGTCATTGCCCTCATCGTGGCGGTGGCCTGGTCCACCAAGTCGGTGATCGTCCATGAGATCAACAAGCGGCACGATCTCTTCAAGCAGCAGCTTCAACTGGATGTCACCCATACCCTTGACCAGTTCAGGAAAGCCCTGACCGAGGAAAAGATGATCTTCGGCGCCATGCAGGACAGCAGGTCGGACTCGCTGGTCCAGTTGTACGGCATCATGATAGACATAGCCAAAAACGGCAGGCTGCTTTCCAGGCCTGACCAAGGCAGCCTCACGGCCGTTGTCTCCCTTGCCCAGGATTTCATGACATCCGTTCAGGAGTTTTTCGATGTCTACCAGAAAAACGGCATCTATTTCAGCGACGAGTTCTGCTCTGCCATGAATGCCTTCATGGGCGAGCATGAAGGGATCGTCGCCGAGATCACCGCAACGGTCAGCACGCCGGCCAGCGCGCTTCAGGACGAACAGAAGAAGATTACGGATATCCAGAGGTCCTGGAGCACGTTTGAGATGCGCATCCCTGCCGTGATTTCCGAGATGAAGAGGGAGTTTCACCGGCTGGTGGGCGGTTCGAGCAAATGGTTCTAGGAGACGGTGCGCTGAAGCGGGCCGTGTTCCTGGACCGGGACGGCACCATCAACGTGGAGAAGGACTACCTCTACCGGGTCGAGGATTTCGAGTTCCTTCCCGGGGTGCCCCAGGCGCTCAGGCTGCTGAACGAAGCCGGTTTCCTGGTGGTGGTCGTGACAAACCAGTCCGGCGTCGCCCGGGGGTATTACACCGAGGAGGATGTGGACACCCTCCACCGCCACATCGCCGTTGAGCTCGCCAAAGCAGCCGCGCGGGTGGATGCGTGGTACTACTGTCCCCACCACCCGTCGGGGCGGGGCAGCTATTCGCTCTCCTGCCGTTGCCGCAAGCCCTTGCCGGGCATGCTCCAGGAGGCGGCCCGGCGCCACCATATCGACCTTGCGGCGTCGGTCATGATCGGCGACAAACTGGCCGATGTGGAGGCGGGGCTTGCCGCGGGCTGCCGCACGATCCTGGTGCGGACCGGCTATGGCGCCGCTGAAGAGGCGCGTGTTCCGCCGGGAACCCTGGTGTGCGACGACCTCCTGGCCGGTGTTCTCTCTCTGGTCCGCCGGCACGATGAGGTTTGACAGGTTGCCGCCCGGCATGCAATAATTACCGTTCACGCAAATTCACCCAAAAAGGATGTTCCCATGACCCTCGGCATCACCAAAGGCATCATCCTGGCCGGCGGCGCCGGCAGCCGCCTGTTTCCGTTGACCCTGGTGGCCAGCAAGCAGCTTCAGCCGGTCTACGACAAGCCCATGATCTACTACCCCCTGGCGACCCTTATGACCGCCGGCATCAAGGACATCCTGCTGATTTCCACGCCCCACGATCTTCCCCGTTTCGAGAAGCTCCTGGGAGACGGCTCCCGCTGGGGCATCACCCTCACCTACAAGGTTCAACCCGAGCCCAAGGGAATCGCCCAGGCCTTCCTGGTCGGCGAGGAGTTCATCGACCGCAAGCCGGTATGTCTGATCCTGGGTGACAACATCTTTTACGGCAAGATGAACCTGGACCGCATCTTCGCCGACTTTCAGGGTGGGGCGCGCATCTTCGGCTATCAGGTGCATGATCCCGAGCGTTACGGGGTGGTGGAGTTCGATGCAACGGGCAAGGTCCTCAGCATCGAGGAAAAGCCGAAACAGCCCAAATCCCACTACGCGGTCCCCGGCCTCTACCTGTACGATCACCAGGTGGTGGATACCGCCAGGTCCATCGCCCCGTCGCCCCGGGGCGAGCTTGAGATCACCGATGTCAACATGGCCTATTTCCGGCGTGGCGAACTGGCCGTGGAGCGCCTGGGGCGAGGTATCGCCTGGCTGGACACCGGCACCCACAAGAGCCTTCTGGAGGCCAGCATCTTTATCGAAACCATCGAGTCGCGCCAGGGGCTGAAGATCGCCTGCCTGGAAGAAATCGCCCTGCGGCGCGGTTTTATCGATTGCGCCCGCATGAAGCAGGTCATCGACGATACCCCCAATTCGACCTACCGCGACTATCTCATGCGGGTATACGCCGAAAACGAACTCTGCGGCGGCAAGTAAGAATCTGCCGGGGTATGAAAGCGGGAGATGCCGGCCCGCTGCCATGCTTTCCACGAGCTGACAGTTATGGATTTTTTTAAAAAATACACCTTTCTCATTCTGGCCGCCGTCGGGGTCCTCGCAGCCCTGATCTTCTATTCGCTCAACATTCCCCACAAGCGCGACGCCAATGTCATAGAACGCGGGATCATGACCGTTTTCGCGCCGATTCTGAGGCCTTTTTCCCGATTGAGCGTTCTGGGCGAGGACGTCTGGAACAACTATCTCGACCTGGTGAACGTGCGCCGCGAGAATCTGCATCTGCGGGAAGAGGTCAAGGCGCTCAACAGCCGGGTCGTTGCGGCTGAAGAGGTATGCCAGGCAAACAAGCGGCTGGGGCTGCTTCTGGATGTGAAAAACACGGTCAAGGCGCCGACCCTCGCCGCCACCGTGATCGGCGAGGACCTGAGCCCCTGGTTCGGAACCCTGGTCATCGACCGCGGCAGCTCGAGCGGTATCGCCGAAGGCATGGCCGTGGTGGCGGCTGACGGGGTGGTGGGGCAGGTGGTCAAGGTCGCGCCCGCCAGTTCCCGGGTGTTGCTCCTGACCGATCATTCCAGCGGCATTGCCGCCACGATCCAGCGGTCCCGGGCCCGGGGGGTGGTCAAGGGCAAGGGGGACGGGCTCTGCCAGCTCGAATTCACCACCCGGGAAGAGGATGTCAAGGTGGGGGACATGGTGGTCTCATCCGGCATCGGCGGCGTGTTCCTGAAAGGGCTGACGATCGGCGAGGTGACCATGGTCAAGCGTGGCGAATACGGCATTTTCCAGACCGTAACCATCCGCCCGTCCGTGAATATCGCCCACCTGGAGGATGTGCTGGTGGTGCTGAGGAACGGCAATGACTAAATGGGGCGCGGCGCTGCTCGTAATCGTATCGGCCGTGGTGCTGCAGTCGGCGGTGCTGCCGATCCACATCGCTTCGCCCTTCAAGCCGGACCTGCTGCTGATAGTTGCGGTCTACCTGGCTTTGCGCGGTTCCTTCCAGGCCGGCGCGCCCCTGTCCTGGATGCTGGGGCTCGTCAAGGACGTGTTCAGCGGACTCTACCTGGGGCTCAACGCCTTTAGTTTCCTTCTCATTTTCATGGTCATCAAGAATATCTCCGACCGCCTCTACACCGAGAGTGCGCCGCTTTTCGTCATAACCGTGAGCATTGCCACCCTGAGCTGCGTCTCGTTGAACCTGCTTCTCCTGGTCATGTTTACCGCATCGCCCGGCATTGCCTACTCCATGGGGGCCGGATTGGTGCCCCACCTTCTCGTGAACGCCTTTGCCGCTTCGCTTGCCCCCCTTATCCCCGGTTTCGACCGTCTGCTGGAAACGACATGAAAGAACAACGCTTCGTCCGCGAGATCACGGAATCCAAGAGGAGGATTCTGATCCTCTCCTTTGTGGTGGCGGGCATATTCTTCCTGCTGCTCCTGCGCCTGTGGCACCTGCAGATCCTGAACGCC
>Ga0207857_1000034_pt1 | contig 50883 bp, 48 predicted proteins | sample LuqExpMetageno22_FD_187780 | JGI IMG/M metagenome (GOLD analysis project Ga0207857, IMG submission 187780) | Tropical forest soil microbial communities from Luquillo Experimental Forest, Puerto Rico - Sample 22 (SPAdes) | ecosystem: Environmental > Terrestrial > Soil > Tropical forest ... | reverse complement strand
GTGGACAACGAGCCGGTCCTGCACGGCTTTAATGGCATCTACCTTGCCACACTCGACAGATGGATCCGGGTCGATAGCCGGGGCAACACCAAGGGGGTCAATGCCCAGTTCAGCATCGAAAGGGAGCAGCTCGCCTTTGCCATGGACCCTGATGCCGACGAATTCATCTACGAGGCGATATTTGCGGCTCCGGTGGAGATCGTGGTGGAACGGTTGCGGGAGTACACGACCATGAGCGAACTGTGGCTCGATCTGCCCCAATGCCTGTGATGGGCCGGGAGGGGGAACAAAGGTATACTGTTCACCGTCTCTATGGCGCCGGTGGGGAAGATGATTACCTTGTTTCCGTCCGAAAACGACTTTGTGAGACTTGAATAGTTTAGCCATAAGGTGTCAATAAGCCAGTACCAATTACCTCCAGGCAATGTCTTGCCGGAAAGCGCATCAATTTATCTTGAAACACCGCGCGGTATTCGATAGATTGCCGATTGATGTTATCGCAATTACCAATAGAGGCTATTTTCCATGACTTTAAAACAACTCGAAGTTTTTGTGGCCGTTGCCGAGACCCGCAGCTTTTCCCGCGGCGCCGACAAGACCTGCATCACCCAGTCCACCGCCAGCCAGCATATCCAGGGGTTGGAGGAGGAGATGGGCATCAGGCTCTTCGACCGGGGCAGGGGAGGGGCGCTGTTGACCGAGGCTGGCAAACTGCTTTTGGGCCGCGCCCGGAAGATCCTGGCCGAATGCGAGGAGTCGCGCTCGGCGGTGCGCCGTTTCGTCGGCATGGAGGATGTGGTTCTGCGCGTCGGGGCGAGCAATACGCCCGGCACCTGCCTGATCCCCGCGCTTCTGGATCAGTTCCACAAGCAATACCCCAATGTGCGGTTGGAGGTGGTGCAGGGGGATAGTGCGTCGGTCCTTGAACAACTGGTCGAGGAAGATGTGGAACTGGGGTTTATCGGCGGCCGCTCCAACGACGAACGGCTTCACTTCGAAGCCTTGGGGGAGGACACCATTGTCTGCGCCGTCTCGCCCGATATCGCGGCAAAGAGCAAACAGAGCCTCAGTCAGGCCGAGCTGTGCAAGGTCCCGATGATCGTCCGCGAGCAGGGTTCGGGAACCCAGAAGGCGGTCTACGAAGCCTTTGCCGGCACCTGGATCAACAAGGATTCCCTGCGCATCGTTGCCGTGCTCGGCAGCAGCGAGGCGATCAAACGCGCCATTCTGAACGGCACCGGTTATGCCTTTATCTCGAGTATGGTAATTGCCGAGGAGTTGAGTCATGGGCAACTGGCGACGGTCAGGATTCCCGGACTGAATGTCTCCCGGAAATTCTATGCCGCCCGCAGGGACGGGAGGGAACTCTCGCCGGCTGCCGCCGCCTTCTGGGACCTCATGCTTTCCCGCTGGAAGGCCGGCCATTGAAATAACCGATCATAACCGGCATATGCTTCGTTTTTAGCCGTTTGACACCTGGCGGGATTTCCCTACACTGCACGTCGCAAGCACTTCACGTCAGGGGAGGGACAATGGGAATGAACGACGGCATCAGCAGGGAAGATTTTCTGAAAGGTATGGGAGCGGGGCTGGGAGTGGTGGCGCTGGGCGGGATCATGGGCGGCCAGGCGTTGGCCGCGCAGGGAGAACCGAGGAAATATATTGTCGCCATCACCAACGGCGGAAACAACCCCAACCGGGCGATCCTGGCGCTTCTGATGGCTTTGACGGCGCAGGACAAGGGGTTTGGCAGCGTTCATGTCTGGATGACCCTGGAAGGTGCGGAACTGGCTGTCAAGGGCAAGGCCGAGCGGATCGATTCCCCGATCTTCAAAAAATTCGGCAATGCTTCAGAATTGATGAAAAAATTGAAGGACAAGGGCGCCACCTTCGGCGTCTGCCCGCCCTGCGCCGAATATGCAGGGGCAACCGGCAGCGAGAAATTCGATTTTGTCGAGAAACAAGGGGCCGACTGGCTGATGAAGAATATCGCCGATGCGGTGGTGGCCTGGATGTGACCGGAGCCGGGGGCGGCCCGCCTGGATGGGGCGCCCCCGATGATACCGGCTATTCGGCCTTGACGAACTGACCCTTTTCTCCGCATTTCTCGCATTTCTGCGGTTTGCAGCGCCCTTCCTTGGTAAATCCGCATGCACATTTCCAGGTTGCCATGGTCGTATCACCTCCTGCTTGTGTTGTGGTATGATTCCGCCGTGCCCGCGTGTATTGCAAAGCCACGGACAACTGCTACAGTTGTAAAATAATAGCACGTTATTTGCGAGGAAAAAATGAGCGAACTGGCCTTTCTGCTGTTGCTGTTCGGCTTGCCTGCCGCAATCGGTTTTTATATGGCCCGAAGGCGCGGCAAGAACCCCTTTCTGTGGGGGTTGCTGTCGGGAATATTCCCTTTTTTCCTGGTGGTTCTCAAGATGCAGCACAAGCCGCTGGATATCAAGGACAATCCCCCGCAATAATGTTTGTCTGGCCGCAGGTAGGGCCCTCCCTGCGGCGTTCTCTACCTGTTTTGCACTGGCTGATCGGCCTTATCCCGGTTTCAAACAGTTCTCACCGTCCGAAAGATGGTATCATTCCAATTTACTCCCGCCGGTTTGCTGGTACAATACACCTGACAATGGTAGTGCAGGAGGCTGGGCACGGGGGTACCGCCGTCCCGTCAGCCGGACGCGAAATGGCCATTGTCGGGACTTGACCCGGACGGGACAATGATACAGAATGAGTCCGATGCCGGTTTCCGGCGCATTCCAGGACCGCGGAGAGAGGGCAAACATGAAGCTACGGGTGCTGGGGTGTGCAGGGGCGGAATTCCCCGGTTTCAGGCCGCCGGCCTTTCTGGTCGATGACCATCTGCTGCTGGATGCCGGCACCATCGGGGCGGTGCTGGCCGGGGAGGAGCAATGGAATATCCGGCACATCTTCATCACCCACTCGCATCTCGACCATATCCGCGCCATTCCTGCACTGGCCGATAATATCATCGTACGAAATCTGCACCAGACCGTATGTGTCCACGCCACCCCGGACGCCATCGCGGCCATGCGGAAACATCTGTTCAACGGTGTCATCTGGCCTGACTTCACCTGCTTGCCGGATCGAAACACCCCGGTTATCTCTTTTGTGCCGATCGAGGCCGGGGCCAGCACCGTGGTCTCTGGTTACGACATCCGGGCCGTTGCCGTGAACCACACGGTGCCGGCGGTCGGTTATCTTGTCAGCCATGCCGGCACTACCCTGGCCTATACCGGCGATACCGGCCCTACGGTGGATTTCTGGGACCACGCATCCGCCGCGGATGCCCTGATCGTCGAGGTTTCATTTCCGAATAGCATGGAGGAGATGGCGTTGACGACCAGACATCTCACCTCCTCCCTGCTTCGCGCCGAGCTGAAAAAGATCGGGAAGCTGCCGCGCCGCATCCTGATTACCCACCCCAAACCCCAATACCGCGATACCATCCGTAGGGAGATCGAAAACCTTGCCCTGGAGGGGATTGAACTCCTCCACGACGGCGCTGTTTTCGAGCTTTGACCCGGGGCCGCCACCCATGTTCACCGCCTTGGGCCGCTGGGCCATCACACGTTTCTCGATCGTTGCGGATATTCTCATCTTGCTGGGACGGGCATGGAAAAATTTTCTGTCACTCGAGGGACGATCCGCGGTTCGCATGGTATTATTCAAACAGATTTATTTCACCGGCCTGGAGGCGTCGGGCATCATCGTGACCATCGCCCTGATCCTGGGCACCGTGATCATCACCCAGGTGGTCAGCCTGGTGGGGGATAACGGCTCCCTGACCGGAAAGATCCTGGTGTGGGTGGTGCTGCGCGAATTGGCGCCGCTTTTGACCGCCATTGTCGTCGTTGCCCGAAGCGGAACGGCAATCGCCGCCGAGCTTGGCGCTATGAAGATCAATGGTGAAATCGAGGCCCTTGAAATGATGGGGATCCCCAGCGAACGCTACCTGATCTTTCCCCGCATCGCCGGGGTAACCGTCTCGGTGGTCATCCTGACGGTCTATTTTGTCCTGACGGCGTTCATCGGGAGTTTTCTGGTCGCCTCCATGGGGTGGCATATCCCCTACGAACAGTTTATCCAGGGCATTCTTGCCGCACTCGGGGTGAAAGAGGTCGTGGTTCCGATCCTCAAGAGCGTGCTCTTCGGGCTCTGCACCTCGGCCACGTGCTGCTGTTTCGGCCTCAGTGTCGATCGGAGCGTCACCGAGATCCCCCAGGTCGCCACCAAAGGGGTTATGACCAGCCTGTTTGCCGTGTTTCTCATGGATGCACTGGTTACCTATGTTTCCTCGCTGTGATCATCCGGTGGCTCGTCCGGACGGAGATCTATTCCGACGCCAGAAAGGATAAACCCCATGAAAAGACACCTCGTTGTATTCGTTACCATGATGAGCGTCGCACTGGCCGCAGGTTCCGCCATGGGCGCAGAGCACCAGCATGGTGAGCACCAGCACGCCGTTACCGGGGATTCAAACGCCCCTGCCGACGTGAAGCAGTACGGCGATTGCGCCTATTGCGGCATGGACCGGGGAAAATTTGCCCACTCCAGGATGCTGGTAACCTATGCCGACGGAAAGACCGCCGCCACCTGCAGTATCCACTGCACGGCCATCGACCTCAAAAAGAATAAAGGTGCGGCAATCAAGTCCGTACAGGTCGGCGATTACGACTCAAAGGTGTTGATCGACGCCGGAAAGGCCTACTGGGTAATCGGCGGTGATCGGCGGGGCGTGATGTCCAAAACGCCCAAATGGGCCTTTGCCGAAAAAACAGCCGCCGAGGCATTCATGAAGCAGCACGGGGGCAAGCCGGCAACCTACCGGGAAGCGCTGGGCCTGGCGGAAATGGATGGGGCAAAATGACCCTTGGGACCATTTCCCCAACATAGGTGAAGGTACTCGTTGCTTTATGCCCGTTTTCGAATGGTCATGACTCTCTACCTGGAGGTGCCCTGCATGCCACGAACCACCCTGATATCCTCGTTCGTTCTATCGGCGCTGGTGCTGGTCCTGACGCTGCAACCGGCAGTCGCCGAGACAAAGTATCAGCGTACCATCGAGAATTATGCTATCCCGGATGTGGTCCTGGTGAACCAGAACGGTGCCAAGGTCCGCTTCAGGGAGTTGATGCAATCGAACAGACCGGTTATCGTGGATTTTATCTTCGGTACCTGTACCACCATATGTCCGATCCTTTCCGTGAGTTTCGCCAATCTTCAGCAGAAGCTCGGCACGGACTCCCAGAAGGTCCAGCTGGTGTCCATATCCATCGACCCCGAGAACGATACCCCCAAGGTCATGAAGGAGTACCTGAAACGATACCGGGCCAGGCCGGGATGGGATTTTCTGACCGGAACCCGGGCAGATATCGACAAGGTCATGTACGCATTCAACGCGTACATACCCAACAAGATGTCTCACTATCCTCTGACGCTCATTCGCTCGTCCAGGGACGGCAAATGGATCAGGATCTTCGGGTTGATGGGCAGCTCCGAATTCACGACCGAGTGCCGGAAAGTGGGGATACAATGAAAGGTGCCGACCGATATCGCCGGTTCCGCGGCTTGCCCATTGCGCTTATGTGCGGTGCAGTTTTTTCATTGTTTTTCGTTGTGGCGGGCTCGTTCGGAGAGACCGCCAGTCCAGCGCTTTCAGACCAGGAGAGGCTGCATCTGGGGGAACGGATCTATCGTGAGGGACTCCTGCCGTCGGGAGAGCCGATGCAGGCCTATGTCAAGGGAGACCTCCCTGTCCCGGGAACGTCCTTCACCTGTGTAAGCTGTCACCTGCGCAGCGGCCTCGGTTCCGTGGAGGGGGGTGTCTATACGCCGCCCACCAATGGGGTCAAGCTCTACCAGCCCCATCAGCCGCTGTTCAAGAATATGGAACAGAAATATTTCCCGCTTCCCCTGCGCCGGCCGGCATACACCGACGCCAGCCTGGCCGAGGCGATACGGAGCGGCGACGTTCCGCCCAGGTACAAGCTCAACGATGTCATGCCACGTTATCTTATCGATGATGCGGACATGGCGATTCTTGTCTCCTACCTGAAGTCGCTGTCATCCACGGTTTCCCCCGGCGTTTCCGCTACAAACATGAGTTTTGCGACCGTAATCACGGACGGTGTAAAGCCCGAAGAGCGGGACGCCATGCTCTCAGCCCTGGACAACCTAGTCAATATCAAGAACAGCCTGGTAAGTGCCTTCAATACCCCGCGGGGGTCGCGGTCCCGCCTGATGGCAGAAAACATGCTGGGATCGAGGGAAATGGCGGTCCGGACCATTTCCGTGTCGCGCTGGCTGTTAAAGGGGGCTCCGGAGACCTGGCGCGGCCAGCTTGAGGAGTATTACCGCAAGGAGCCGGTATTCGCCCTGCTGGGAGGGATTTCGAACGAAGACTGGCGGCCCATCCACCAGTTCAGCGAAGATCACCACATCCCCTGCCTATTCCCGATCACCGATTTCCCCGTTGTTTCCGACACCGACTGGTACACGCAGTATTTCTCCAAAGGTTACTATCAGGAGGGTGAAGCGGTTGCCCGCTACCTCAACACCAGGGACGAGGCGGCAGCGGGCAGGCCGATCATCCAGATAGTCCAGGCATCGCGTGAAGGCCAGGCGCTTTCGGCGGGATTTCTGGAGACGTGGCGCGACCTGGGACACCAGCCCCCGCTGACAGTCACCCTCAAGGCAGGAGAAAGCCTGTCCCAAGACTTTTTGCGGCAATTATCCAACCGGGAGAACCCTGCCGCCCTGATCCTCTGGGGCGGTTCAGACATGTTGCCGGCCGTGAAGACCCTGGCCGAGGATGGGAACAGGCCGGGGATGGTGTTCGTTTCGTCGAGCTGTCTGGGGAAGGATATCTGGCTGTTACCTGAACAGCTTCGCGAATTCACCTATATCGCCTATCCGTTCTCCTTTTCCAAGTATGTGGCCGCGTCATCCATGGGGAGCAAGCCGGCGCAAAGCGATGCCCCAACCTCCCTGCGCCTGAAGGACGTGACCATACAAGACCGCACCCAGAGGATAGCCGGTCTTGCCCCATCGCTCGTCCAGGTACTTGTCATGGCGCTGATGGACATGAGAGGAAATTACTACCGCGACAATTTTTTTGATGTTATCGGTATGATCCCTGACCAGAATTCCCCCTTGTACGAGCGCCTCAGTTTTGGCCCCGGCCAGCGTTACGCGTCAAAGGGGTGCTATATCGTTCAGCTCACGAAAGGCCCGGAACCGGAACTCGTCAGGAAAAGCAACTGGGTCATCCATTGACCCATAGCCACGGAAAGGAAGTTTGTATGTCGAAACTGCTGCGCCGCATGGCGCCCGCTCTGCTGGTGCTCCTGTGCACCGCTCTCCCGTCTCTCTCTGCCGAGCCGGCGCCGGCTGCGAAAGAAAAGTGCCCGGTGTGCGGGATGTTTGTCTCAAAATACCCCGACTGGATCGCCACCATACAGTTTAATGACGGAACCCATGCCACGTTCGACGGCCCCAAGGATCTTTTTACCTATTACCTTAACCTCAGGAAATACAACCCGGCTAAATCCCAGGGCGCCATCACCGCTATCAGGGTAAAGGACTATTACTCGCTCACGGTCATCGACGGCCGCACCGCGTATTACGTGGCCGGAAGCGACGTGTATGGCCCCATGGGCAAGGAACTTGTCCCGTTCGCCAAGTTGACGGATGCTCGCGGCTTTATGAACGACCACCGGGGAAAAAGGGTCGTGCGCTTGAACGAGGTCACTCCGGCCGTGCTGAAATCATTGGAATAACCCGTCAAGGACACCCATTGTGCGCAAATCAGACCTGTTTTTTCTCTTCACGGCCTGCAACGGGGTATTATTCGCCCTGATGCTGCTCCATGGTCACCATGGGCAGGCGGCGGCACACGTAGAACGCCGGGAACGCGCCAGGCTGGTCAGGGAGCTGATGCTTACGGACCTGTGCCTGTTCACCGAAGCGCGCTACACGCGCCACCCGGCCATGGCGGACCTTCACAGTGCTTTCCAGGATCATCCGTTCAGCCTGGAGCATTTTCCGTCGGGGTCGCTTCTTTCACCACCGCCATTGCCAGCGAGGTAGCATGAATACGTCCTTGAACCGCCACCGGAATATCATCGACTTTGCCCTGTCATCCCTTCTGCGCCGCAAGATGAAGAACTTTTCCCTGCTGGCGCTCTATACGCTGATCGTTTTCGTGATCGCCTCGCTGCTCTTTTTCGTCCATGCCCTGAAGCGCGAGGCGACACTCCTGCTCGCCGACGCCCCGGATATGGTGGTCCAGCGCCTGATGGCAGGCCGACATGACTTGATACCGGTGGCCTACGCCGAAAAGATCCGCTCCCTGCCCGGGGTCAGCACGGTTACCCCGCGCCTGTGGGGGTATTACTACGATCCTGTTTTCGGGGCGAACTACACCCTTACGGTGCCGCCAAAGCCAACCGTCGAGCCAGGGAACATACTCGTCGGCGCAGAGGTTTCGCGGAACCAGCGTGTGAGTGAGGGGGACATGGTCGCCTTCCGCACGGCGGCCCACGTCCCCCTGTTGCTCACGGTGAAAGGCATCTATCCCGCCGCATCCAACCTCGTGGCCGCAGACCTCATCATCATGTCGGCCGAAGATTTCCAGGCGATGTTCGATCTCCCGAAAGCCCATGCCACCGACCTTGCCGTCACCGTGGCCAACCCCCGGGAACTCGCCACGGTCGCCACAAAGATTGTCGAGGCGTTTCCCGACGCCCGCCCCATCCTGAAGAGCGAGATGCTGCGGACCTATGACTCCATCTTCGACTGGCGCGGCGGGATGATGGTGGTCATCCTTTCCGCGGCAGTGCTCTCCTTTGTCATATTCGCCTGGGACAAGGCCACCGGCCTTTCGGCAGAAGAGCGGCGGGAAATCGGCATCCTCAAATCCATCGGTTGGGAGACGGCGGATGTGCTGTATCTCAAGTTATGGGAAGGGATCGTGATCTCTCTGAGCGCCTTTCTGCTCGGGGGGCTCCTGGCCTACGGTCATGTGTTCTTCTTTTCCGCATCGTTGTTCGAACACGCACTCAAGGGATGGGCCGTGCTCTATCCGCGTTTCAAACTGGTGCCGACGGTCGACAGCTATCATCTGGCCGTGCTGTTTTTCCTGACGGTCCTCCCCTATACCACGGCAACCATCGTCCCCGCCTGGCTCGCTGCCACGGCCGATCCCGATGCCGCCATGAGGTCGTGACCGTGATCGAACTATCCCATGTAACCAAAAGCTTCAATGTCGGCAAGAGCAACCAGTTTACCGCGGTTGACGACGTCAGCCTGGCCATCGAACCGGGGCGGCTTACGATCCTCAAGGGACCGAGCGGCTCCGGCAAAACCACGCTTCTGTCGCTGATCGGCTGCATGAGCCGCCCGAGTTCGGGCCGCATCCGGCTGCGCGGCGTCCGGACGGCATTTCTCCCAGCAGAGGAGACCGAAGCCGGATTCGACATTTCCAGTCTGCCCGAGCGTTTTCTGACCGAGATCCGGCGCACCACCTTCGGCTTCATCTTTCAACAGTTCAACCTGGTCAGGGGAGTCTCCGTTCTGGAAAACATCATGCTCCCCGCCTACCCAACCACTGAAAGCCATGCGGCATTCCAAGCTCGCGCCCGGGAACTGCTGCGGCTCTTCGATATCTCGCGCCACGCCTCATCGCGGGTGGAATGGCTTTCGGGCGGCGAGCTTCAGCGGGTCGCCATCGCCAGGGCGCTGATCAACGACCCGGCGGTGATCATTGCCGATGAGCCAACCGCGCACCTTGACAGCAAGCTTTCCCGCGAATTCATGGAGATCGTCGCCACCTTCAAGGCCCAGGGCAAGACAGTACTGATTGCGAGCCACGACCCGATAGCATACGATTCCCACCTGGCGGATCGCGTCGTGGAGATGCGGGATGGCCGCACGACCGCCGACTGGCCCCACCCATGATGCAACACCCCGCCATACAGGCGCTGCTGACCTCGTCGCTGCTGATTGCCGGCATGCTCTTGTATGCGGCCTGGTACGGGGTCAAGATCCTCCGCGCTTGGGACCTGCACAGCGGCAGCGAACTCCAACTGCAACTCGAACGGCGGACCTACCTCATTTCGTCCATCCTGGGCTATGTCCTGGTCTTTCAGATCCTCTCGCTGTTTCTGTTCATATTCACCGCCGACACGCTGCACAGCCAATTCACCGGCGCAATGTGCGCGGCCGGCAGCCTTAACGCGAACGGCTACGGCTATCCGGCGTTTTTTGTGAAGATCGCCACCTGCCTCCTGGCCGGCGTGTGGCTGATCGTCAATCACGTGGATACCCGTGGGTACGACTACCCTCTCATACGGATGAAATACGGCATTCTCGTCGCCGTCCTGGCGCCGCTGGTGCTTATGGAAGCCTTTCTCCAGTTCAGATATTTTCAAGGGCTGCACGCGGATGTGATCACATCCTGCTGCGGAAGCCTGTTCAGTGTCGAGAGGCAGAGTATCGGCGGGGATATTGCCGCGTTGCCGGCCGCCCCCATGGAGTGGGTTTTCTATTCGGTCATGGCCGCCACCTTTGCCGGCGGTCTTTTCTTCTGCCTGAAAGGCCGCGGCGGTTATTTCTTTTCGGCCGCAAGCAGCCTGACGTTTTTCGTTTCGGCGGCGGCGCTGGTCTCCTTCATCTGCCTTTACATCTACGAACTGCCGTCCCACCATTGCCCGTTTTGCATTTTCCAGCAGGAATACGGCTACGTGGGATATGCGCTCTATGGGAGCCTTTTCTGCGGCGGGGTGGCGGGAGTGGGTACGGGGGTACTGATGCCGTTTCGCAACTACACCAGCCTTGCGCGCATTATTCCGGCGGCCCAGCGCAGGCTGTCCATGCTCGCAATGGCATCCTACCTGCTTTTCACCCTGATTGTTTCCTGCTACCTGTTTTTTTCACCGCTACGGCTCTTTCCCTAAGGTCAGTCCGCCGGCAGATCAGCCGGCCGCCCCTGCTTTTTCCCCTCCCGGTCCGGCCGGGCGGGGTTTAGTATTGCTAAAAAAGGCTGCTTACAGTATGGTTGCAGGATTGATACATCCAAATAAATTTGACTCAACGTGGAGGGCGGCAATGTTCAGCGAACCAGGTAAAACCAAATTCCAGATCGATCTGCGCGCGCATTTGCGCGAACAGAATATCAGCGACAATTTGGTCCATCTTCTCTGCGAGATTGCCGAAGCGAGCAAATACGTCATCAATGCGGTGCGCACCGGCGATCTTGGCGTTGCCGGGACTTCGAACCTCTATGGCGAAGAGCAGTTGGCCCTGGACGTGCTCTCCGACCGCATCATGCGCAAGCGTCTGATCCATTCCGGCGTGGTGTGCAACATCGCCTCCGAGGAGATGGAAGAGATCTACCAGGTCACCAGCAATCCCCAGGGCATGTTTTCGGTGGCATACGATCCCCTGGACGGCTCGTCCCTGGTGGACGTGAACCTGGCCGTGGGAACCATTGTCGGCATCTATCAGGGGTGCGAGCTGCTCCAGCCGGGGCGCAAGATGGTCGGCGCCATGTATATCCTCTACGGACCGCGGGTGTCACTGGTCTACTCCATCGGCAAGGGGGTCTACGAATTCACCATGAACCAGTTGATGGAGTTCACCCTGACCAGGGAGAACGTCCAGATGAAACCGAGCGGCGATATCTATGCCCCGGGCGGCCTGCGCAGGAAATACACGGAAGAGAACGAGCGCTTCATCCGCCACCTGGAGGATAAAGGTTCAAAACTGCGCTACTCCGGCGGCTTTGTGCCGGACATCAACCAGGTGCTGATGAAAGGGAAGGGGATATTCATGTACCCGGCCCTCACGGACACGCCCAACGGCAAGCTGCGCCTTTTGTTCGAACTCAACCCCATGGCGTATCTCATCGAGCAGGCCGGCGGAGCCGCTACCAATGGAAAGATTCCCATCCTGGACATCATGCCGGAAGCCCTTGACCAGCGTGCCCCGGTCTATATCGGGTGCCGCGAGGACGTGGAGACGGCCGGCGAATTCCTGAATGGTCATGCTGCGTAGGAGGTAGGTCGTGCAGGACAGGGACGACATCGAGGAAAAGATAGTGGAGAAGCCGGTGCAGCGGCTCTGCAGCGAAATCCAGTTGTTCGATCTGTGTGATCTGGAGCGGTGCAACCACAAGGTGGGCCGCTTCTGCACCGACGGAGAGTTGCTGGCCCGTTTCGAGCGTATTTCCGAAAAGGACGATACCCGTTCTTACCTGCCCGAAGAACAGGAGGTGGGGGATGAGGCGGGTGAAGACGACGCCTACGGGGATGCACTGGACGGACGGGACGATGACGACCGGGACGACTGGGAGGACGAGTGATCAGTTGAGCCCGGCGACACAGGGACAAGAGGGGGACGAGGTATGCCGTCCCCCTTTTTTTGCGCCGCTCGCCGGATCAGATGAATTTTTTGCCCGCGCACTCCTCCCATTGGCCACGGGACAGAGAGAGGAAGAGGTCGGCGATGCCGGGGTCGAACTGGGTGGCGCGGAAGGTGCGCACCTCGCTGATAACGGCATCGAAGGGAAGCGCCTTGCGGTAGGGGCGGTCCGACGTCATGGCGTCCAGGGTATCCACCACGGCGAATATCCGGGAGCCGATGGGGATTTGTTCGCCCTTCAGCCCCTTGGGATAACCGGTGCCGTCAAAACGTTCGTGATGGGTTAGGATGATCTCGGCCGGCCCTTTCAGGAACCCGATCTCGGACAGGATGGCATACCCCACTTGGGGATGGCGGCGCATCTCGACCCATTCGCCATCGTCGAGGGCGCCCGGTTTGAGCAGGATGTTGTCCGATATCCCGATCTTGCCGATGTCGTGCAGAAGGGCTCCCTTGGCCATCTGTCCCAGTTCGTTTCCGTTGATGCCCAATTTTTCGGCCATCAGCGTGGTATAGTTCATCACGCGCTCCGAGTGTGAGCCGACCTCTTTTTCGCGGGCATCCAGGGCCTTGACCAGCGCACTCAGGGTATGGTCGTAGGCCTTGTGCAGCTCATTCATGGTGCGGCGGATCTGTTCGGTCTGTTCCAGTACCTTGAATTCAAGGCTGATCTGGTAATTTCTCTTGTCGATTGCCAACGTGCGTTTTTCGATGAGGTTCTTGACCGTCAGAAAAACACGATTGATGCTGAAAGGTTTGGATATGTAATCGTCCGCGCCGAGATGGATGCACTCCAGGGCGGTATTCATATCGGAGAGTCCGGTGACCATCAGGACCGCAATGTCGGTATCCACCTTTTTGATGTCCCTGAGCAGGTCCACGCCGCTTCTGCCGGGCATCATGATGTCCGAGATGATCAGGTCGACGGGATGCTCGCCCAGGATGCCGAAGGCCTCGTCCACATTGGATGCCAGGTGGCAGACATACCCTTCCTGGAGAAGCGCTGAAGCGAGCAGTTCTCTGATCATTTCCTCGTCATCAACGATGAGGATGTGTTCGTTCATGGGAGATCTCCGTTCGTTTCGCGCCAGAGGGTGGTTCCGATAAACTCGTTGACTATCTGGGTCAGCTCGGCCGGGTTATACGGTTTCATGACAAGGTTTGCCAGTTCGTCGGGAAAGTCGGAGATGGTCTGCCGTTCACCAGCATAACCGGACATGAAGACGATCTTCAGGTTTGGATGTGACGTCCGCATGATCTTTGCCATTTCCGGTCCCGTCATCCCCGGCATGACGATATCCGAAAGGAGGAGGTCGATCCTGTTGCCGTGCTGTTCGAATATTTCCAGCGCCTCCCGGGGGGTTGAGGCGGTCAGCACCCTGAACCCGCAGGATTTGAGGGTAATGGCGGACAGATCGAGTACCGGCTGGTCATCTTCCACAATCAGGACGAGACCGGTCGCCCTCTGACCGGCCACATGCACCGGGACGCCGCCCGTCGAGGACGGTTTGTTGTCGGGGCATTTGGGCAGATAGACGCGAAATTCCGACCCCATCCCAACTTCGCTGAGCACCTGGATATATCCATTGCCCTGTTTGACGATGCCGTACACCGTCGCAAGACCCAATCCCGTCCCGGAACCTTGTTCCTTGGTGGTGAAAAACGGCTCGAATATCCTGCCGATGATCTCCCGCGGCATCCCGATGCCGTTGTCCCTGACCGAGATGACGATAAAGCTCTCCGGCGGGGCATCGCTCTGTTGACGGATAAAGCCGTCATCCGAGGCGCAGTTGGCGGTTCGGATGGTGATGGCGCCTCCTCGTTCGATGGCATCGCGGGCATTGATGACAAGATTCATGATGATTTGTTCTATCTGCCCCGCATCGGCCTCGATCAGGCCGATATCGCTCGAAAGTTCCGTGCCGAGCGCGATGTTTTCTCCGATCAGCCGGCAGAGGATCTTGTGGAGGCTGGTTATGAAAGAGTTAACGTTGAGTTGTTGCGGCGCAATAATCTGGCGGCGGCAGAAGGTCAGCAATTGCTGGATCAGGCCTGTGGCCCGCTCCCCGGCGTTGAGTATCTGCTCGACCTCCCTGCTGATCTGCGAGTCCGGATCGAGCTTCTGGAGAAGCAACGTACTGTAGCCGTTGATCACGGTCAACAGGTTGTTGAAATCATGGGCAATACCTCCCGCCAATTGTCCGATGGCCTCCATTTTCTGGGCCTGGCGCAGTTGTTCCACGGCGACTTTCCGCTCCAGTTCCGCCCTGGCGATACCGATAGCCATGGCACAGGTCTGGGCGTAATGCTCAAGTTCAACCATCTCGTCCTTGAGATAGTCGCTGCTCTTGTTTGCAAGGCAGAGCATGCCGACCGTTGTGGTGCCGATCTTGAGCGGGATGCCCATGAAACGGGTCAAAAGGGGAGAGCAGACCGGGCAGGGGCAGGTTATCCACCGATGGTCTGCCGGAGAGTCCATGACAACGCTGGCGCCTTCGTCCGCGGCTGCAAAAAAGATCGAAGAGTGGCGCTTCATCTCATAGCTTCCGTGACGACGGATTTCGTACTGGATATCCCGGAAACTGCCTTCTTCGGAAACCGGGTCGAAAGATACCAGCGAAAGGGCCTGGATGGAAGCAGAGCCGTCGGTAAGCAGCTCATAGAACATGCCGAAAGGGGAGTTGGTGACCGTCATGGAGGCGTCAAGCAGGATGGCAGCCATGTGGCTGATGCTGCCGGATTCGATAAAACGCAGGTTGGCCGCCGTAATGGCTTCGGCCAGCGTAAGACGTCGGCGCTGGTTATGCTCGGCGGTCCGGTAGTAACGCCTCAGCTCCGCAGCAGCCAGCACCATCGATTTTGTGGAATGGGCGTGATCAGGGATCATGGATCCTCAAATCTTTATTCTTGTCCGCTTTTACTCCCGTACCTATCTATCTATCATCCAATCGTTATGTTTTCAAGTGTCTGGCGGAATATTGTGTCCTGCTCGCTATTCTGGTATCGTTTTTTTCATGAAGTCTCCTGATTGTGCCTTGTGTCCCGTGCGGTCAGCCCTGGGAAGTGAGGGTACGAACCGCGCGGGATGCAGTGGGCACTGGACCTGTTTCTTCGAAGGAGAAGAAATGATGCATGTTTGCCTGAATCAGCTGGCGCACCCCTCATGTTCCGCCGCTACCCGCTGCTGATCCCCTTCTGGGCGATGGCCGCCGGGCTCTGCCTGGCGGACGGCTGTGGCGTCACGGTGCCGGCCGGGGTGCTTGCGGCTGTTTTCTGTTGCCTGCTGCTCGGTTGCCTGATCAAGCACAGCGTTCCGTTTCTCCTCTGCTCTTCAGCCTTTTTTTTCGTGCTGGGTTTGTATTCATTAGGGCCGTACCTCAATCCGGTTGTGCCGGCGTGGGACATACGGAACTTTGCCGACCGGGCCCCGGTCAATGTGGAAGGGGTCGTGCAGTCGCGGCCGGTGGCCACCACCCGGGGCAGCAGTTTCGTGTTACGGGTTGAGGGGGTCATCAGGGAAGGTCGCCCTGTTCCTGCGTGCGGCAGGTTGATGGTATATCTCGCCGCTGGCGATGCCGGCCTGACCCGCGGCGACCGGGTCCGTTGCCTGGCGCGAATCGCCGTGCCCCACCGGCTCGGGCTCCCGGGCGAATTCGACTACGTGCGCTACCTGGCGTACCAGGGGGTGACGGCCACCGGCCGGGTCGCCACACCGGACGAGGTGGTCCTGGTCCGCGGCGCTGCCGAGGATTCGCTGGCGCGACGTTTCGACCTCATCGCCCGCCGGTTGGGAGACTTCATCCGAATCGCAGTACCGGACCAGGAGCGGTCATCGGTTCTGACGGCCCTTCTGATCGGCGACCAGAAGCGTATCCCCGACCGCCTGAATGACGCCTATACCAGGGCCGGCGTAAACCACATCCTTTCCATCTCCGGGTTTCATGTGGGCATTATCGCCTGGTTCATCGTCGTGACGACCCTGTTCCTTGCCACCCGTTCCGAATTCCTGGCACTCCGTCTCAATCTGCGGCGCACGGCGCTTTTGACGGCCGTGCCCGCCATGCTGGCCTATCTCCTCCTGACCGGCGCTGCGCCGGCCACCGCCCGCTCGGTCATCATGCTGGCCGCCTTTGTCCTGGCGCTTTACGCCGAACGGGAGACCGACCCACGCAATGGGTTGCTCCTGGCAGCCTCTGTACTGGTCGTCATCAGCCCCCCCAGCCTGTTCGACCTTTCCTTTCAGCTGTCCTTCCTGGCCCTGTGGGGCATCGTCGTCGCCGTGCCGCCGGTCATGGAGCTTGTCGGGAACCTGCCAAAAAACTGGCAGCGCAGCCTCATGCAGTTCGTTGCCGCATCCTGTGCCGCGTCGTGCGCCACCATGGTCCCGGTCCTGTTCTATTTCGACCGGTCATCCCTCAACGGCATCGTCTCCAATTTTCTGATCGTCCCGATCCTGGGCTATGGGGCAGTGCTGGCCGGTTTCACCACCCTGCCGTTCGTCTTCCTCTTTCCGCCGGCGGCCCGGCTGCTGTTGTGGTGCGCCGCCCAACTCACCGCGCTTGCCAACTGGCTGGTGATGCTGTTCGCACAGCTTCCGCAGATCTCCTTCCACGCGATTACCCGACTGGACATGGCCTGTTTTGTCTGCTTCATGGTGCTGGCCACCTTTCTGCGCCGCTCCCGAAGCACGCTCGTGCTGTGCGCCCTGCCGCCCTTAGTGGCTGTTGCGGCCCACCTGAACGCGCCCGCCACGGCTGACGGGCGCCTGCACATCACCATGCTCAGCGTGGGGCAGGGGGAATCGCTCCTGGTCCGCCTTCCCGACGGCGAAACCATATTGGTGGACGGGGGAGGGTACCTGCATGACAACGGCCGCGATTTTGGCCGGCAGACCCTGGGGCCGGCCCTGTGGAAGCTCGGCGTGCGCAGGATCGACCGCCTGGTGCTGACCCACAGCCATCCTGACCATATCGGCGGGCTGGCGTTCGTTGCCCGCACCTTTCCGGTCGGTGAATTCTGGGAGCCGGCCCGGGGGGGCATTGGCGAATCGTACGAACAACTGCGGGCCGCCCTGGCGGAGCGGCGCGTCCCGAGACGCCCCCTGGCCGCCGGCGACGAATTCGTCTTTGCCGGCGGCGTCAAACTGACGGTACTCTCACCTCCCGTGGGGGCCGCCTCCCGGCAGCCCTCTGCCGACGAAGGGGAGATGAACGACGAATCGCTGGTGTTCCGGCTCGGTTTCGGCTCGTTCGGCATGCTCTTCACCGCCGACGCGGGCTTTCCCGCCGAGGAACGGATGCTGGCAGGCAGTGCCGAACTGGCGTCCACCGTGCTCAAGGCAGGCCATCACGGCAGCCGCTACTCCACCTCGGAGCAGTTGCTCAGCCGGGTTTCACCGTCCCTGGCCCTGATCTCGGCAGGCCGCGGCAACAGCTTCGGACTCCCGGCCCAACAAACCATCGAGCGCCTGCGCATACGCGGCGTCCAAATCCGGCGCACGGACCTGGACGGCACCATCGAATTGACCAGCGACGGGACCGGTTTAAGCGTCGCAACCCCCTATCGACCGGATTGATCCTCAGCGACAAGATAAAGCAATTTGACATGCCTTGCTTAAATGCGGTAAAGAAGATAGTAAATAATCCCAACACATCCACAGGCCAGGTTGATGGAAAAAATCCTCATTATAGAAGATGACCGCTTTTTTCGGGATACCTTTTCCGACTTGCTCAGGAAGGAAGGGTATGAAGTGGATTGCGCCTCCGGCGGCGGCGAAGGCTTGGGGATGCTTGCCGGAAACCATTACAGCCTGGTGATTACCGACCTGATCATGCCCGAGGTCGACGGCATGGAGGTCCTGTCCCGCGTCAAGGAGTCCAATCCCGATATCGACGTCATCATGGTGACCGGCGACACCAACCTGGAGTCGGCCATTTTCGCCCTCAAGCATGGTGCGCGGGACTATCTGCTCAAACCGGTCAACCCCGACGAGTTCCGGCATTCTGTTGCCCTGTGCGTGCAGCAGCGCCGGCTTTTGAACGAAAACGAAGAATTGAAGAAGATGGTGAGTTTGTTCCAGGTCAGCCAGACCATCGCCAGCTGCCTCGAACTGGAGCGGATTTACCATCTCATGGTCGAGGCGGTGGCCCGCGAGTTGGGCGTCGGGCGCTATCTCGGCTTTTTCCAGGCCGACAACCAGCTTGAGCTGAAAGAGGTGCGCGGCCTTGGCTCCGACAGCGCCGAGCATTACCGGAAGGCCGTCCTGGCGGCGCTCCCCGGGCAACAGCCCACAAACCACCGGATCGACACGCTGGCGCTCCCCAACGAGACCGGAGACGCTCTCGAAGACGTCTGCCTGATATACGTCTGCAACAAGGACGTATTCCACGGCGTGATCGTGCTGTTCAGCGAACCGGGCCACCGGTTGCCCGACATCCGGCTTGAGCGGAAGAATATCCTCTTCCTGCTGGAACAGTCGTCACAGGCCTTCGAGAACGCGGAAACCTATTCCCGCGCCAAGGACATGCTCTTTATCGACGACCTGAGCGGTCTGTTCAACCACCGGTACCTGGAGGTCGCCCTCAACCACGAGTTGAAGCGGGCCGAGCGCTATTCGTCGCACTTGGCCGTCCTGTTCCTCGATATCGACTCCTTCAAGACCGTCAACGACACCTACGGCCACCTGGTGGGAAGCCAGGTACTGCGGGAGATGGGCTCCCTCCTGCAAAAATCGGTGCGCGAAATCGACGTGGTGATCCGCTATGGCGGCGACGAGTTCACGGTCATCCTGGTGGAGACCGGGTGCGACATCGCCCGCATGGTGTCCGAACGTATCCGGCTGCAGATCGAGTCCCATGTCTTCATGGCGTCCGAGGGGTACAATATCCGCCTGACCTGCAGCATCGGCTACGCCTGCTGTCCCGACGATACCCTGTCCAAGTACGAGCTCCTGGAGATGGCCGACAAGGCCATGTACTCCGGCAAGACCAGCGGAAAGAACTGCGTCAGCCATTTTACCCCCACCCCCTGACCCGATTCCCACCGAATTGTTGTTATTTTACCAACCCGAGGAACACCCATGTCCATCACGGCAATTAAAGGATTCAACGACATCCTTCCGGCAGAATCGGATCGGTGGCAGTACATAGAGCAGGCGGCCCGCCGCGTCTTCGAGCTGAACGGCTTTTCCGAGATCCGCGTACCGGTCATGGAGAAGACCGAGCTGTTCTGCCGCTCCATTGGCGACGCCACGGACATCGTGGAGAAGGAGATGTACACCTTCACCGACAAGGGGGACAACAGCGTCACCCTGCGCCCCGAAGGGACGGCCGGCGTCATGCGCGCCTTTATCGAGCACAAGCTCTATGCCCAGGACCCGGTGGCCCGGCTCTACTACCTGGGCCCCATGTTCCGTTATGAGCGCCCGCAAAAGGGACGCTACCGCCAGTTTCACCAGATCGGCGCCGAGATCACCGGTGTCACCGCACCCCTGGCCGACGCCCAGGTGCTGAACATGCTGGTGCAGTTCTTCCGGGAGATCGGCCTGGACGAGCCCTCCCTGCAGATCAACTCCCTGGGGTGCCCCGACTGCCGGCCTGCCTACCGTGCGGCCCTGGTGGCGTTCCTGGAGGAACGCCTGGACAGTCTCTGCGAGGACTGCAAGCGGCGCATCACCACCAACCCCCTGCGCGTCCTGGACTGCAAGGTGCCGGGCTGCATCGAGGCCACCGCCGGTGCTCCTTCCGTGCTGGATTACCTGTGCGGGGGCTGTTCCGACCACTTCAGCGGGGTCAGGCGCTACCTGGACTCCACCGCCACCCCCTACAGCATCAACCACCGCATGGTGCGCGGCCTGGATTACTACACCCGCACCACCTTCGAACTGGTGACCGGCCTCTTGGGATCGCAGTCGGCCGTGGCGGCGGGCGGCCGCTACGACGGTCTGATCTCCCAGTTGGGCGGCCCGGCCATCCCCGGCATCGGCTTTGCCATCGGGTTCGAGCGGGTGGCGTTGCTCTTGGGGGATAAAGATTTCTCCCACCAGCCCGACCTATTTATCGCCACCATGGGGGAGAAGGAGCGGGATTTCGCCTTCCGGCTGATGCATGAGCTGCTGCAATCGGGCGTGCGGGTGGAGATGGAATACGAGGGTAAGAGCCTGAAAAGCCAGATGCGCCGCGCTGACAAATTGGGCGCGCGCTACAGCGTGGTCATCGGGGAGAACGAGGTGGTCTCGGGTAGGGCGGCCTTCAAGCGGATGCAGGACGGGGAACAGGTGGAGGTTGCCCTCACAAGCGAAGAGATCAGGAATATGCTGGACTGAGAAAATTATTTGCCACGGAGCCTCAGAAGCTCGGAGATATTTGTAGAGATTAATTCTCCGTAACCATTCAGGACGTGAGAATATAATGAAAAAACTCTGTGATTTTCTCCGTGCCTCCGTGGCAAACCTGCCGTCAAATCAATCGTCCTTCTTGATCCGCACCACCTGGCTCACCCCCGGCATGGCCTCGATCTCGTGATCGTTCAGGGTGTCCGTGTCGCCGATGACGCCGATGATCGTCCGGTTGGCGCCGGTGGACTGGTGGATGTCGAAGTCGTGGGTGATGAGGTATTCCTTTATCCGGTCAAGTTCCTCTTCCGGTGCATGTTTCTTCATGATAATCAACATCTTGAATTCACTCCTCTCATGTAATGCATGAAAAATTCCAATCGAGAACGCTGCTACTGCGGGGGGTCACCCCTCTTCCTCCTGATGGGACATGATCCGCTCCAGGCGGCGTGACTCGTCCACCACCCTCTCGAACAGCCTCACGATGGCCCCGTCGTCCAGCGGCCCGGGGTTGTCGTCCTTCATCCGGGCAAAGACCCGCTTTTCCCGGGCCGGATCGAAGACCGGCAGGTTCAGCCCCTTCTTCAGGTGCCCGATCTCCAGGGCCAGGCGGGCGCGTTCGTTGAAGATGCGCAGCAGCACATCGTCCAAAAGGTCTATCCTGGTGCGGATTTCATTGATATCCAATGGACTCTCCCCCTGAAACACGAAATTAAAACTGCTTCTTGATGAATGAATCCTTCCTGCCATTGACATCGTCCCGCTCCGGGTAGTCGATGTTGTAGTGCAGGCCGCGGGACTCCTTGCGCTGTTGGGCGCAAGTCACGATCAGTTCGGCCACGGTGGCGATGTTGCGCAGTTCGATCAGATCCGAGGTGACGATGAAGTTCCAGTAATATTCGTGGATCTCGTCCTGGATCAGCTTGATGCGCCGCATGGCGCGCTCCAGACGCTTGTCGGAGCGGACGATCCCCACGTAGTTCCACATGCTGCGCCGAATCTCGTCCCAGTTCTGGGACACCACCACCATCTCGTCGCTGTTGGTGGCCGTGCCCGCATCCCACGCCGGCAGCTCGGGATGGCTGTTGGACAGCCTCTTGACCGCCTGGATGGCGTGGCGATAGGCCCTGGTGGCGTAGACCGCCGCCTCCAACAGCGAATTGCTGGCCAGGCGGTTCGCGCCGTGCAGGCCGGTGAAGGCGGCCTCTCCGATGGCGTACAGACCGGGGATGTCGGTCTCCGCGTCGGTATTGACCGCCACGCCGCCGCACAGGTAATGGGCCGCGGGCACCACCGGCAGCCATTCCCTGGTCATGTCCAGCCCGAACTCCATGCAGGTCTGGTAGATGTTGGGAAAGCGGCTGCGCACGAAATCCGCCGGTTCGTGGGTGATGTCCAGGAACACGCAGTCGTCGCCGCCCGCCTTCATCTCGTGGTCGATGGCCCGGGCCACGATGTCCCGGGGTGCCAGGTCCTTGAGCTTGTGGTACTTCTCCATGAAGGCCGTGCCGTCCCGCCGCCGCAGAATGGCCCCTTCGCCCCGCACCGCCTCGGAGATCAGGAACGACTTGGCCAGGGGGTGGAAGAGGGTGGTGGGGTGGAACTGCATGAATTCCATGTTGGCGATGGTGGCGCCGGCCCGGTAGGCCATGGCCACGCCGTCGCCGGACGCCACGTCCGGGTTGCAGGTGTAGAGATAGACCTTGCCTGCGCCACCGCTGGCCAAAAGGGTGATTTTGGACGAAAAGGTTTTGACCGTACCGCTGGCGATATCCAGGGCATAGGCCCCCAAGCAGCGGTTCTGCTCCAGGGGGCGGCGCTCGATCTTTGCCTGGGTGATCAGGTCGATGGCGATGTGGTTCTCGTACACCTGTACGTTGGGGTGCTGGCGCACCGCCTCCACCAGGGCGCGCTCGATCTCGCGGCCGGTGATGTCCTCGGCGTGCAGGATGCGGCGGGCGCTGTGCCCACCCTCGCGGGTCAGATCGTAATCATCGCTGCCGCTGCCGGTGGTGAAGTTGACCCCCCATTCGATCAGATTGCGGATGGTCTGGGGCCCTTCCTCCACCACCATGCGCACCACATCCTCGTGGCAAATGCCGGCACCGGCCACCAGGGTGTCGTTCACATGGGCGTCAAAGGAGTCCTCGGAGGAAAAGACCGAGGCGATGCCCCCCTGGGCGTACTTGGTGGCGGATTCGGAGATGTCGCGCTTGGTGACCAGGGCGACGCTGCCGTGGTCGGCGGCCTGGAGGGCAAAGGAAAGTCCGGCGATACCGCTGCCGATGACGAGGAAATCGCTTTCGATGAGCATGATGCACAGGTCCCTTCTGGTTTTGTATACGCCAAAGAGTCGAATTATTCTCCTGCGGGGGAATTTTGTCAAGGGGGGAGGGGAAGGTGCCCCTTTTGTGGTCTGGGCAAAAAATCTGATTTCAAAAAAAATGGCGCACCCCGGTAGGAGGGAAACCGGGGCACGCCCACCACAAACGTTAACTTCTGCCACAGGGTGGAATATTGAGCTTCGTGGCGAAAGCATTGATCTGATACTTCAGTTCCTTGATCTCCGCTTCGACAGCATCAACCTTGTGAATGTCGATGCTGTCGTAACCGTACAGGGAACGCAGTTCGAGATTCTTTGCTTTCAGTGCGGATGCCAGTGGGTCTGTATCCCGGTGGAATTTCTGGATTGCCAGGCCGTCCGCGCATTTTCCGTGGGTGTCGGCTGCCGAAGCGGTCAGTGTGCTCATGGAAAGCGTTCCGAGCGCCAGTATCGTGCCGATGATCAAGTTCTTTTTCATTGTCTTCTCTCCTCTGAGGTGTGATGTAGTGTGAGGCAGTCGCCTTTGTTCATTGTTATTTCAACTGATGTGCCAAAGCATTTTTTATCGCGTAACACGAAGTAATTACAGAATATAAGTGTTGTGGAGGGATTTGTGCAGGATGTCGTGAATATGGAATATGCTACAATCCGCCGGAACAGTTGGAGGATTTTCTCCAAACCGCACGCCATGTTACTCAACGGGGATGATGTGGGGGGCGGAAGGGGGGGGTCGAGACGCGCAACTAAATTTTCCAATCGTCAACGCCCCATTATTTATTCTGAATAACAAAAGCCGGTCCTGGTTGAACAGGAACCGGCTTTTGTCCATTATGTGCCATGCCTTTATTGCCGGGCCAGCTGCCCCACCGCCTTCCCCTGGCCCCCCTCCATCCCGACCACCAGCGCCCCATCCTTCACCTCCACGCGCAGGGTGCTCCCCTCCGCCGCGTTGCCGGCGATGATGGCCCGTGCCACGCGGGTCTCCAGTTCCCGTTGCAGATACCGCTTGAGCGGCCGGGCTCCGTAGACCGGGTCGTAGCCTGCCCGGGCGATGAAGCGCTTGGCTTCGTCGGTGATTTCCAGGGTTATGTGGCGGTCCTTCAGTCGTTCCTTTAACTGCTCCGTCAACAGGTCGGCGATGGCTACCACCTCGTCCAGATGCAGCGGCTTGAAGAGCACGATGTCGTCCACCCGGTTCAGGAACTCGGGGCGGAAGCTGGCGCGCAGCTCGTTCATTACCGCCTTTCTTGCCTCCTCCCGGATTTCGCCGTCGGGGGTGATCCCCTCCAGCAGGTGGGGGGCGCCGATGTTGGAGGTCATGATGATGACCGTGTTCTTGAAGCTGACCGTACGGCCGTGACTGTCCGTGACCCGGCCGTCGTCCAGAATCTGGAGCAGGATGTTGAACACGTCCGGGTGGGCCTTCTCGATCTCGTCGAACAGAAGCACGCTGTAGGGCTTGCGCCGCACTGCCTCGCTCAACTGCCCCCCCTCCTCGTACCCCACGTAGCCGGGAGGCGCGCCGATAAGACGCGACACGGCAAATTTCTCCATGTACTCCGACATGTCGATGCGCACCATGTTCTCTTCCGAGTCGAACAGGGCCGCGGCCAGGGTGCGGGCTAATTCGGTCTTGCCGACCCCGGTGGGCCCCAGGAAGATGAACGAACCGATGGGCCGCCGCGGGTCCTTGATGCCGGAACGGGCGCGCAGCACGGCGTCCGTGACCAGGCGCACCGCCTCGTCCTGGCCCACCACCCGTTGGTGCAGGATATCTTCCAGGCGCAGCAGTTTCTCCCGTTCCCCCTCCACCAGCCGCGTAATCGGGATGCCGGTCCAGTGGGCCACGATCTCGGCGATCTCGTCCTCGGTAACCTCCTCCCGCAGGAGCTTTTGCCCCCCCTGTTTCTCGCCCAGGGCCGCCTCCTCGTTTTTCAGGGCGGTCTCCAGGCCCGGCAGTTCGGAATACTTGAGTTTGGAGGCCTGCTCCAGGTTATAGGAACGCTCAGCCTGCTCGATGTCGCGCCGGGTCTTCTCGATCTGCTCCCGAAGCCCCTGGACGCGCTGGATGGCCACCTTTTCCGTATCGTACCGGGCCCGCATGGCGGTGGCCTTTTCCCGGTCCGAGGCCAACTCCTTGCGGAGCGTTTCCAGCCGTTCCCGGCTGGCCGGGTCCTTCTCCTTCTTCAGGGCCTGCTCCTCGATCTCCAACTGCATGACCCGGCGGGAGATGGTGTCCAGTTCCGAGGGGAGAGAGTCGATCTCGGTGCGGAGCATGGCGCACGCCTCGTCCACCAGGTCGATGGCCTTGTCCGGCAGGAAGCGCTCGGTGATGTAGCGGTTGGAGAGGGTGGCGGCGGCCACCAGGGCATTGTCCTGGATCTTGACCCCGTGGTGCACCTCGAACCGCTCCCTGAGCCCCCGCAGGATGGAGACGGTGTCCTCCACTGAGGGCTGCTCCACCAACACCGGCTGGAAGCGGCGCTCCAGGGCCGCGTCCTTTTCGATGTGCTGGCGGTATTCGTCCAAGGTGGTGGCGCCGATGCAGTGCAGCTCCCCCCTGGCCAGCATGGGTTTCAGCATGTTGCCGGCGTCCATGGCCCCTTCGGCCTTGCCGGCACCCACGATGGTGTGGAGTTCGTCAATGAAGAGGATGATGCGCCCTTGGGCCTCCTTGACCTCGTTCAATACCGCCTTGAGGCGTTCCTCGAACTCGCCCCGGTACTTGGCCCCGGCCACCAGGGACCCCATGTCCAGGGCAAAGACCGTCTTGTCCTTGAGCCCTTCGGGCACGTCGCCCCGGACGATGCGCTGGGCCAGACCCTCCACGATGGCGGTCTTGCCCACGCCCGGCTCGCCGATCAGCACCGGGTTGTTCTTGGTCTTGCGAGATAGGATGCGGATCACCCGGCGGATGTCCTCGTCCCTGCCGATGACCGGGTCGAGTTTGTCGCTCCGGGCCATCTTGACCAGGTCGCGGCCGTACTTCTCCAAGGCCTCGTAGCTGGCCTCCGGGTTGGCTGAGGTCACCCGCTGGTTGCCCCGCACGTCGGTCAGAGTCTTGAGGAATTTTTCCCGGTCGATACCGGCCTGCTTGAGTATGCGGCCGGAAGGGAACTTGTCCCCCTCGGCCAGAAGCGCCATGAAAAGGTGCTCCACCGAGACATATTCGTCTTTGAGCCGCTTGGCCTCGTGCTCGCCGGCCACCAGGATGCGCGACAGCCGCTGGGAAACGTAGATCTTGCCCGGTTCCGCGCCGGGGCCCGAGACGTGGGGCCGCCGCTCCAGCTCCGCCTCCACCTCTTTTTTGATCATGTCGGGCCGGACATCCATCCGGGTCAAGAGGCGCGCAACCAGGCCGTCCTGCTGATCCAGCAATGCCCAGAGCAGGTGTTCACCGTCCACCTCCACATGGCCGCTGGTAATGGCCTTGTTCTGGGCCTCTGCAAAGGCTTCCTGGGATTTTTGTGTCAGACGGTTGAAGTCCATGGTGCGTTCCTTCTTGGATCAAAATGGGATGGGCTGCTTACACTATGTTAGAGGTAAGCACGGTAGCGGGGATTGTCAAGAAGGGGGAGGGGAGATCGTCAGGAACGGCGCGCATCGACCATGCGCTTGAGGACGTTCAGGAAGTTGCGGGCCAAAAGGGGGTGGAAATCGCTCCCGGACAGGTCGAGGATCTGGCCGACGATGGTCCGCAGGTCCACTGGGGCGCGGTAGGGACGCTGGGTCCGCATGGCGTCGAAGAAATCGGAGATCATGGTGATCTGGCTGCACAGGTTGGGGCACCATCCTCCGGGTGCCTCGGGATAGCCGGAAAGGTCGTACTTCATGTGATGCTCATAGGCGGTTGCCACCGCCAGCCGGGGAACGCCGGGGACCTCCAGGAGGCGGCGGGCGCCCCGCACCGGATGCTCCTTCATGATCTCGAACTCCTGGGGCGTCAGCTTGTCCTTCTTGATAAGGATCTCCTCGGGGATGAAGAGCTTGCCGATGTCGTGCAGCATGGCGGCGATACCGATGTCGTGCAGCATCTGCCCCTCGATGCCCAGTGACATGGCCTGGGCCAGGTTGAGGATGCAGACGTTGGCGGAATGAGTGAAGGTATACTCCTCGTCGCTGCGCATGGTTGCCGTAACCAGCCGGGATTCGCCCTCTCTGCGGAAGGCGGCGATAAACCCGGAAACGATATCGACGATGCCGGCGACCTTCATCTTCTGCTTTCTCTTGAGCGCCTCGTAGATCTCCGTAAAGCGGGCCAGTTCTTCAGCCGGCATCTCCCGTAGCGGAATCTCCCGCTGGCCGCCGCCGGAAGCGGCGACATGGTCGCCGTCTTCCTCCCGGAGTTCCACGTGGCCGAAACGGATGTGCTCGCTGGCCGCCAAGGGCGCTTTCCCGTCCCCCTGGCCGGCCAGCCCTGCGATGAGGGCAATGATCTCTTCACGGCCGAGCCCCTCGATAAATTTTACATGACCGATGCCCCCGGATTTGAGCACCTCGGCAAAACGGTTCAGGAAGAGGCTGAAGGCGGGCGGTTCGCCGTTGATGATCAACTCGTTCTCGATGACCGTCAGGGATATTTGGCGGGAAACGCCAAGGGCCGCGCTGATGCCTTTATAGGCCGACTCGGCCAGGCGCGCCACCTGGGGATGCCCCATGGAGTAGAGTGAGGCATTGGCCGTTGCCGAGAGCAACGAGCGGATGGATTCCTGTATGATGAGGCTTTCATTGGCCATCGGATTTCATCCTTACGACCCGCAGGGATACTTCGGCCTGTCGCGCCAGTTCGTCGCTGCCCCTGGCGATCTTCTCCAGGGTCGGCAAGACGCTGTTGGGGGGATACCCCTCGAGGGAGCGGACGATATCCAGCTTGAGCCGGCCAAGCGCCTTGGCGCGGATCAGGTTTGTCGAGCCCAGCATCCTGAACAGTTCCGGCAATGCCTCCTCGTGCCCGATCTCTTTGAGAGATTGGATGGCAGCGCTCTTCATCTCCACGTCCAGCGGGGAGAGGCCGCTTTTGGCGACAATCGCCACAAGCTTCTTGAAAACATCTGGGGAATGGCTTTTCTCGGCCATGCCGATGGCGGCCAGCCTGGTCTCCTTGTCGGTGTGTTCCAGGTCCCGCAGGATCTGGCGTTCGGCAACGGGATCGTTATAGGAGAGCAGAGTGCGCAAGGCATCCTGCCTGACCTTGGCATTCTTGTTCATGACCAGGGGGCGGATATGGGGGATGATCTCGGGATCGTCCAGGGAGCGCAGCATGATGAGAAGGTTGCGCAGGTAATACCACGGCTGGTCGTCAAGGCGCGCCAGGATGGCCTCCTTGGCGGCCGGGCCGAATTCCAGCAGGCGATCCATCATGAAACGGCGCAGCGACATATTTTCTTCCTCGGCCAGGCTGTCCAGGAGCGGCTCGACAAAGGGGGGCCCGATCATCTCGATCAACAGGCGGATGTCCTCGAAGCGGCTCTTGCCCCAGGTGGTGAGGCCGTTCAGAATCTCCTCCAGGAAATCGCGGCGACGGAACCGTTCCGCGAGAAGTTCCCTGAACGCCGCGGGGACGGAAGGAGAGGCCGCCTGTTCGATGATCCCTAGCAGTTGGTGGTAGTCGCCGGTCTGGAGCAGGTAACTGCACATCTCCCCCAGGTTCCGGGCCAGGCTTTCCGTTTCCGCCGGATCGTCCTCCTGTGCTGCAAGGAGCAGGATGATCTCGCCCACGTGGCTCTCCAGCCAGCCGGGCTGCATGGTCTCCCGCAAGCGCTCCTGTTCCTGGCGGGGCGGCAGGGAGGTGCCGCCGTCAAGGGGAGGCGGTTTCACCGGCGGCCGGCCATAGTCGGCGCTCTGTTCCTCCGCCGCATGCTCGCTGAAGATCATGCGCAGCTTTTCCTGTGTGTCCGAGCCGGCCAATTGGGCAAAAGACATCGAATCGTGGGTTCCGCTGGCCGAGTGCAGGGACAAACGCCGCAAGAGCGCCATGACGGCAGGCGGGACGCTGACCCTGGCGTTGCCGGCATCGTCCAGGATGCCGCTGATCACGTGGTCGGGCATGTGGCCGAGGATCTCCTCGATCACCGGCCCCGTGCCCAGTTCCCCGGCATCGAAGGCCTTGGACAGGAACCTTCGGCGGAGGTTGGGGTCCAGGTTCGCCACAAAGGTTGCAATCTGGCTGCCGGGAACCGGCCCGGTGCCGTCTTCTTCCTGGTCGAACAGGTCGGCGAAGATGTCGATATACTCTTCTTCGCCGGCGGACGCTTCCCGGTAACGGCGGTTGAAGGCCTGGGCCAGCAGTTTGGGGTCGATGCCGGCATCGTCGCCCGTCCCGAATCCCAGTGTACCCCCCATCAATCCCCGGGCAAAGCGTTCCCAGAACGGTTCCGTTTCGGGTGAACCGGCCGGCGCGTCGTCTTCGGTGGCGCTGAACAGGTCATAACGGATGGCGCGGATGCCGAGGGCGCCTATGTGTGACTGCTCCCAGATCCTTTCGATCCCCCCTTGGGCGCTGACCTCCTCCCGTTTGAGTCCCAGGATCAGGTTGAAACTCCTGAGTTCCCCGACGGTCAGGCCTTTCCGCAATACCAACGCGCCGATGCCGTGTTCGAAAAGCACGCCGGCAAAGTCCCGGAAGACGAGATTCGATTTGTCGAGGGTGGTGTTCTCCACCAGCAAGGCGTTTTTTGCGGCGGCGATGACGATTTCGTCATGGGCCTCCATGAGCTTTGCGTAAAGCGCGACAACCTTGTCCAGGGCGGCGTCGATGACGGGATGGCCGGCAGGATAGGACTTGGAATAACGGCGCGAGATGTTGAGCTCGATGATCAGAGAGGTCAGCAGCCTGATATCGATGGCGCCGGGCGGTATGTCCACTGGTTCTTTATTCATGGGACCATAGGGAACATGGTGTTGAAGTGTCAGGGATTGATGGACTATACCCGAAAGGGGATGATATTTGAATCATATTTGTAATAATTGTCAATATATTGATTTCATTTGCAAAGCCCGGTTGTATATGCTTAATTGCAGAATCTAGGCTTCAGGAGGTGATCATGCTGAAGACACGGAGTTGCGGGGTCCTGCTCCACCCCACGTCGCTGCCGGGACACGACGGCATCGGTACGCTGGGAGACAACGCGCGAAGGTTTGTGGATCTCCTGGCGGCAATGGGGATGAGCCACTGGCAGGTGCTTCCCCTGACCCCGCCGGCCTGCGGCAACTCCCCTTATTCCGCCCTGTCTGCCTTTGCCGGCAATCCGCTTTTGATCGACCTCCACCAGCTTGCCCTGGAGGGGGACCTGCCGCTTGAGGTATATGGCGGCCGGTTTCCCGAGGAGAGGGTCGATTACGGCGGCGTTTCCGACCTGAAAACCGGCCTGCTCCACCAAGCCGCCATGGCCTTCCTTACTGCGGAAAAAAACTCCCGGACCGAGGAATTCTGGCATTTCTGTGACACGACCCCCTGGCTGCACGATTTTGCGCTCTTCATGGCGCTCAAACAGCATTACAAGGGAAAAAGCTGGCAGAAATGGCCCCGGGAAGCGGCGCTTTTGACGGCGGAAACCTACGAAAAGGCTTCCCGCAAGCTGGGGCCCGAGATCGGGGTCCAGAAATACCTGCAGTGGCAGTTTTTCCGTCAGTGGCAAGCTTTGCGGATATATGCCGCCGGCCAGGGGGTGTCGTTCATCGGCGATATCCCGATCTTCGTGGCCTATGATTCGGCCGATGTCTGGTGCAACCGCAACCTCTTCCTGCTGGACGACCAGGGGAAGCCGACCGCCGTGGCCGGCGTGCCGCCCGACTACTTCAGCAAGACCGGGCAGTTGTGGGGTAATCCTCTCTACAACTGGGAGACGCTGGAAGACCAGGGGTTCGGCTGGTGGATCGAACGCTTCCGCCAGGCATTTGCCTTGTTCGACTGTGTCCGCATCGACCACTTTCGCGGTTTCGAGGCGGCCTGGCAGGTGCCGGCCCATGAGCGGACCGCGGAACGGGGCCGGTGGGGGGCCGCGCCGGGAGGACGCCTGTTCGAGGCCGTCCGTTCCGCGCTCGGGGACCTGCCCATCATTGCCGAAGACCTGGGCGTCATCACCCCCGGGGTCGAGGCCTTGCGCGACTGTTTCGGTTTTCCCGGCATGAAGATCCTGCAGTTTGCCTTCGATTCCGGCCCGGCCAACCCCTACCTGCCCCATAACCATGTCAGAAATTGCGTGGTCTACACCGGCACCCATGACAATGACACCACCCTGGGGTGGTATACCGGCCAGGACGAGCACCGGCGCAGCCTGGTGCGGAGCTACATCGGTTCGAACGGGCGCGATATCGTTGCGGACATCATGCGGACTGCCCTGATGTCCGTGGCCCATACGGTCGTCATACCGTTCCAGGATATCCTCGGCCTGCCCGGCACAGCCCGGATGAATCTTCCCGGCACGGCATTCGGCAACTGGGAGTGGCGTTTTTCCTGGGATATGATCCACCGGGGCTTGGCTGGCGAGGTGAACGAGCGGCTGGAACGCTACGGCAGGCGTCATTAGCAGGTTGTTGAAAAACAGCCATCAGACCTTCGCCCTCGAAAGCCCCTTTGTGCGGCGTAGTGCTGCTACGCCTCCGCGGGACTTTTAGCAGAACCGTTCCGGTTCTGTCCCTGCGGGATGAACTCCGCTCCGCTTCGTCACCGGTAATCGCCGGTGGCGATTATACTGCGGGTGCGACGATCTGACTATTTTTGAACAACCTGAATTTTTCAACAACCTGTTAGAGCAGGTATCCTGGATTTGTTCTTGAACTATTCACGCTTATTTGGGATTATGGAAAACTATGCGACGGGACCGGATCATCGGCAATAAGAGGAAGGCTCTTTCGGTACTGGCGGTTCTGTGGATCGCATGGGGTGCTGCCATGTCCGCCCATGCCGATATCTATCGCTATGAGGACGAGGAAGGGATAGTCCACTTTACCGATGCCCCGACGGACAAGCGCTTCAAAATTTTCATGCGCGACCTCAAAAAGGACCGGCAACTGCGCACGCGGCTAAAATTCGCTGCCTCGGTCAACCCGGCCGAGTATGACCATATCATCAAAACCTATGCGGACAAATACGGGGTAAACCAGTCGTTGATCAAGGCGGTCATCCACGCCGAGTCCGGGTACAACCCCAACGCCGTCTCTCCCAAGGGGGCGAGCGGCCTGATGCAACTCATGCCGGGCACCGCCAGATCGCTCAAGGTCAGCAACAGCTTCGACCCCAAGGACAATGTGGAGGGTGGGGTAAAATACCTCCGCTTTCTGCTGGATACGTTTCGCGGCGATGTTTCCCTGGCTGTGGCGGCTTACAACGCCGGGCTCAACAAAGTGGCCAGATACGGGGGCATTCCCCCGTACGCCGAGACCCGCACCTATGTCAACCGGGTATTATCCTACATGCAATCCTACCAGGCCAACTGAATCCATGACGAAGCCCAACTCCCATCCCATACTCAATCTGCCCAATATGCTGACCATGCTGCGGATCGCCGCCATACCGCTCATGGCGTTCCTGCTCCTTTCGCCATCGCAGCCGGCAGGTTTCTGGGCCGCGGCGGTGTTTGCCCTGGCATCCATCACCGATTGGCTCGACGGCTACCTGGCGCGACGCATGGGGATCGTCACGGTGTTCGGCAAGTTTCTCGATCCGATCGCCGACAAACTGATCGTGATGGCGGCCCTGATCATGATCCTCCCCTTTGGGAGGGTTCCCGCCTGGATGGTGCTGGTGGTCCTGGGGCGCGAGATCATCATCACCGGGCTGCGGGGGATTGCGTCGAGCGAGGGGATCGTCATTCCGGCCAGCGATCTCGGCAAGTTCAAGACGATCTTCCAGATTGTCGCCATTCTGGGGCTGGTGTTGCATTACGATTACAACTGGCTGTTCGGGATCGACAACCCGCTGGTGCATGTCAACATGCATAATGTGGGGATGTTTTATCTCTGGATAGCGACCCTCCTGACCATCTGGTCAGGGGTGGACTATCTGGTGAAGTTTGTCAGGGTCATAGTACGCTGACGGTAGGGGTTGTTCAATTGGACTTGCCCAGAGGAACCTCAAACCGCTCTCCCTCATAACTGAAGCGAATCCGGTCCTTCCCGATCTCTTCCACGCGTGCCCCCTCCACCATCGCCCCAACATAGACCGTGGTCCCGTTGACCACGGCAAGGCTGTCGGCGCTGCCGAAATGGTAGGCGATGCCGTCCACCTTGAGGGTGGGGATGCGCTTGGCCGGCGCTGCCGGTGCCGCAGCCGGAACGACTGCCGGACCCGGTTTCGATGGCCCGGTCACAGCCGGCGCTGCGGGGCGGCCATGTTTGAGAGGTTTGGCGTGCGACGCGTTTTTTGCCGGGAGATGTGGCGGCTCAACCTGTACGACCGGGGCGACACGGTCTTCCGCCGGCATGGCCTTTCGGGGCTTTTCGGTTGAGGGTAGCGCTTGCTGCGAGGGGGGAGCGCTCACGTTGCCGGCCGGTTGAGTCCCACGTTTCGCGTACAGGTACGCGAATACCGCGCCGCAGGCAAAAAACAGGACCGCCAGCAGGGTAACGTTAAGGTAGGGAAAGCGGGACGGTGTCCCGCCACGCAGGATTTCGGTATCGATCTTGAGGGCGTCCGGCGTCCGGGCCGACTTTTCCTCTTCCAGTTTTTTCAGCGCCTTGAGAATGGAACTCATCTGTTCACCCTATCAATTCCCCTTGAGGGTCGGAATCCTGACACTCCTGTCGTACGATACGAGTGCTGCCAGGGTCAGTTCGCCCACCATCTCATCCTCGATAATACCACGGGAACGTTGGAACTCCCGCACCGCCGCAGCGGTCGCGTCGCCGTAGATACCGTCAAAAGGGCCGTGGTATGGCCCGGCCTGCCTGAGAAGCCGTTGCAGGGTTCCGATTTCATTCCGCCGTTCCCCGGGGGTGATGGTGACCGGAATACGGCCGGTATTCCTCCAGACAAGATAGAAGGTCCCGTTTGCCAGCGAAGCCAATTCCTTTTTCCCGAGGATACCCTTGCCGAACAGGGCGGGAGAAACGGTTACGGAGTCGTCATGAACCGCCGTTACGGCGAGGCAGTAGTCGCCCAGGTCGCCCGATACCCTGGTGACCGCCAGGAACGGAAGGTCGAAGCGGATGGCCTCGTCGAGCGTTCCTTTGAATGGGGTCAGACGCAGCCCCCGCTTGGCGGCCAGGCGCGAAAAGGTCTCCGGGGTTGCCAGGCGGACCGCATCAGTACCGTAGGACGGGGCTCCCCAGCGGCCGAGGAGGGCGTTCAGGGCATGCAGGTGGGTACTGGCCTGGTCGTAGGAAAGGAGCTCCTGTTCCACCGTGGAGAGCTGCCGGGCATCCGTGGATGAGGCCGTTGCCTTGGCAGGGGCTTTTGTCCTCGACGTCTCCGTTGTCATGCCGGATGAAAGGGTGGGAGAACGCATGAACAACTGGTGTCCGGCCTGTTTGAGGCGTCCGGGCTGCCACCGGACGGCCGTGAACAGGAGGAGCAGCACCGCAGCGACGGCGGCAATCGCAGCGACGGCGCGTTTCGGCGCAAACCGGTTCCGCGGCAGGTTGAGGATCTCCCTGATGGCCCGGCTGACGATGCCGGCGCCGATGTCCCGGCGTTCGTCGCCGTAGGCGATCAGGAGAGCCCGGTCGCAGAGGATGTTGATCATGCGGGGAACGCCGCGGGTATAGAGATAGATGTATTTGATGGCATACCGGTTGAAGGTGACGCCGCCGCTCTCGCCGGCCACTTCCATGCGATGGCGGATATAGGCGCGGGTTTCGTCCATGCTGATGGGGCTGAGCCGGTAGCGAACGGCGATCCGCTGGTTGATCTGACGCAGCTCAGGTCTTGACAGCAGGTGTTCCAATTCCGGTTGCCCGGCGAGGATGATCTGGATCAGTTTGTCATCCTCGGTCTCCAGGTTCGAGATGAGCCGAATCTGTTCCAGGGTTGAGGGGTCGAGGTTCTGGGCCTCGTCGATAACTAGGACAACGGTCCTGCCGTTGGTGTTTTCCTCCAGCAGGAAGCGGTTCAGGACCGCCAGGAGTTCATTGGCGTAGTGACTGCTGGCGTCGATTCCGAACTCGCTGTTGATGCTGCGCAAGAGCTCCACACCGGTCAGGCTGGGGTTGAAAATCAGGGCGGTGCGGTAGTTCTTGTCTTGGAGTTGCCCCAGGAGAGTACGCAATACCGTGGTCTTGCCGGTGCCCACTTCGCCGATCAGTTCAATAAAACCGTAATGGCTGTTGATGCCGTACAGGAGGTGCGCGAATGCCTCCTTGTGGTGCTTGCTGAGGAAGATGAAGCGGGGGTTGGGCGTCAGGGTGAACGGTTTTTCTTTGAATCCGAAATAGTTCGTGTACATGAATACCGCCGTCGCAGCTTTTAATCTGTTGTATATTTCACATAATATGGTTATTTTCAAGATAATTCGGCCAGGCAGGCGGATTGTCGTCCCCCGCGAATCGACACAACCCACGTGGAAAGCATTAATTCATGAAATACATTAATTATTCAAGCGTAACTCTCGATAAATTAAACATAAGTTCCGGCATGATGCCGGCCATCTGGTCGGTGGCAGCCCGTTATCCCTTTTTGGTCTCTTCGTCCTATGCCGGCCTCATCCGGGAGCCGGGCGATGCGATCTGGCGGCAGTGCATCCCGGATGTCCGGGAGCTTGAGGATGACGGCCAGCTTCCCGACCCCCTTGCCGAGGTTTCGCTCAGCCCGGTCCCGGGGCTGATCCATCGCTATCCCGACCGGGTCGTGCTGCTCGTCTCGAACCGCTGCCCGGTGTACTGCCGTTTTTGCATGCGAAAGCGCCATGTGGGATGCGGGGACCTGCCTCCCGGCCGCGAGAGGTTGGACCAGGCCTTGGCCTACATCGGGGCCACGCCGGCCATCCGTGATGTGACGCTTTCCGGCGGCGACCCGCTCATGCTCGACGATGCCTCGCTCCACGACATCCTCACCCGCCTGCGTGCCATCGGCCATGTCGCCGTGATCCGCATCGGCACCCGCATTCCCGTCACCCTGCCGGAGCGGGTGACCCCGGAACTGTGCGCCATGCTGAAACGTTTCCATCCGCTCTACGTCAACACCCACTTCAACCACCCGGCCGAGATCACCACTGCATCGGCCGGAGCCTGCAACCTCCTGGCCGATGCCGGCATACCCCTGGGTAATCAGACCGTGCTCCTGCGGAGGGTGAACGACGACATCGCCACCATGCGCGACCTGATGTCGGGGCTCCTGGGAATCAGGGTGCGGCCCTACTATCTGCACCAGATGGATCTGGTCAGAGGCACGGCCCATTTCCGCACCCCGCTGAACAGTGGCCTCGGGATCATCCGGGCATTGCGCGGCCACATCTCGGGCCTGGCGGTTCCCCACTACGTGATCGACCTGCCGGGGGGCAAGGGAAAGGTGCCGGTATTACCGGATACGCTGGAACGGGACGGCGATCAGGTGTTTGTGACCACCTACCGGGGCGAACGGGTTGCCTACCGGGACATTACCTAAACAGGTTGTTGAAAAACAGCCATCTCGCCACCCTCCTCGAAAGCCTCCTTGTGCGGCGTAGCGTTGCTACGCCTCCGCGGGGCTTTTCTGCGGGTGCGACGATCTGACTATTTTTGAACAACCTGAGTTTTTCAATAATCCGCTAGAAAAAATATTTGCCACAGAGCCACTGAATATAGGCCTTTCAAAGGTTAGGCACTATTTTGGTCCAGGTTCCCTTAACCAAGAGAATTAGAAAGCCCTGTGCTTTTCTCTGTGTCTCTGTGGCAGAAGTACCGTTATTGGGATTACAACTCCTCCGGCGTAAAGGCGACAACATCGTCGATCCGCTCCGCGTCGGCACAGAGCATGACCAGCCGGTCGATGCCCAGGGCAATGCCGGCTGCCGGCGGCATGCCCCCCAGGTCGGCCAGGAACGGCTCCGGGAGGGGCAGGGGAGGGCGCCCGGCACGGGAACGCCTGTCGTTGGCCTCCCGGAAGCGTGCCCGCTGTTCGTGGGGGTCGTTGAGTTCGCTGAAGCCGTTGGCAAGCTCCAGACCGCCGGCATACAGCTCGAACCGCTCGCCCACCGTGGGGTCGCCCGGCTTGAGACGGGCCAGCGCGGCCAGTGCGGCCGGATAATCCATCAGGATGGTCGGCATATCCTGCGGCAAGCCCGGTTCTATGGCGGTAACCATGATCTCGTCAAAGGTGCCGTCTCGAAGGGCTGCTTCCACGGTTGTCCCGCCGAAGCGCTCAAACGCTTCGCGGACCGTTATCCTTCGTATGCCGCTGCCGAAGTCTATCTCACCTCCCTGGTACGACACCATCACTCCCCCGCGCACCGTCCGTACCACCTGTTCCAGCAATTCCTGACAGTCCTTCATGAGATCCAAGTAGTCACTGTCGGCCCGGTACCACTCCAACATGGTGAATTCCGGCACGTGTCGCCTGCCGCGCTCGTTGTCCCGCCAGCAGCGACAGATTTGGAAGATCTTCCCGTACCCCCGGCACAAAAGCCGCTTCATGCACATCTCCGGCGAGGTATGGAGATAGCCGGTACCAGCCTGGCAGGGGTCGATATGCTCTTCAGGCGCGTTGGCCGGGATACGGTGCGGCGTCTCGACCTCAAGAAACCCGCGGCAAGCGAAGAACTCCCTGACGGCCTGCATGACCTGGGCGCGCAGGTGAAGATTGGTTTGACGAAATGATGGCATTACCGCATCCTTTTGCTGACAAAATTTGGCACAACAGCAGACTATCACAGCCTGCCCTGCAAGCTCAACCGGTCAATCTGCCTCAGCAAACTTCAATGAATCTGGCTATGTTGATATTTTTTACAGTATTAGCTTGAAATAGCCGGTTATCTGGTATAGTTTTTTCATTAGATTAAAAAAATTACCGACTGGCTGCACAGACACCACACGTGGAGGGGCGATCAACATGAAAAAGATTGTACTTGCGCTGGCTTTTGCAATGGCTGTTACGGCAGGTGGCATCAACACGGTTCACGCGGATGAACTCAAGGTGGGCGGCGGCGGCGCGCCGATCGACAATTTCATTCGTCCGGTTCGTGACGGTTTTGAAAAAAAGAGCGGCAACAAGCTCAACATCGTTTTTACCAGCGCCACCATCGCCTTCAAGCAACTCGCCAACAACGAGATCGATATGAGCGCGGCCGGCTCAACCTTTGACGAACTGCTGGCAAGCGCCAAAAAGGATGGCCTTGACGTCAAGGATCCGGCTGCCTACCAGCATACTGTCATCGGCCAGGGCAATATCTACGTGGTAGTCAACAAGGACAATCCGGTGGGCAAGCTGACCACGGAACAGGTCAAGGGCATTTTCACCGGTAAGCTATCCAACTGGAAGGAAGTGGGCGGCAATGACGCCCCCATCATTGTCGTGCTGAGCAACCAGAATCCTGCAACCATGGGGTCGTTCAAAAAACTGGCCCTGAGCAACCAGGACTATGCCAAAGACGTCATTGAGGCAGCCAAATTCGAGGATATCAGGAATGTTATTGCGTCCAACCCCGAGGCTGTCGGATTCGGCCCCTATTCGATCATCGATGCGACGGTCAAGAAGGTGGAGACTCCCGACTATGCACGTCCCATCATCGCCGTGACCAAGGGCGCGCCTTCGCCGAAGGTGCAGCAGTTGATCGACTACATCAAGGGCGAGGGAAAACAGTTTACCAAGAACTGAGTTTCCGCGTGCCGGGAGCGGGGCAGACAAGCCCCGCTCCCTCGATTTCTTCGCTTGTTTTCCCGAACAATCCATTTGCTTCATTTCCCGCTGCATCAATCGACGCACTCCCCGATGTGTGTACACGTGTGGAGAACGATACGCTAGAGGCGCCTTCATGACGATCAAAACAAAACTGACGCTGAATGTTGTCATTGTCATCATCATCATTGCCGCCGTGGCCGTCGGCAGTATCGTGGGCATGGGCTTTGTAAAGACAAAGCTCCAGTACCTCACGCAACGCAGCACCCCGTTCCAGATGCGGACGGTCGAGTTCCAGCGCTATATCCAGAGCGCTACGGCATCGCTTGTCAAGGTGGAGACTGCACGCAACCAGTCGGATTATGGCACGGCCAAGTCAGGCGCCGAAAAAGCGCTGGCCGAGGTGAAGTCAGCCCAGGAAAATCTTGATGCTCTCTCCAATGACGCCAAAAACCAGACCTACGACGAGCTTGCCGCGGTGGCGACCGATATCTATTCCGCAACGGGAAGCAGGTTAAAAGCCGAGGCTGAGGCCAATGCCGCCAGCAAGACGATCATCGACAAGATCCGTGAAAGCAACCTGAAACTGCGGGAGCTTGACAAGAAGATTCAGGGGCTGCAGAAGACCTCCTCGTTACAGTACGCAAAATCCATCGAAACGACGAAAGGGGTATCTGCCAAGGTCCGCAGCATCGAAATGCTCAAGTTGTCGCTCAAGGACCTGCAACTGAACCTGTTTGACCTGCAAAGGGCTGCAAACAGGAAGGCGCTTATCCTGGCCCAGGGAAAATTCAACACAGCCATCAATAAAATTAAGCAGAGCGACTACATCAAGGCCTCTTCGCAGCTGTCGGGCGAATTTCATCTCATTTCCACAAAATCCGCCGACTTGCTCAAATTGCTCAACACATCCATCGGCCAGACAAACGCCGATACATCCAATCGCGACAACCTGGTCAAGGAGATCAACGACAAGATTGGCGCCATAATGCTCGTCATTGAGCAGGAGATGACGACAGCCGGCGAAACCTACAACACGGAGACCGGCCGCCAGGGTGGGCTCTTCAGTCAAAACAGCACTGCCACCGGCATCCTTGTCAACAACTCGGAACTTATCTCCCTCGGGCTTACGGTTGAGGGCATGTCGTCGCGCCTGTTCACGCTGGCGACCGCCAAGGAGGTTGGCGAGGCCGAAGGTGAAATCCAGCGCACCTTTGTCCGCATCGACAAACTGCGGGGGGAACTGGACAAAATGCTGACCAGCGTGCGGGCCAAGCAGGAACTCCAGATTCTGCGAGGCGTTACGGCGAGCCTCAACTCCATCAGAAACCTGCTGCTGGCCAAGGATGGCGTGATTTCCAAGATCCAGAACAGGATCGCCATGGAGGAGAAGGCCGCCGTTGTCACCGCCAAGATGAATGCCATCGTGGCCAAACAGCTGGAACAGGGAAAGCAGACCGTCACTGTTGCCCAGGGCGATCAGGAAAAAGCCATCCTGACCGTCAACAGGATGGTTAACTTTACGACACTCCTGATCGTGGGGATCAGTATCGGAGCGGTCATATTTGGCATCTTGTTCGGCGTTTGGGTCTACCACTCCATCGCCCGGCCACTCAACACCCTCCAGCGGGTTTCTCGCAATGTCGCGGACGGCGAATTGAACACGGATATTTCCGGGGCCGGGACGGATGAGATCGGCAAGGTCCAGGAGTCCATGGCCGTCATGGTCGGCAACCTGCGGGATATGGTCGGAAAGATCAAATCAGCTACCTTCAGCCTGGCCAGCAGTTCCGACCAGTTGTCGGCCACCTCCACCACCCTGGAGAAAGGGGCAGGGGAACAGACCGCCCGTATCGAACAGTCGGCAGCCGCCATCACGGAGATGTCCCAGACGACCCTGGAAGTGGCGCGGAATACGGCAGAAACGTCCGAAGCGGCGGAAAACATGAAGCGGATCGCTACGGATGGCAAGAATGTGATGCAGAACACCATGACGGAACTGACGTCGTTTGCCGCCATGGTGAAGGACGCCTCCCTGAAGGTCGAAGAACTGGGAGCGCAGTCGGAGGAGATCAGCAACATCGTCACCCTCATCAAGGACGTTGCGGACCAGACCAACCTGCTGGCGCTCAATGCGGCCATTGAGGCGGCCCGCGCCGGGGACATGGGACGGGGCTTCGCCGTGGTCGCCGACAATGTCCGGCAGTTGGCGGAGCGCACGACAGAGGCCACGGACGACATCGCCCGTACCATCACCAAGATGCAGGCCAGCGTCACGGAATCGGTCGGGTGCATGAAAACGGAGCGGGATTCGGTGGAAAAGGTCCTGGAACACGTCAATCAGACCCTGGCATCCATTGACAGCATCGTGGCCTACGTGGGGCAGGTCACCGACATGGTCCAGCGCATTGCGGTGGCCACCGAGGAACAATCGTCCACCTCTGAGGATGTGTCCAAAAACATGAACGAAATCGCCGTTATAACCCGGAATATCCAAGGGTCATTCACCGACATCAAAAATTCGTCGGTAAACCTTACCGCACTTGCGTCGGAGTTGAATGTCATGGTCGAGTGGTTCAAGGTGTAGTTTCGGAATACTGCCGGTTCAGAGACAACAAAAAAGCCCGCATCGAGCGGGCTTTTTTGTTGCTTGCGTATCCGGTAACTCCCGGGGGATGGGGTTCTGGTTGTCGTGATTACCCCTTGACGCGGGTGGAATACTCGCCGGTACGGGTATCGATGGTGATCAGTTCGCCCTCCTCGATGAAGGGGGGCACCCTGAGGACGTATCCGGTCTCCACCGTGGCAGGCTTGGAATCGTTGCCGCTGGTGTCGCCCTTGGCCCAGGTCTCCGTCTGGACGACGCGCAGGTTGACGAAGTTGGGAAGCGCAACGCCGATGGCCTTTTCACCGAACAGCATGACATCCACCTTGAGGTTTTCCAGCAGGAAGTTCTTGGCGTCGCCCATGGCTTCTTCCTCCATGACGACCTGCTCGTAGGTCTGCTGGTCCATGAAAGTGTAGTGGGTGCCCTCCTTGTAGAGGTACTCCATCTGGCGCTCCTCCAGGCTAGCCGGGTCGAAGGTTTCGCCGGAACGATAGGTGCGGTCGAGGATAGTTCCGTTGATCATGTTGCGCATCTTGGTGCGGTAGAGCGCCTGGCCTTTGCCCGGTTTGGTGAAGTCAAAGGCGATGACGATGTAGGGATCACCGTCGAGGGTGATTTTCAGCCCCTTTTTCAGATCTGCTACTGTGTACATTCGTTCCTCACTGATCGATTGAATTGGGTATTCGGGATACGACAAAGCCCATCTTGGGGACGGGCTATCGTACCAGCCGGCTCGTAAGAGATGTTATTTGGCGCGATAGGTAATCCGGCCACGGCTCAGGTCGTAGGGGGATAGTTCTACGGTCACCTTATCGCCGGGAAGGATTTTAATGAAGTATTTTCGCATCTTACCGGAAATGTGGGCGAGGACCACATGTTCGTTTTCCAGCTTGACGCGGAACATGGCATTGGGCAGTGGCTCGATAACTGTTCCTTCTACTTCAATCGCTTCTTCTTTGCTCATACCGAAGGGGACTCCTCATGCATTTGTTGTGAAACTTTCTTACATTACTGATAGCCGCGCAAAAATGCAAGTCTAATTACGCAGATCGCTCAACTAAACGAGTGTAGAGGCCTGCAGATCGGCCATTTTTACGGTGATGTGCCGCATCTGCGCCGTTTGTGAACCCTTACGGGAGGTTGATGGTCAATTGCGTCGTGATGGCCGGCTTGCCGCCGGGGATGGCGCCATTGTCCGCCGGGGAAAGGCGGTAGAAGGGGTTGTAGATGACCAGGCCGGTCATGAGAGTAATCTGTTTTGAAAAAGCCCAGCTTCCGGCAAAACTCACTTCGCTATTGGCATTGTTGCCGCCCATGTATTCCACGCCAAGCCAGAGCCTGTCGGACAATTCCGCGATGGTACGGTCCCACGAAGCCAGGATACCGCGGTTGTTGTGCCTGGGGTTGCCCGGCGTGGCAAGGGCGCGTTCAGACCCGCAATAACCGCCGAAGCTCAGGCGGCCGATAACCGGCAGGGTCCTGGCAGCCAGAAGATAGGCGATGTTCTGACGGGTGGATATGCCATCCGGAATCTCCGGCTTGTCGTAGGTCCCGAGGTTGTAGATACCCACGGCAAAGGCCGGCATGCCGTTCGCAACGGCATTCTCCGTGGTGGCCAACTTGGCGTTGAAGGTGAAAGGATGGGCATCGGCCTTGGAGCCGGTGCCGGCAGTGGTGTAATCGACCCCCGCCTCCAGCCTGATCCGTTCCCAGGGGAGCAGGCCTGTTACGATGCCCACATTGTAGATGTTGTCGCCCGCATCAGGGGCATTGGATAGACGGACATAATTGCTGATATTGATCGTGACTTCCTTGAGCGCCCTGGCATCGGTCGAAGGGATATTGATCTGTGCCGTGGGGCCGGCCAGGGTAGGGCGGCATGAAAAGGCCAGAAAGGTCGCCGCCGTCGCCACCAGGCTCACCAGGTGAATGGCCATGGCAGCCCTATCGTCTGAATATTTCATCATGTTGCTCTCCTCGGTCCTGCGGATGTCCGTCCACGGTGTCCGTTCCAAATGCAACCTCGCGAATAATCCCCATGCGCACGTAGATAGGACGGATCTTCTCTCGGATCTTGGGGAGGTTTCGGGCAAAGATGGCTGCGCCGACCACGCAAAAAATGGCCCCGATCAACAGGGTGTACCTAACGCCGACAGCGTCGGCCATAGCTCCGGCCCCAAGGCTTCCAAACGGCGCCATGCCCATGAATGCCATGGTGAAAAAGCTCATAACCCGCCCTCGCTTGTCCTCCTCCAGTATGGTCTGGAGGATCGTATTGCATGATGCCACCAGGGTGATGGATCCGAACCCAGCCATGGCGAGGGCTGCCAGGGAGATGGGAAGGTAACTCGATACGGCGAACAAGGCAATGCCGGCGGCGAAGAGGATGACAGCCAGGACGATTACCCGGCCGAGCCCCACAACATTCCTCCGGGAAGCGAGATACAGGGTGCCCACGAGCGCGCCGCTGCCGGCCGCTGTCATGAGGAAGCCAAAGGTGTGGGCGCCGCCATGGAGGACCTCCTTTGCAAAGACCGGCACGAGCACGGCATACGGCATCCCCATGAGGCTCACAAAGGCGATGAGTAACAAAATGCTCCGTATCGGAGCAAAACCAAAGGCATAGCCAAACCCTTCGCGAAGCTCGTGCAGGACGTGCCGCTGCTGCGTGCGGGGAGGGCGGGGCGCGATGCGCATGGCCGCGAGGGCCACGATGACCGCCAGGTAACTGATGCTGTTGATGATGAAGCAGACCGCTTCACCCGCTGTCGCGACCAGCACCCCGGCGACGGACGGCCCAATGAGGCGGGCGCCGTTCACCATGGAGGAATTGAGGGCGATCACATTGCCGAGGTCCTCACGATGCTCGACCAACTCCACGACAAAGGATTGCCGTATGGGGATCTCGAATGCCGAGATGACGCCGAGAAGCAGGCTAAGCAGGACGATCAACCATATCTGGGCGAAACCGGCCAGGACGGCAGTTGCCAGAAAGGCGGCCTGGAACATGGCAAACGTCTGATTGATCATGAGGAGGCGGCGGCGGTCCCAGCGGTCGGCAAGCACGCCGGCAAAAGGCGCTATGAGGAAGGTGGGGACTTGACTGGTAAAACCCACGACACCGAGGAGAAAGGCAGAGCCGGTCAAACGGTAGACGAGCCAGCTCATGGCGACCTGTTGCATCCAGGTCCCAACCAGGGATATCCCCTGGCCGGCGACGAAAAGCCGGTAATTCCTGGAGCGCAATGCCCTCAGCAGACCATGTTCGCGGGGACGTGCGCCCACCATTCAGCAGCCCTTATTGTGAAAGGCGGCCCCAGACTCCCCGCGGTCATGGCCGCAGGCGGTAACCGTCCTATTTCCTGAAGATCTTCTCAATAGTATCAACTTCATCAACCACTGAAGCGGCCATCTTGCCATATTCGTCAGGTTTTTTGGCTAACTCGAGACGTTTCATGATCTCTGCGAACCTTTTGACTTCCTTTATCCCTCCATGGGCTGTGACGAGGGGGATCAGTTGCTGCCACGACAAATGCAATTTGGTGACAGTGTCAGAAAGATCTGAGACGCTTTCCGTCTCCGACAATATTTCCAGCTTGCGGCCGCAAAAACCTATTACTGCCACGTTTATCGGAACAGGCGAGTTATGCGCTTCGGCCAGACGAGCGCCCAGCATCATGATCTTGTTTGCCGATTTCATGGCAACCGTCCTGTCCTGTGTGGCGATGGCCCGTTCGAGATCGGAGGTGACGGCGATAAGATTTTTATAATAGAGCATGTCCTTTTCGCTGGTCACGCCGGGGAGTACCTGTTCTGCCTTGACGATTGCGCTTATCTTTTTGTCGAGATGCTTCCAGTGGCTTCCTTTGGCCTTCTCATAGATATCTCCTGCATTGTCGATCAATTGTTCCAGTTCATTCAAACTGGCATTGGCTGGGGACTGGTTGACAGGGGACACCCTGGGTTGCCCGGCAAGGCAGACCTGTCCATGATCGATCAATACGATCAACAGGAAGATGGCAACGACCCTGCAGACATGCATGATTTGCGCTAAGTTTTTTTTATCCATAAGTTTTTTGCTTGAATATGACATCCGGGTAGGAAAGTTACTGGTAAACATGTCCTTTCGGCAACTGGCCTGTAAACTTTACTAATACGCCCAATCTCAGTTTTTTTCAAGGGGAGGAATCCGGTAAAGGCCGGGTGCCATGATATTTATAAATCGCCCATAAGCTATATTATGTAAAGTACTGTAAGTGTAATAATCCGAAGCCATTTAGAGATTGTCACAGTGAAATTGGCCTCCTTCTGAACACCTCAGTTTGCCAACTAGTAAAAAAGTGATGTTCTTTATTCCGGCATGATAAATGGTACTTTGGGCGGCTTTCAAATTTGCCCTACAAAGCGTTTTCATGGATCGGTCCAGGTAAAGGCCTGCCCCGATTTCAAGACGTGATTATTCGGCGTGGCAAGATATGCGGCCAGCGAGGCAATTGTAAACCTTTTTATCCTCCATTTATTGCTTCTGTCTTTGCGCATCAATCTCGGAATCAACAACCCGTGAAACACCGGCGATGGCATCATCGAGCATCTCAAAGTTGGGACCTTTGGACATGACACAGAGCAGATAAGGATGCCTGGGATAAATAGACGATACCGCAGTCATGCAACTGCACCCCGTTTTCGTCGGAATGCTCGCCGAGGTTAATGAGCTTGGACTGCCCTTCACGCAGCTCGACAAAATTGTTCCTCCCTTTGCCTGCGTTCATCCTGAACATGATGTCACGTGCAACAAATCCTACGACAATACCGGCGATAAGGATTATCACAAAAAGCAAGGGGGAGCTTGATTTCACAACTTCTTCCTTTTCAAATAGTTTTTCGCTCGCCGGCTCCGGGTGTGGTCTTCCCGCCAAACACGACAAATCCCGTCCCCCCCTACCCTCGAGGCTTCCTTTGCCGCAGACCCAGCGCGAGGACCTCGACCGCAAGGCTAAGGTTGGTTTCCGAATTCAGACCAGGACCAAGTAGCCGCGTCTGGCCTGCCTGGTTAAGCAACCGGTCATCATAGAGGGCTCCGGGGCACAGCCGGCGCAGTTCGTTTGTCAGATGGGCAAAGTTTAGCTCCCGTGACATCTTCATGGCATCGCCGAGTCCGTCGAAGGTCACGCCATTCTGGCTGAAGATTGCCGCCCGCCTGCCGGCATAGGCATAGAGGAGTCTGGTACGCTCTTCGGTCGATACCTCCTCCTGGTATTCGACCTTCCTGGTCACCGGCAGCCCCCCGGAAAGAATGGTCTTGCCGATGCTGAGCTTGCGATCGGTAACGGTTTTTGTCTCCAATATCCCGACGATGCTCATACATGGCAGAAGCAGGTCAACCTCGTCGTAGGGGATATCCGTTTGTTGTCCGTCACCCGCCTCGATGCTCATCGACCATTTTTTGAGCTCAAAACGGCGTACGATAACATGGCCGGCCCTGCTGCGAACCGCCGTTGCGTCGAAAACCAGGGCGGTGAATCCGCTCTGGTCCAGTTTTCTGGCCAGATTATGGGCCCGTTCTGGATCGGCGAAACTGGCCACAACGGCGGGTCCGTTGCCAAACATCCGCGGCCGTGCTTCATAGGCGGTTACTCCAAGGGCACTGGCGAGCGCCTGGACCAACTCGGCAGACTCATCTTTCCAATGACATATGGCAACGATATGCATGGAGTCTTCCCCCAAAAATGGTAACACGCCCGGCAGCCCTGACGAGAGAGGCTCCTTGAATTCGGAACCCGGCAATAATCTGCGCTATTACCCCCGAACCCCTTTGGGTGCCGTCAAGCATGAAGCATGCTTCTCGCCAACATCATACAGTCTGGAAGGAGATGCTACATGGTGGCGTTCCGATGCCCAGTGCGACATACAGCCTACGATGAAGCCCCCCAGCGCAACATGCAACACGAAAAAAGCGCATGCAACTGCCCAGCGCCGGTTGAAAATGCCGAATACAACAGCTGTGAGCGTGATGACCACGGTAGCGATAGCAAATTTCATCGTACTCTCTCTTCAAGCGGAGTAAAAACTACATATTATTTTAAACGCGCGAGGTCAGAAAAGGTTACACAAAAAGTGGCCTTCCCTTGAAAAGCACCGGTAATGTTTTTGGGTAATTGTTCTAATAATTGCTCGCCACCGGTTCATAACATGATATAATTTAAAGAAAATAAGAGGAAGACAGCGCCTTTGAAGGATCGTCGCGCATTACACCGGAGAGCAACGGGATCATGTGCGTCAACCGGATGGTAAGGGTGGCAGGGCGAACCTATGAATGGAAAACAACGAAGTGATAACAGGGTCGCACTCTTGACAAAGTGCCAGTTTGATATAAACGGCAGGAAATACAATTGCCTGGTTGATAATATCTCGACGACGGGTGCAGCCATTGAAATGACCGTTTCAGATCAAGATGATATTCAGGTGGGCGAAATAGGCACGTTGAATGTTTTGTTGTTGTCCCCTGTCCAATATCAGTGCAGGGTTGTCAGAATAAGCTCCGATCAGGTCGGAGTGCAGTTCATCGATCAATAACGATCAAACCGCCCCATTGCTGACCAGATAGTCAGCTAATTCCTTGTCCTTGACGAGGATATGAGTCAGCAGCCATTCTTTCAGGAATACCACTATCTGAATATTATGTAATGATTCTCCAACCTGAAGCCTCGATTGCAATTCATCAATTTGATAGAAAAAATGGTTATGCTCCTTCTCGTGATTAAGGAGTGAGGGAAAGTTATATTCATACATCAGACGTTCTTCTGTACTGAAATGATACTTTGCGTAATCAAAAAGCTCACCCAGTATCAACTCAATGATGTGCTTGTCATTCAACTGTATGGCGTTATAGGATTTATTGAGCAAACTCACCAAATGGCGGTGATGTTCGTCGAGGATCTTCACTCTCAGGCTAAAGCTGTTGTTCCATTTGATCAGGGTCATACTTTCATCCAGTTGACATGTCGAGTCTGCGCGCTAGATACCTTATTGCCCTAGTCATTTCAACGGCATAGTTTTGATTCCCCAATAGGAAAAAGGTCACGTTCCCCAGGAGAAGTGGCCTTTCCCTTTTCTGCATCAGGGGCACGTGGGGGGTTATCGCTTACGTGTGAAGAAATACAGGATAAGCCCGAATAACAATCCGCACAGGATAATGGTGTTTGCTATGGTGTGCATCGGGGAACATTACCATTAATCGTGTAAACGAGCAAACAGAACCTCCATGCGGTACGAATTAGTTGCTTGCATTATGGTTATCGGTTTTTTCGTTGGCAAATACGGCTGAAATATGTTGGTATGCAACATATATTCGACAGGAGGCATGGGAAGATGACGAAACAGTCGAAAGACAAAGAGGTTGCTCCGCCCAAACGGATTGCCCTGGTTGCCCACGACAACAAAAAACGGGACCTCATCGAATGGGCCCTCTTTAACCGGGGCGTGCTTGCCCAGCACAAACTATATGCCACGGGAACCACGGGGATATTGCTCGAGGACGCGCTCCGGCTCCCCATTATCAAGCTTCAGAGCGGCCCCCTTGGCGGAGACCAGCAGATCGGCGCCAAGATTGCCGAAGGGGAAATAGACTTTATCATCTTTTTCTGGGACCCGCTTGAACCACAGCCCCATGACCCGGATGTGAAGGCGCTCCTGCGGATCGCCGTCGTCTGGAACATCCCGGTGGCCTGCAACCGCACCACTGCCGACTTCGTGATCTCGTCGCCGCTCATGTCTTCGGGGTATAAGCGGACTGTTCCCGATTTCGCTGAATATCGCAACCGCTTTCGCAAGTCCCAGGATGCTTGAACGAGGTTTTCCCCTGTTGCACACATGACAAACGGGCCATGTCTTTTGCTGCCCATGGCCCGTTTGTCATGTTACAGAGCAATTATCGCCCATTCCAGTCCGTCACAACCGCCTCTTGTCGATGACCCGGTTAGCTTTCCCCTCATTTCGCGGGATGCTGTTGGGTTCCACCAGTTTTACGGTGACACCGACCCCCAATACGGAGTCGATCTTTTTCTCCACCATCTCCAGAAAGGCGCGCTGCTTCCTCATTTCATCGAAGAAGATATGTTCGGTGACCTCGATGCTGACCTCCAAGACATCCATGGCGCCCTTGCGATCAACCACTAACTGGTAATGCGGTTCACATCCCTCGATGGCCACCAGTACCTCTTCGATCTGGGACGGGAAGACGTTGACCCCCTTGATGATCAGCATGTCATCGGAGCGTCCCATGGTCTTCTTCATCCTCACCATGGTTCGGCCGCATTCGCAGGTGGCATAGTCAAGGCTGGTGATGTCCCGTGTCCGGTAGCGGATCATGGGGAAGGCTTCCTTGCTGATGGTCGTCAGCACCAGTTCGCCGACACTTCCCGGCGGCAGCACCTCGCAGGTCTCCGGGTCGATGATCTCCGGGATAAAGGCGTCTTCAAAGATGTGCATGCCGCACTTGTAGCCGCATTCTCCCGCAACGCCGGGGCCAAGGACCTCCGACAGGCCGTAATTGTCCGTGGCGCTGATGGAGAGGCGCGACTCGATCTCCCGGCGCATGGCCTCGGACCAGGGTTCGCCGCCGAACAGACCCACCTTGAGGGACAGGGTCTTAGGGTCAATCCCCTGCCGTTCGATGCGGTCGGCAATGGTGACGGCATAGCTCGGCGTACAGACCAAGACCGTGCTCTTGTAGTCCTGCATGATCATGATCTGCTTTTCCGTGTTGCCGCCGCTCATGGGGATCACGGCTGCGCCGATGGTCTCCGAGCCGTAGTGCAGGCCAAAGGCGCCGGTGAACAGGCCATAGCCGAAAGCGATCTGTACCACGTCGTCGTGGGTGACGCCGGCCGCGGTCATGAACCGGGCCACAAGGTTCGACCAGGTCTTCAGGTCGTTTTTGGTATATCCAACCACCGTCGGTTTCCCCGTGGTACCGGACGACGAATGGATGCGGACTACCTCTCTGAGCGGTACGGCAAACATCCCGTACGGGTAATTGAGGCGCAGATCCTCCTTGGTGGTAAAGGGAAGCTTTGCCAGGCCGGACAGGGAAGTGATGTCCTCGGGAACGATACCCAACTCGTTGAACTTTGTGCGGTAACAGGTTACGTTCTTGTAGGCGCGGTTGAGGGTCGCCTGGAGCCGTTCGAGCTGGAGTTGCCCGATCTCCTCACGGGGCATGCATTCATGCTGGGGGTCCCATATGGTGTTCTGCATTACAACCTCACAGGGCATCTATTACTATTTACTGTAAGCTAAGCTGTTAGTCCAATAGGAAACCCCCCGGCTTTGCCGGGGGACCTCAGAAGTTTGACAGTTCCGGGATAAAGTGAAAGCCTCCCCGTTGTGAACCGCTCAAAGTTCCCAGCAAAGGAGGCTTCCGTTGA